>OGXS01001436.1_pt1 | contig 15798 bp, 9 predicted proteins | sample 1576371 | NCBI WGS metagenome assembly OGXS01 (sample SAMEA3541475, study PRJEB24748) | human gut metagenome | biome: human gut; feature: human-associated habitat; material: faeces | place: China | collected 2012
GTCAAATAAATCCGCATTGGTCATGGCAGGCTCATTCTGAAGCGGCATGTCGATCACGGTCGTATATCCGCCCAGAGCGGCAGCCGCTGTTCCATGTTCGTAATCTTCTCTCCACTCATACCCCGGATCATTCAGATGCGCATGCGTATCGATCGCTCCGGGGAACACATAGTTTCCCTTTGCATCGATGACCTTCGCTGCTTCCGGCTCTTCGCCTGCTGACATAAGGGCGGCGATCTTTCCATTTTTTACTGCTATATTTCCATCAAATACGGCATCTGCCGTTACGATTTTCCCATTTTTTACTAAAACATCATACATAAGTCATGCCTCCTGTTACTTCTCTAAAGAAGTCCCTTTCCTGAATCTTTCGCAGGACGGCATCTTTTTCATGCAGAAATAGTATACCAGCCCTGTCGGGATTGTTGCTGTGAAGAAGGAAATGTCTACATTAATCAGTCCGATAACAGCGCCAATCACGGTTGCGATAATGGCCGCCCAGTTAATGCCTGCATGATTTCCTTTATCATCGTATAGGTCGTCGAGTTTCTCGCCTTCCACCTTTCCTCTATGCAGGATATAGTAATCGGTAATCAATACCGCAAAGATCGGTCCGAAGAAGGCCGTATAGATCTTTACAAACATATCCAGCCCAGCGGCAGAACTATCATTCGTCAGGATCCATGGACAGGTGCATACTGCCAGGATCCCTACCAGGATTACTGCCGTCCTGTGCTTCATCTTGAAAGCGTCCATAAATGCGTATGCCGGCGGCACCACATTGCTCGCAAGGTTCGTGGTCATCTGGGCAAAAAGAATGAATCCAAGCGTTGCGATCAGCAGAACCTTATTATGTACCATCTGGGAAAACGCATTGATTGGGTTGGCAATACCTGTCGCAGTAGAAGCCATGGCTCCAATCAGCCCCAGCAGTACAGTTGTAGGCACCATAGCGATAAAGTATGCAACACCACGCTTTCCAACGGAAAATCCAGATTTTAATTCCCGGGAATAGTCGCCGGCATTCAGCATGACCGTCGTACTATTTCCAAAGAAGGCTATGATTGCCGCAATAAAAGGCATTCCCCATGTTCCTTCCTTACTGATCAGCTTATCCCCGATAACATCCCCATACTGGGTGACGCATACAAAGAGCATATACAGCATCGCGCAGACGATTACCACGCCGCCTACATTTTCCACCCATTTGATGCCCTGGAATCCTTTCACGGAAAGGATGATCTGAAGCACCTGGAACAGAATGAAGAATAATACAACATTATCATACCCAAATATAGCAATCGATATCTGGTTAATCGCAGAACCTCCAAGCCATGTCTGAAAACCATACCAAACAATGGCAGGCAGCCCCCTGATCATAACCGGTACGACATTTCCTTTCGTCCCATACGCGCTTTTTAACTGAATCGCGTACGGAGCCCCTGACTTATAACTGAATCGGTCATTGGCGCAGATGCCGATAACCAAGATCGTGGAACCAATCAGCACGGCGAGGAACACCTGCATCAGATTCAATCCCTTATCCAGCTGGGCTGAGCCCATGGTCAGCGTTCCGATTGAAATACATCCACCAAGCCAGAGCATCAAGTAAGAGCCCCACCCCATAATCCGGTCTTTATCCTTAATTGGCGCTAAAGAATCGGCTCCCTGTTTTACTTCATTATTCACATCACTCATATTCTCTCTCCTTAATTCCTATGCTGATTAGTCTGCTTTCACAGGCGTCACATATTTACCGTAGCCGATCGCATCCTCCTTATAAGCCCCATCAGCAGCAACCACCTTGCCTCGGATAATGGTGCATATTGGCGTTCCCTTTCCTTGCAGTCCGTCGAAGCAGGACACATGACCTTTGGTCAGCAGCTCCTCCTGCCTGCATTCCCATTCCTTTTCGGGGTCAACAATTACGATATCCCCGTCAAATCCAAGTTCAAACGCGCCTTTTTGACCATACAGCCCGAATACTTTGGCAGGATTATAGTCCATAACTTTTGCAATCAGCGTAGGGCTTAATCCCTTCTTGTTCACTACCATGTCAAACATCATTGGGAGGAAGAACTGGATAGAATTCAGTCCGCCCCACGCATGCCAGATGTCTTTTGTGGCATTATCCTTCTCTTCATCTGCTGCCGGAGAATGATCGCTTCCAACGCAGGATAAGGTTCCATCCAGCACATAATCCCATAATTTCTCCATGTCTTCTTTTGTCCGCATTGGTGGCGTACATTTGGCCGGAGCGCCCTTCTCAAATACAAAATCCTCTGTAAATCCAAGATAGTGCGGACAGGTCTCCGCGGTAATCTTAAGTCCTTCATGGATGGCGTCTTTCACTACCTGGGCCACCATCGGATGGCTTACATGGCAGATATGGACCCTTCCGCCTGTGGCCCTTGCCATGTCAATGACATTTTTGGTTGCCACATACTCCGTCCATACATCATGAGAATCCAGAAAGTCTCTGATCTTCTCGTCGCTGGTTCTTCCTTCTTTTGCCTTTGCCTCTTCCTCCCGCTCCAGCACCTGTCCGAATTCCTCACAGTGGAAGCCGCAAAGCGCGTTATATGGCTTGAGTATCTCCAATGCCTTTCTTACATTTCCCATGTTGACAGTGGGGAACAGATCGCCGTTCGGGCAGGTAAATCCTTTGAATGCCGCTACGCCGCAGTGATGCAGGTCCACAAGATCATCCATATTACTCTTTACCGATCCCGGCTGACTGTCATAATCTCCGACAATACCGCCCCATAAAGCAAAGTCAACAGCCGAATGCTTGCTGATGCGTCCCATCTTCAGATCGAAGATCTCCTTATTCATTAAGGATGGGTCATTGTTCAATGGCATATCGATCAGGCAAGTACAGCCCGCCACAACTGCCGCCCTGGATCCTGTCTCAAAGTCTTCCCGGTATTCAAATCCTGGCTCATTCAAATGTGCATGGCAGTCAATAATGCCCGGAAATACATAGCATCCTTTTGCGTCAATTACTTCTTTTGCTGCAGCCTCTGACCCTTTTGCCAAAAATGCAGAATAGACTCCGTCTTTTACTGAAATATCGGCTTCATAAATGCGGTCGGGAGTTACGAGCTTACCATTTTTTACTACTAAATCATACATTGTTTTCCTCCTTACAAAAGGCGCCTTGTCTTTTTTTTGTCATTCTTTGGTTAACCATTCATAATACATAAGTGTATTTTATTAGATACAATATTGAAAAACAATTACATGAAAGCGAAAAAAAATACGTCATTTTTGTCTGTTATGTATAAAAAAAAATTAGTTTTTCATTTTTTTTTGTAATTTATTCTATTATCTGTTAGAATCTGTAGACAAAGGAGTATTTATACCATGTACCATGTAATTACTGCGACAGCCGCTTATGCCAGCCATATATTAGGCCTGTGCATATCTGGAACCGTCCACTCTGTTTATAAGAAAACAATCAACATTCAATTAGGACAGCATCTGCTGGCACTGCAGTCAGCCGCGTCCCCTCTGTCTCCCATCAGCCTGATCACGGATATGGAGGGGCGATCCATGGATCAGCTTCCTATCCGCCCCGGCCAGCCTGTGAATGTCCTGGGCGATCGGATAGAGATCGTTATGCCTGACTCTGCGTCTGCCGGATGTTCGTCTTCCTTTCTATATCAGCCGGAAGAGATCTACGAATCGCGACTGGCCTCTTTGCCCCCAGGCTTTTCCCACGCGCGACTTTGCGAGAGGCTGCATAGCGTCCTGTCCGCCTCGGACGTCGGAGGCTTTTGCCTGCTGTCCGACTCCTATAAGGGTTCGGCAGAACCTTTTGATCTCATCCTTGAAACTGCCAGGAAGCGGATGTCGTCCTGCATGCTCCTTCTTAAGGAGAGACAGTATGAGAACGCTGCCAGCACATTAGCCGGACTTCTCGGACTTGGGATCGGCCTTACCCCCAGCGGCGATGATTTCCTGTGCGGCGTATTGGCTGGCCTCCTCCTCCGAAATCAGGGCTCGCATCCTTTCACTCTGGAACTTGGATGCCAGATACGCGCACGGCTTGCCAATACAAACGAGATCAGCAGGGCCTTCCTTGATTGTGCCTTAGCATCCCATTTCAGCCGCGCCGTGATCTCGCTGACCTTGCTGCCACCGTCCGGAGATATTTTAAAATCTTTTTCTGAGATCGGACATTCTTCCGGCATGGATACATTATCTGGGATCGTCTATGCCCTGGAACTCAAGCTAGACCAATAAACGCCTGTTAAAATCAAAAAAGGACGCCGTATCCACGATACGACGTCCTTGTCTTTGATGGTACCAGTATACCGTCTAATTTCGATTTGGTCAATCCCCTTTTTTCTAACGGCTGGGCATAACGAATCCCTCAAGCGCCCGGAGCAAAAAACAGGAAGTACCCGACTGGTATTGACAATTTTTACGATATTTTATTATACCATACCCTGTTATTGCTAAATATGATAGAATGGTCATGAAAAAATGAGTGAGAAGGAGTGTCTAATATGTTAAATTTTGAATATCATACGCCTACCAAAGTCGTCTTTGGCAAAGCTGCCGAGTCCAAAACCGGAAGCCTCATCAAAGAGCAGGGATGCAGGAAGGTCCTGGTTCATTACGGAAGCGGCAGCGTCGTAAGAAGCGGCCTTCTCGATCGCGTATATGCTTCCCTCGATGCCGAAGGCATCCCCTATGTCTCTTTGGGAGGCGTGGTTCCAAACCCCCGTCTCTCCAAAGTACGCGAGGGAATCGCACTGTGCCGGCGGGAAGGAGTCGACTTTATCCTGGCAGTAGGCGGCGGAAGCGTTATCGATTCCTCCAAGGCAATCGGCTATGGCGTGGCCAATGAGGGAGATGTCTGGGACTTTTATGCGAGGAAGCGTACCGCTTCCGCCTGCCTGCCCATTGGCGCCATCCTTACCATCGCGGCTGCCGGAAGCGAGATGAGCAACTCCTCCGTCATTACGAACGAAGACGGCTTAAAGAAGCGTGGCTATAAAAGCGAATATTGCCGCTGCAGGTTTGCCATCCTGAATCCGGAACTTACATATACGCTTCCAGATTATCAGACGCAGAGCGGATGCGTGGATATTCTGATGCATACGATGGAACGATACTTCAACCAGAGCACGAATATGGAGATGACGGACGGAATCAGCGAGGCACTGCTTCGCACTGTCATGAAGAATTCTCTGATTCTGAAAAAGGATCCTCAAAATTATGACGCCCGTGCAGAAGTCATGTGGGCTTCCAGCCTCTCTCATAATGGCCTTACTGGATGCGGTACCGATGGCGGGGACTGGGCTTCCCACCAGTTGGAACATGAACTTGGCGGCATGTTCGACGTCGCTCACGGCGCAGGCCTTGCTGCCGTATGGGGTACCTGGGCCCGCTATGTATGCAAGGATCGCCTGGACCGGTTTGCCAAGTTTGCCGAGAATGTCCTTTTCGTTCCGCACAGTGAAGACTTGGAGCAGACGGCCCTTCTGGGCATTCAGGCTATGGAAGACTATTTTAGAAGTATTGGAATGCCCACCAGCCTCCACGAACTTGGAATTGCCCCAAGCGAAGAGCAGATTCTGGAACTCGCCGACAAATGCAGTTTTGGCAATACCCGTACGATCGGAAAAGTACGGGAACTTAACCGGGAGCAGATAGCAGAAATCTACCGGCTGGCACAGGGGATTTAATTGTCTCCACAAAAGGCATCCTGCAAAGCATAACCCGCAGAAAATCGTGCTTTTTAGAACACGATTTTCTGCGGGTTATGCTTGTTTTTCCTTATCTTTTCTTAAAGATTTTTCTCCCGACTCCTATTCCGGCTGCCGCCAAGCCTATTGCAGCAATCAATGAGATTATAACTTTAGCACCTGCAAAAGCAGCTTCCCCGTTTCCATTAGACACGCTTTGGGAATCTGCCCCTGTCTTTTTTTCTACGTCCTTACCAATTTTCTTTGATTCTCTATCTTTATTTTTTCCTGCTTCTGCCGCTTCATTCTCTGGCGTCTCCTGGCCTGCCCCGGCCTTTGTTATGACTGTGATCTGTCCTCCATCTGCATTCCTCTTAGATAAATCTTCTTCTCCATCTTCTCCGGCAGGGATGGATGTCTCCAATGTCTGTCCGCCTCTGTCGCCGCCATTCGAACTATCTGTCCCGTCCGGAAGTTCCTGTTTTACTCTCCCATCAATCATCCACACAGCACTCTCGCCTTTAAAAACACTTTCTCCATACACCAATGTCTTTAAATAAATCACTTTCCCTTTCACCGGAAGATTGAGATAAAAAGAAAACATTCCATCCTTGCTCTCTTCCATACCTTCTAAGACATTGGTCTGCCCGTCAAACAGATAATAAGAAAAGTCTTTCCCATCCATGCTGTACATCACTTCCATCCGCTGTGCATCATATGGATATGGAAGTACAAGCTGTGCTCCTTCCTTAGCATCTTCAAAAATGCTATATCCAACCAGAAACATTTTTTCCGGCGGCAGGCATAATACGGTAATTTCGGGCACGAGATTATTTGGATTCTTATATACATTCTCTGTATCATTCGTTTCAAAAGTCCCCTGCACTTTCACAAAACCTGGCTTCCCAAACGCTTTCTCATTCACATTCCATGTGACTGGTATGGACACCTTTCTTTCGGTTTCTGGTCCCATCTCCCATACATATACTTCCAGGCTTTCCGGAAATCCCCACTGATCCGGGGATGATCCTGTCTCTACATACACTGGTCTTGGATCCTTTATTTCCATCATGGTATAGTTCTTTGTGTTATCCAGTTTGGGTTCTAACTTTGAATTATCATTTACAACCGTTCCTTGCGCAGAGTATACGCTGCACAATTCCCCCACGGGATTCCATCCGGAATCCGTCCATCTGGCAGAAATAAAAGATTCCTGAATCAGAAAATCTGCGGCCCCCTCTCCATATATGCCATATGCCGACTGCTGGCTTGTGACCTGAATATTGCAGTGGATAATGGGTATGTACCCATTTGACATGGTTGCAATTCCTTTGGATGACTGGCTTCCATCCAGTTCAATATGCAGATTCGATACGCTTTTTTCATGGCTCCCATCATATTGGATTCCAATTACATTCCTGCCCTGTGCCTGAATTACAAATCCATCAGGCACGCCTGGCGATGTCATGGTGCCTTCTGCGACATGAACCGCCACGCCATCTTCTCCTGTATAAATAAGCTTCCCCTGGTTCAGGGCCAGGTCTGCATGATTTCGAACTATGATGCAGAAAAAATTATTTCCCCGGATGCAGAGGTTCGGATTATCAATCCGAACGTCGCAATCCACTAAGATTCCATATCTTCCGGCATCGATCACGACATTCCCGGTTCCATCAAGTCGAATCGGATGTTCTTTGTCTCCGCTTTCCAGTTTTAAATCCCCCGACAAAGAATATACTGCGCCGTTTTTATCTTTATTTTCTTCATACCACTTTAAAAAATCTTCCTCTTTCTCCAAGGCTGGAGGTCCCCACGCCTTTCCTGTAAACGGCAGGAGAAAAAAGAGGATTATACAAACAGGTATAATCTGAAATTTGTATCTTTTTTCCATATTTTTATCCTCAATTTGTAATTTGCTTTATCTTATCATGAATTCACAATGATTAACAACAGTTTCTCTTTCTATTGAAATCTATTTACAAAGTGCCTGTATTCCATATAGAATATAATCCAGAATGATACTAATGAAAGCAGGTGCATTATGGAGCGACTTCTATTTGTAGATGATGATATAGAAATACTTTCTTTAAACCGGTCCTATTTTACAGAACACGGGTATGATGTAGATACAGCTTCCAGCGCGGAAGAAGCGATGGAACTGTTAAAAGACAGGTCTTATGACTGTCTGGTTCTAGATATTAAAATGGAAGCGCAGGATGGTTTCGAATTATGCAATAACCTGCGTAAAACTACCAATACGCCTGTCATTTTCCTTACAGTTCTTACTGACAGCGAGTCTCTTGTAAAAGGATTCAACAGCGGCGCGGATGACTATGTAGAAAAGCCCTACCGCCTACAGGAACTTGAAATGCGGATCCGTGCAAGAATCAGCCCGCATATTCCCTCCTCATATGAACAAAAACATCCTGCTCCCCCTGCTCTTTCTCTGTATCCGGAAGAACAGCAGGCTTATATTGGCACCCAGTCTCTTAAGCTTACGGCAAATGAATTCCAGATTCTATATTTTTTAAGCCAGCACAAGGGAATCCCTTACAGACAGGAAGAAATATATCAGGCATTGTGGGGTGAAAACTACAATACCCACAGCATACAGGTCCTTATTTTACGAATCCGCAAAAAAATCCAGGCCGCCGCGCCAGATAAAGAATACATCCGCACACAGTGGGGAAAGGGGTATGTGTATACAGAATCATGATGGAGCGAAAAAAACAATTGTACAGCCTTTTTCGGCCGGCTCTGATTCTAATTCTCTCCCTGGCCGGAATCGGACTGATTTTTTATCTAACTTATAGGAAGGATAATAAATATCTGGATAACGATGAATCCTTCTATGTCCTGGCAGATGACTGGGAATTCTATCCTGATACTTCCTATTCAGATTACGAAAGCAGAAATCCTACCTCCAATCCGGCTAATATAACGATTGGCGAATCGGGTAATTTTTCTTCTTTTCATAAAGACAAGTCTCCCTTTGGCCGCGGACTGTATCGAAAGCAGCTGCATTTGGAAGCAAATGCAGACGGATGGCTCTTAGAACTTCCTGCATGCAAGGTCTATGTCAATGGAGAATTGATTCATTCTTATGGAAACCTCTCCAGAAAAGACTATGAGATTCATATCAGAAATGCCCTGGTTTCCCTTCCGTCCGGCTATGTAGAACTTCTCATCGATACGGCAAATTATTCTCATTATTATAGCGGCATGATTTACCCGCCGGTTCTGGGAACATCCTCCGATATTCTCCATCTGGTAAACTGCCGCCTTATTTTTTATGCCTTCTTATGTTTCTTCACGCTTGGATGTGCTGTTATTTCAATCAGCATCTGGTTTCGCAGGAAGGCCGGGGCTTTATATATTGCTTATGGAATTCTCTGCATCAGCTATGCAGTCCATATTTCCTATCCGCTCATCCATTGGCTGGGAATCAATATGGGCGTTCTTCCATATGTGATGGAAGACGGATCCTTTTTCGTGATTTTAACTTGTATGACTGTTCTGACGTACCGTTTGTGCAGCCACGCATTTCCTCGCATTATCCACTTGGCTGCCTATGCATTTTGCATTGGCATGCTCCTATTTGTCCCGCTTTCACATTATGTACTTTTCCCGTTCCTGCCATCCTTTGTCTCTATTTACGGGGATGTCATGGCCATATTTAAAATCTTTCTAAGTTTTTACCTTATTGTGGCTGCCTGTATAAATTCTTATCAGAACCAGGATGATATCTGGATGCTGAGCGCAAATGCAGTATTTGGCTTTGGCATTCTGATCGATTATCTGACTGCCGGCAGATATGAGCCGCTACACTTTGGATGGCAGACAGAATACTGTGGGTTTATTATGGTGCTTCTATTTACTGTTTTGATTTTACGCTACAGCCGCCGCATCCTGCTGGAACGGGAATATCTGACAGAACATCTTAAGGAGGAAGTAGAACGTAAAACTGCATGGCTTACACGCATGATGGATGAGCGAAAAGAATTCCTGTCCGCTGTGGCTCATGACCTAAAGGCTCCCGTGGCAGCAATCAATACTTATATTGACTATATACGCAATTCCCCCATGCGCTCAGACAGGGAACTCCAGCATTATCTGGATGTCATTGACCGCAAATCCATGCAGATTCAGAATAATGTTCAGAGCCTGCAGCTTTTTCATACGGAAACTACCCATAATACAGCGCCTGAAGTATTTGACTTAAATGCATTTCTTCACATTGTTTATGAAGAAACCTGTCCTTATGCGGATGCCGCAGGAATTCATTATCAGCTTCTTCTCCCGGATACTTCCTTTTATGTGCTGGGGCACAAAGAAAGCCTCTTCCGTGCATTTGAAAATCTTGTAATCAACGCTACGGAACATACGCCCTTCGAGGGAACGATTACATTAAGCGCCCTTTATAAAGACCATCTGGCACATATTATTTTCAAGGACAGCGGGGAAGGAATTCTTCCGGAACATCTGGACCAGATTTTCAGCTACCGCTTCAGTACCAAAAAGCAAAACGGACTCTGCGGGCTCGGGCTCTATTTCACGAAAAACTGCATGGAAGAGTACGGCGGAACCATTGCTGCCGATTCTGTGCCCGGAGAATATACTTCCTTTCATATTACTTTTCCGGAAAATAGGATGCCGGATTGATGACATTTTAATAGCTGCAACATGAATGGGGATGTAAAATTCATTACATCCCCTTCAGTTTATCTGCGCTTTCTTCTATGCCTTCTTTTTGCCTGTGCTGATTTTTGTTTCACGATCATACACATTGCTATGCATCCAAGTGCAGCTATGGCAAGGATAAGATAAAAAAGTATCTTTCCTGCTGATAATGCATCTCCCGTTTTTACTGCCGTGCCTTTCTGTCCTTTTTGACTTTCATCATTTATCGGAGGCTTTAGCTCTGGATCCTTTATGCGGCTTACGATAATGCAGTCGCTTTCTGCGATCTCATTGCCTGCCTTATCCATTGCCTTTACCGTATATTTCCCATTTCCTTTTGTTGTGAAAGTATAGGTGTCCCCGGATGCTATGACAGCAATTGGCGTGTTTCCATCTTTCAATACCTGGACATCTTCTGTTTTGTCCAGCCCGCTGATCTCATCTTTGATTTTAAATGAAATCTCTGCTTCTTTCTCCTGCCAGTTTTCCGGATTTCCTTCTACACTTCTTAAGGTAGGGATTTCTTTATCAATCTGAACCGTAATGCTCCTGTCTGTGCTTTGATTTGTCGCATTGTCCTCTGCGCTTACCTTAACAGTCTGCTTCCCGTTATCTGTCAGGGTCTGGTTAAACTGATATTCCTGTATCATTTCTTCCGGATTGCCAAGAAGTACATTGCTGTCTCCACCATTTAAAGTCCATGACACCTGATTAAGCCCGCTTTCTTCATCTGTTACAGACGCCGTTAATGTCACATCCGTACGGTACCATCCGTTTTTAGAAACTTCTTCCGCCGTAAATTCTGAAATAACAGGGGCTGTATTTTCAACAATCCAGACATCTGCTCCATCTTTCTCAAGATTGGATACCTGATTTATATTTCCTGCCATATCCGTTGCCCGTACATTGATTATTCCGTTTGTTCCAAGAGGAATGTCAAAAACCGCCTCATCGGATACGGTTTGATCTAATGTTACAGCTGTGTACCCGTCTTCTCCCGGAAGTCTGTATTCCAGTTTTTCTACACCGCTTAAATTGTCGGTGACAGGAAGCGTGACCTGTACGGTTTCCTTGAAAAAGTTTCCAAATGTCAGCGTCCGTCCAATTCTACTTAAAATGCCTCTATTCTTCTCTTGGACGGAAACGGTTCCAAGCCCTGGTTCTTCTGTATCACTTTTAAATTCCACCGTCTTTTGGGAAGTAAGCTGGCCTGTCTGGCTGTTTTTTAACTGGATCTGGATGCTTTCCTTTTTGTTATTCACTTCAATCGAAGCAGTCCCGTCTGCAAACATGTCATATGTGTCCCCAAGAGGCTTAATGATAATCGGACTCGTATACCATTGCCTGGTGTTCCGGATACCTGATAATTTGTAGTCTCAACAGGAGCATCCTGGCCTACCGATAATGTTCCCTCCTGGCAAATAATATTATAATTGCGATTTGCATTGTCGAAGGAAACTACCACCCTATAAGAACCAGTCTCATCCTTAAAGTCGGGGTAGGCGTAGCGGGGAGTTCCCAGCATTTCCAATGTATCCGTCCCCTGCAATGCGCTTGTCCCGTCGTAGACTTCCATAAGTTCCGGTTCTGGTTTCTGCGTTCCTGCCTTCTTGCTGTCGTCTTTTACTTTCACCGTAATCGTACGGGGAATAATTTTACCTTTGATTACTACAGTCTCCTCGCAACTGTATTTCTCTGCATTTGTACCGCTTAATGTAATGCCTGATAAGGTAATATCTTTATTTTCTGCCGCATCTATAGTCGTAAATTCTGCTGTCGCAGCTGCAGAAATTGAATCCGCTGGCAGAACATTATCCAGAGCAAGAGCGCCTACATCCATCGATGTATCTGCGTCATATTCTTTTTCCGTTGTCTGTGCCCCGCTCACAGTCACCTGTCTTTTATCAATTGTCATCGGTATTTCAGCCTCCGCAGTCTCCCCCATTGCGTCGCTAATGATTACTTTTACAAATACCTGCCCATTGGTGATATCGGTGGGCGTTCCACTAAGAATCCCCTCCTCAGTCAGAACTAATCCTGCCGGAAGCGGCGTCCCTGGAGCAACAGCATAGGTCAGATTGCCCCTGCCGCCTGTCGCGCTTAAGACTACCGGTGCTATCTCCGTCCCATATTCAGCGGTGACAGGAGCGACTTCCCCCGGCGTAAGCGTCTGATACCAGAATGCCTTCAAGGTGGTATCCTGTGAAGGCATCGTATAGGATTCGCCAGGCTGGTAAATCGTTGTCCCATCGTCCGGCGTCCATCCGCCGAAAAGATAGCCATCATTTTGAAGGGCTGTCACCGGCAGGACCACATCTGTCCCCTCATATGCCTTCATTGATGCAGGCGGAGTTCCGCTTCCTCCATTTGCGTCAAAAGCCAGACTATACTCATTTGCTTCAACGATTTCTCCTCCGCCTTCTGCTGCCTTTTTCATTATGTAAACGGTCTTAACATCTGACATGGCATACTTATCATTTTTCACCCATATCTGTAGTTTGTGGACGGAATTCTCTGCCCATTCTTCTGGAACTGGTATCTCACCGGTCACTCCCTGGCGCTTGCCATCTGCAGCAATAGGGTCAGTCCCTTTATGGGTTCCCGGGTCTTCGGTAAAGTTATCATCCACCAGTGTTTTTAATGTTGCATCTAATATGGTTTCCTGTCCATCATCCAGCGAATAATACACGTTATAGGTCCTGGTATCCGCATCCTTTACTTTCGCTTTTACCCCGATGTCCGCCGCACTATAAGCCAATTCTATATCCGCAGCTATATCAATCTCCGGCGGGGCTGCCGGCTCTCCCACTCCAAAGAGAAGCGTAAATTCTGTGGAGGCATGAGGCGCCAATGCACGGTTCTGCCAGGAAAATGCAATTCCACTGTCCGTTCCCTGGGGCAGATCTCCCCCTTCCCGGCTGTTCCAGTAATTATACTGCCTTTGATTATACTCTCCAAACCATAAGGTATCCAACGCTGTCACGCCAAATGTATTTTTGGAATAGAGGCTGAACTGGCTTCCATTTTTGCTGCCTTCCACCATGGTAATACCCGTTGACGTGCTATTGATGGCTGCCCTGTCATCTCCCCCTATCATAATATCGGCTCCGCCGCACAGTCCTATCACTTTTGCGGTATCAGCAGGATTGTAAACCTTGTAAGTCACCTTTACATAAGCCTGATCGGATGTAAAGGTAATCAATGGCTGCACCTGCATACCGTTTACCGTCTTTACCTGACCGTTATTTAAACTTGATATCAGCTCCATATTTCCTCTATCCGCTGAAACATCCCCTACCGTCAGATATAATTCATATCCATAATTACTGTAAGTGGTTTTTACTTCGCTTCCGTCTTTGAGGCCTCTGATATCGAAGGCTTTCTCACTGCTAATAGCAGAAGAACCTGTAAGAAACTTTAATGTTCCCGTAGTATTTATGGCAGTTTGAGGATAAGACGAATCCGGTTCCAGATTCTTTGCCTGCTTTTCTTCGCCGCTTGCCATTTCTTTTTCCGAATCTTCTTTGGTCTCCCCCTTTTGATACTTTACTTCTATCCACGGAAGCTTTATCTCGCCATTATCTGCCTTTTGCTGTAATTCGCCAGACAGCGCAAAGTTTTCTTCCCATCTTGGCATAAATGTGAAAACCGCATCTTCATTTTCATGCTCTGCCTGATAAGAACCCCCTCCAAACCCATCATCTGTGCACTCCCAGGTAACAGGCATATCTACATTCTCTTCCTGCCCTTCTATCCTTACCGTCAGAACATCCGGAAGGCTCAGATCACTCTCCGGTGTTCCCTTTGGAATTTCTATAGACTGATATGCTTTATAGCCAGACATATCAAATCCTATAAAATCCAAGATTACATTGTCAGTGATTTTCTTGTCCGTATCCGTCCCCTTGGCATATGCAATTGTCCCCAGCAACATGGTCATTGTCAGTATAAGGCTGATAATGGCTGCTATTTTTCTTCTCATACTCTTTCTCCATTTCTCTTTTTTGTATTCTTCTTATCTTTTTTGGATAGTAACAGTTCATAATCAATGCTATCCAGTATCCTGCATAAAGTTCTGACGGAAGGGCTGTGTTTTTTCTGTTCCAGCCTGGATATCTCTTGCTGTGTATTATTTGATAGATGTGCCAGTTCCTTCTGCGTGATATGCAGTTCTTTTCGTATCCCCGCTATACTCTCCAACAAAATCCGTTCATTTTCAGTACTGCCTTTTGTATCCGTTCTTTTCGGTACAACAGAAACCTCCTTCTTTGATTTTCCTGTTGTTTTCTGCATCAGCCACCCTCTCCTTTCTCAAAATCATGTCTGCTTTCTATCTTAGAATACAGCAAATTTGTTGTTTTTTGGCTGCAGACGCCGTTTGTTGTTCTTTGTTGTTATTTGCTATCATTGGACCTTTGCCGCATGCCTTCAGCATGTTCTTATGCGGAATTATTTTTATACACAAAAAAGCAGCAGCAAAATGCTACTGCTTTCTTGTGAGGGATCCTTGTCCCTTTTTTATCTCTTAAATTTCTAGCGCCGCCTATAGCCGGAATACAAGGGTCGCTATGCGGAAATATATCATGATGGAGCAGGTATCTACGATCGTCGTAATCAAGGGCGACGCCATGATTGCCGGATCAAGATGCAGCTGCTTTGCAAAAATCGGCAGCATGCAGCCTACCATCTTGGCCACCACGATCGTTCCTATCAGCGAAGCGGCAACCACCATCGCCATCTGCACATCGCCGCCATGCACCAGATAGATCCTTACGCCGTTGGCCGCTGCCAGCACAATTCCTACGATCAGGGATACGCGGAATTCCTTCCACACGATGGAGAAGAAATCTGAAAAATGCAGTTCATCCACCGCCAGCCCCCGGATCACCAGCGTTGAACTCTGGGAGCCGCAATTTCCGCCTGTATCCATCAGCATGGGAATAAAGGACACCAGGATTGGAACCACCTGGAATGCATTCTCATACTTCGTGATGATTGCTCCTGTGATTGTCGCCGAGAACATCAGGATCAGCAGCCACGGAATCCGGTTCTTCGCATGCTGGAATACGGATGTCTTAAGATAAGACTCTTCGCTGGAAGCGATGGCCGCCATTTTGTGGATATCCTCGGTAGTCTCTTCCGTCAGAACCCCGATGGCGTCATCAAAGGTTACGATCCCTACGATAAATCCTTCCTTATCCAGTACCGGTATTGCGATCAGTCCATATCTGCGGAAGAGTTTGGCTGCATCTTCCCTGTCGTCAGTGGTTCGGATAAAGATAAAATTCTCTTCCATCAGATCTTTCACCTGTACATCCTCATCATTGGTCATCAGTGCCTGTGCCGTAATAATGCCAACCAGCTTCCTCTGCACGATCACATAGCAAGTATACACCGTCTCGCTGTGGATTCCGATGGT
>OGXS01001446.1_pt1 | contig 15704 bp, 14 predicted proteins | sample 1576371 | NCBI WGS metagenome assembly OGXS01 (sample SAMEA3541475, study PRJEB24748) | human gut metagenome | biome: human gut; feature: human-associated habitat; material: faeces | place: China | collected 2012
TAGAGCAGGGGACTCTTAATCCCAAGGTCCAGGGTTCGAACCCCTGCCGGTCCACCATTTGATTTTCAAGCTCCCTCGGGAGCTTTTTTCATGCAAAACCACTGCAAAAACAGGACAGAGGGAATTTTGCATTCCTGCACCTGTCCCTTCCCGGCTCGTTGGGGAATAAGGACTTTTATCGGGGGAGGTGGGTGCGTATGGCAAATGCACCTCGACGACGTTCTGAAACCGGCGTGTACCATGTGGTCGTTCGCGGGAACGGGCGACAGGTCCTTTTCTATGACGATGCGGACCGTCAGGCCTTTTTGGCCATGCTTGCTCGGCGGACATCTGATGCCGGCATGAGCATCTGGGCGTGGTGCCTTATGAGCAACCACGTTCACATGCTTCTTGAGGATCAACGAAACGAGCTAAGCCACGCTATGCAGATGCTGCTCACGGGCTATGCTCGGTATTTCAACGATAAAACGGGGCATGTCGGCCACGTCTTTCAACAGCGGTTCTTTAGCGAGCCTATCGAATCGGAGCGATACCTCATGGCGGCCGTGCGCTACGTCCACATCAACCCGGAAAAGGACGGCATTGAGGCTGCGTCAACGTATCGATGGAGCAGTTATGCCGAGTACACGGGCGGCGCGCTTGCAACTAAGGAGCCGCTCTGCACGACGAAGCCCGTGCTCGATGTATTGGATGGCCCACAGGGCTTTGTTGAGCTCTGCGAGGGCGCAGAGCTCCATGAGGCGGGTTTTGAGGGCTCGCTGCACCTCTCTGATGCGGAAGCGATTCATTTGGCAGATGAGATTGCGCGGGCGCGCGGGTTCGCGCACCTGATGGAAGTTCGCAAGCTGCCGCGTGCCGAGCGCGACGCCGTGATTCGCCAGCTGCGCGGTAACGGTATGACTATCAACCAGGTGGAACGCGTGACCGGTGTCGGAAGGAGCATCGTCGCGCGCGTCCAGTAGCGGTCGAATGCAAAATCCCCTCTGTCCTGATTTTGCAAGCTAGGAGAGGATGCCGTCGAGGGTGCGCCAGGCGAGCTCGGCGCACTTCACGCGGGCAGGCATATGCGAGATGTCCTTGAGCTGTGCAGCCTCATCGAGGTCTTCGAAATCGTCTTCGGAGAGCTCCTCACCGCGAATCATCGCGAGGAACAGCCCAGAGAGGCGCTTGGCTTCCTCTACGGTCTCGCCGGTGATGAGGTCGGCCATGATGTCGGCCGAAGCCTGGCTGATGGCGCATCCGTGACCGGCGAAGCTTGCTTCCTCAATCACGCCGTTCTCCACACGCAGCATGAGCGTCAGCTCGTCTCCGCAGCTGGGGTTGATGCCGTCGTGGCTATGGGTGGGGGAATCCATCTCGTACTTGTAGTCCGGGTGCGAGTTGTGCTCCATGAAGGTGGTCGAAGTATAGATGTTGCCCATGGAGGGTCCTTTCGTGCGTGCTGGGTCATTTTGGGACGGGGTTAAAATGACTCATCGGGGCGGGGCTGAAAAGCTGCTGCTCCACACAGCTCCGTCCCATTTTGAGTCAAAACAACCCCGTCCCATTTTGACTCAGTCTAGTTGAAGGTGCGGTAGACGCTTTCGAGGCCATCGATGAAGGCGTCCACGTCGTGCTTGTCGTTGTAGAACGCGAGGCTCGCGCGGCAGCAGGCGAGGTTCTCCACGCCGAGCCAGGTGAGCAGCGGCTGGGCGCAATGGTGCCCCGCCCTGATGCACACACCCTGCATATCGAGGATGCTCGCCACGTCGTGCGGATGCACGCCGCGCACGTTGAAGCTGATGACGCCGTGGTGGCGATCCCAATAGATTGAGCCGATGATTTCCACATAGGGCAGCTCCACCATGCGGCTCATCGCGTAGTGGACGAGCGCCTGCTCGCGCGCCTGCACGGTGTCATAGCCAACCTGGTTCACCAGATAGTCGAGCGCTGCGCCCGTGGCGTAAATCCCGGCCGCGTCCTGCGTGCCCGCCTCGAACTTCTCGGGCACGGGAGCCCAGACGGCGTCCTGCTCGGTCACGGAGTCGATCATCTCGCCGCCTGTGAGGAAGGGCGGCATGGCCTCCAAAAGCTCCAGGCGGCCCCAGAGCACGCCCACACCCATGGGGCCGAGCGCCTTATGCGCGGAGAAGGCGAGGAAGTCCGCGCCGAGCTCACGCACGTCGACCGGCATGTGCGGCACGGACTGGGCGGCATCGACCACCAGGTAGCCACCGCGGGCGTGCACGGCAGCGGCGAGCTTCTCGACCGGCACGCGGCAGCCCAGCACGTTCGACACCTGCGTGCACGCCACGATTTTCGTGCGCGGGCCGATCTTCTCGGCAATCTCGGCATCGGTGAGCTCACCGGTCTTGGTGGGGTAGAGGTAGACGAGCTTGGCACCCGCCGCGCGGCATGCCTGCTGCCACGGGATGAGGTTAGAGTGATGCTCCATGATGGTGATGGCTACCTCGTCGCCCGGTTCGAGGACCGTGGGCGCGAAGGAGCTCGCCACGATGTTCAGCGACTCGCTCGTGTTACGCGTGAAAACGACCTCGTTTACGCGCGGCTTGCCCGCTTCGTCAACGGCGCCGATGAGGCCCGCGATCTGCGCGCGCACCTTGGCGATGGCCTCGGTCGCCTCCACCGAAAGCGAGTACAGTCCGCGCAGCGGGTTGGCGTTCATGGTCTCGTAGAAATGCTTCTGCGCCTCCAGCACGCAGGCGGGGCGCTGCGCGGTGGCGGCGCTGTCCAAAAAGGCGATGTCCGGATGCTGGGTGAATAGCGGGAACGCTGCCTTGAAGGGGTTGGTCTCGATGTCGATGCGCGGCCAGGCGCGCGAGGCGGCGTCAGAGGCATCCAGCACGCCCGGTGCGGGCGCGGTGCAGGACTCGCAGGCTACGGACTCGGTGTCAATCATGCGGCATCCTCCTCGGGTGCGTCGATATCGTCGGTAAAGCCAGGGATGAGGGCCTCGCCCAGGCGAAGGACGGAGGCGCGGATGCGCTCGTCGGGTGCTGTGAGCGCGGCGTCCTCGAGCTTGGCACGGATGAACAGCGCCTCGGCAGCCTCCGCGGACACGCCGCGGCTCTCAAGGTAGAAGAGCTGCTCCGGGCGAACGTGCCCGATCGTGGCGCCATGGTTGCCCGCGACGTCGTCTTCATCGCAGAGAATCGTGGGCACGGTCTTGTTGTCCACGCTCTCGCTCGCCAGAAGGACGGTCTCCTGCTCGGAGCCCTCGCTGCCCTTGCAGCCGTGCACGAGGTCGATGGTGCCGCGCAGCACCTTCTTGCTGGTTCCGGTGAGCACGCCGTTGGCGTTCATGTTGCTCACCGTCTTGCGTCCGCGCTGGCGAACGACGTAGTTGAAGTCGCGCTGCTCGGAGCCGGAAGCGAGGTAGCGGGTATCGATATCCAGGCGAGCGGCGTCACCGCGCACGTCGGCGGCAAGGCCGGTGACGGTGAGCTCTCCGCCGAGCACCACGTGGCGCACATTCACGCGCGCGCCCTCGTCGAGGACGTAGCCCTCGTCGTCCAGCAGCATGGCCGTAGGCGTTCCCAGGGCGTAGACGGTCACGTTCACGCGGGCGTGTGAACCGGCGAAGACGCGGAGCGTGGTGCCGGCAAGTGCCGCGGTGGCGTTTTCCTCGGCGCCCATGGCGGCCGTCGTGTCGAGCGCGATGACGAGGTCGAAGGTGGAACCCGGTGCGGCAACGACGTCGATGCTTGCTGCCGCGGCCTCGCCAGCCTCGGCCTCAACGCGGATGGTTGCCCGCTCCTGGGTGTCTTTCGCTGCCGCGAGCACCATGGTCTCGCGGGCGAGGAAGTTCAGGTAGGCGCGGGCGTCTGCGCCGATGCCGGTCTCGAAGGCGGTGGCGACGTCGAGCGCGGCCTCCTCCAACGCGGCGCGCTTCTGGTAGCGCGAGAGCGCGGGGAGCTCGAGGTCGGCTGCGGGGGCGTTGGCAGAGCCGCTTTCAGCCGTCTCGGCCGTGCCGGGCATCTCGGCTGCACCGTCTGTTGCGACGTTGCGGGCAGCATTCTCGGCCAGTGCAGCGCGCACGCAGGCACGGTCATCGCCCGCACTGCCCTCGTTCGCCGTCGCGCGTGCCGCGTCGAGGCGCGCCTGCAGTTCGGCCACCGCGCCCTCGAAGCTCATGGCGTGGTCGAACAAGCGGTCTTCCGCGTCAACCTCCATCGAGCCTCCGGGTGCAAGGCTCATCGGAATCTCGATCTGTGTATCGTTCATGCGCAGCCAGCCCCAGGTGGGGGCGGGCATGGCGTTGGCGTGCTTAATCGTCAGGGAATCCATCTAGCCAATAGCCCCTTCCATCTCCAGCTTGATGAGGTTGTTCATCTCGACGGCATACTCGAGCGGCAGTTCCTTGGCCACCGGCTCAGCGAAGCCGTTCACGATCATCGCGCGCGCCTCCTCCTCGGAGATGCCGCGGCTCATGAGGTAGAACACCTTGTCGTCGCCGATGCGCCCGATGGTGGCCTCATGGCCCACGTCCACGTGCTTGGCGCGGATGTCCATGGCGGGGATGGTGTCCGAGCGGCTCTGGTCGTCGAGCATGAGCGACTGGCAGCTCACGCTCACGGCGGAGTTCTCGGCGCGCTCCGTCACCACTACGGAGCTGCGGAAGGTCTGGATGCCACCGCCCTTGGAGATGCCCTTGGTCTCAACGGTCGCGCTCGTCTCGGGAGCGTTCAGCACCACTTTGCAGCCGGTGTCGAGGTTTTGCCCCGCACCGGCGAAGGTGATGCCCGTGAAACTCGAGCGGCTCTTGCGGCCGTTCAGCACGCTCATGGGGTAGAGGTAGCCCACATGGCTGCCGAAGCTGCCGCTGATCCACTCGATCTCGCCCTCGTCGTCCACGCGGGCGCGCTTGGTGTTCAGGTTGTACATGTTCTTCGACCAGTTTTCGATGGTCGAGTACCGCAGGTGCGCGCGCTTGCCCACGAAGAGCTCCACGGCGCCCGCGTGCAGGTTGGCCACGTTGTACTTCGGCGCCGAGCAGCCCTCGATGAAGTGCAGGTCGGCGTCGTCCTCCACGATGATGAGTGTGTGTTCGAACTGGCCCGCGCCCTTGGCGTTCAGGCGGAAGTAGCTCTGGAGGGGAAAGTCAAGCTTCACGCCAGCGGGCACGTAGACGAACGAGCCGCCGCTCCACACCGCGCCGTGGAGCGCGGCGAACTTGTGGTCCGTGGGCGGGATGAGCGTCATGAACTTCTCGCGAATAAGCGCCTCCCACTTGGGCTCGTGGAGCGCCTCTTCGATGCCGGAGTAGACGATGCCCATCTTCGAGGCCGTGTCCTGCATGTTGTGGTACACGAGCTCGGAGTCGTATTGGGCGCCCACGCCGGCCAGGTAGCTGCGCTCAGCCTCGGGGATGCCCAGGCGCTCGAAGGTGTTCTTGATGTCGTCGGGCACCTCGTCCCACGTAGCCTGCTGGTCGGTGTTGGGCTTCACGTAGGTGACGATGTGGTCCATGTCGAGGCCGGCGATGCTGGGGCCCCAGGTGGGGTTGGGCATCTTGTGGTAGGTCTCGAGCGACTTGAGGCGGAAGTCGAGCATCCACTCGGGCTCGTCCTTGCGATCGGAGATCTCGCGCACGATATCCGGCGTGAGGCCGCTGTCCAGGCGCTCGAAGCCCTTCTCGCTATCAACGATGTCGTAGAGGGTGCGGTCGATGTCCGCGACCTCGGTGCGTTGCTTTGCCACGGCCGCCTCCTAGCGCTCGATGACCGCGGAGAGGTCGGCCGGGGAGAGCTCGGCGTCGGAGCTGTCGCTCGCTGCCTCCTGCTCGAAGCGCTCGAAACCGTGCTCGTCAATCCAGTCGATGAGCGAGGCGTCGCCCTCATGCACCACGCGTCCGTTCACCATCACGTGCACGCGGTCGACGTCGAGGTGCTCGAGGATGCGCGTGTTATGCGTGATGATGAGGAGCGTTCCGTCGCAGCTCTTGCGGTAGAGCTCCATGCCGCGGCTCACCACGCCGAGCGCGTCCACGTCGAGGCCCGAATCGGTCTCGTCCAAGATGGCGAGCTTGGGTTGCAGGAGCAGCAGCTGGAGCATCTCGACCTTCTTCTTCTCGCCACCGGAGAAGCCCACGCCCAGTTCGCGGTTGAGGTAGGCGGGCGGCATGTCGAGCTCCGCGCAGAGCTCCTTCATGCGGCGGCGGAACTCCTTGCCGCGCATCTCCAGGCCGGGGCGGTCGGCGATGGTGGCGCGCAGGAAGCTCGAGAGCGGCACGCCGGGAATCTCGACCGGTGCCTGGAAGGAGAGGAAGACGCCGGCGCGGGAGCGCTTGTCCGGGCTGAGCTCGGTCATGTCTTCACCATCGAAGGCGACGGCGGGGTCGCCCATGATCACGTGGCCGAGCGTGGACTTGCCGGCACCGTTGGGGCCCATGAGCACATGGGTCTCGCCAGCGGGAATGGTAAGGTCGATGCCGTGGAGAATGGTCTTCTCGTCCACGGCGGCGGCAAGCCCCTGAATGGAGAGGAGCGGGGTCTGGGACATGGTTTCTCCTTGCTGTGAACTCGGATGTTAATCCTAGGAATTATCTCGGATTAACGATAAAATGATTGCGCTCGAAGTCAAGGTTAATTCCCACTAATCCACTAGGATTTCGGAGCTCAGGGCCGGTGAAACAAAAACACCGGGTGATTATGTTTCACGCGGGTTGAGCGGGGTACGAGGCCTGGGTGAGCCCCTGCTTCGGGTCTTCCGGTGTCACGGGATGGCGGGGTGAGACAATTTGCCCCGGCACGTTTGTCTCATTGTTTCGAAGGAGGCGGCATGCTCATTTCTTCCAAGGGGCGGTACGCTCTCCGCCTCATGATCTACATCGCGGCGTTCGGTGATGCCGAGGGCAAGATCGCCCTGCGCGAGGTGGCCGATCGCGAGGACATCTCGCTGAAGTACCTAGAGCAGCTCGTGCGCCCGCTCATGCATGCGGGGCTCCTCACGAGCGTGCGCGGCAAGGGCGGCGGCTATGCGCTCGCTTGCCCGGCGGACGAGATTCGCGCCGGCGATATCCTGCGTGCCGCCGAGGGCACCACGGCCCCCGTTGCCTGCGAAGGGCTCGAGGGGGCGTGCCATCGAGCCGATCTCTGCTCCACCGTCAAGTTTTGGACCGGGCTCGACGAGGCGATCGAGGCGTATGTGGACGGGGTCACCCTTGCGGACCTTGCACGCGTGCCCGAGATCGATCTGAGCATCGATTAGGCGGCTCTCGCTCTCATGCCGATTGGCACTGGTCGTGCTTCAAGAGACACTTGTGCCGGGTACAACTGTCTCGTCTCGGGGAATAGAGACACTTGTGCCGGGTGAAACTGTCTCATTTCAGAATATCCCGGGAACCTTTCGTCCGGGCCTCGCGGTTCCAGTGTGCGCTGGTTGAGTTTGCCGCTGTGGCGCCTTCAAAATAGGGGGGCCGACACTTTCAAGCTCTACTTCAACCTTAATTGACTTCCTTAAGCTTCGTGTGAATGCCTTGACCCGCATTTTGGGCCCTTGGCATACTGGGAGCCTCTCGCGTACTGCGAATGAAACCTTAACCGCACCAGCTCCTCGGAGCCGCAGATTGGAGAGCTTCATGAAGCCCCGCCACATCGCTATAGCATCGGGCCTTGCGCTCACGTTGACCTTCGGCGCCGTGCAGGCGACCACCGCAGCATTTGCCGAGCCGAGCGCTTCCGCAGACGCCGATGCCGCTGCAACCGGTTCCGCCGCGGCCGGCAGTGCCGACTCCGCCGCAGACGATACGGCGGAGCAGCTTCCCGCGCCGGCGGACTACGATAAGGCCGATTTCTACGAGAGCGCCCCTGCCGTCTCAGCGCGTTCCGCGCGCTCGGCGAGCAGCTCGAGCCTCTCTTCGGTCTCTGTCTCGAGCGAAATGAAGTACTTCACCAAGTACGAGAGCCACAGCAACTATCGCCAGGGCTTCAGCTATGGCGATGGCTACAACGCGCTCGGCTACTACCAGTTCGACCGCCGCTACTCGCTCATTCCGTTCCTTACCCAGGTGTACAACGCCAACCCCACGAAGTACTCGATGCTCAAGGCCGTGATCGACCGGGGGAGCGAGGTCAAAAGCGCCTCGTCTATGTACGATAGCGGCAGCAAGACGTTGACCGAGCTCGGCCAGCTCGTGCAGAGTGCCTGGTATGCCGCATACGATGCCGACCCGGCGGAGTTCTCTGCCTTCCAGGATGCGTATGCATACAACAGCTACTATGTGCCGACCGAGCGCTGGCTGAAGAGCGAGCTGGGGATCGACATGTCTGGCCGCGCGGACTGCGTGAAGGGCATGGTGTGGGGTCTGTCCAACATGTGGGGCACCGGCGGCGTGAAGAAGGTGTTGCGTGGCGCGAACCTCTCGAACGACATGACCGATCGCGAGTTCGTGACGGCGCTTTCTGCGCAGATGACCGACAACATCGAGAAGTACAGTTCACAGACCCAGTATTACAAGGGCTGGAAGAACCGCTACAAGAACGAGCTGAACGACTGCCTGGCGTTTATCTCGCTGCATGAAGCAGAGGACGAGGCGGCAGGCGGCGCGGCAGGCTCGACCGACGATGCGACCAATGGAGCGGCCGGCGATTCTGCGGGAGATGTGGGCGGCTCAGCGGGCGATGCCGGCGCGGGCTCTGGTTCGGATTCCGGTTCGAACGAGGGCGCCGGGGATAGCGCAGGATCCGGTTCGAATAGCGGCACGGCCGGCGGCTCGAATGACGGGGCATCCGGCTCCGGCTCGAACGGCGCGGGGCCTGCCGGCGATTCGGCTGGTTCCGGCTCGGATTCTGCAGACGATGCGCCGAGCGATGGAGCTACTGCTGGCGGCGATACCGCGGGCGGAAGCGGCGGCAGTTCTTCGAACAGCGGGTCGGCGAACAACGGCGTTTCGAACGGGAATGGCTCCACGAACGGGGCCGCAGATGATTCGGTTGCGGACGGCTCCGGTTCCAACGGTGCTTCCAACGACGGTACCTCTGGCGGCGCTTCGAACGACGCGTCCAATGGGGCTGGTGCCGACGATTCCGCAGATAAGAGCAACGGTGCGGCAGGCGACGCTTCATCCGACGATGCTGGAGCGGGTGAGGATGCGAAGGAGGGCGCATCGTCCGGCGGTAGCGATCAAGACGAGTCGAGTACGAACGGTGCAACAACGGATACGGCGAAGCAGGACGATGAGACCGCTTCGAAGAAGGAGCCTTCGACGACGTCTTCCAACGGGGACGAGAATGCTTCCGGTGATGCAAAGGACGCGGACCCGGATACGAAGAAGAGCTCCGATGAGGCTACCGATGGGGCTGCTGAGGATGCGGGCGGCCGCATGCCGCAGACTTCGGACCTCGTTATGTTCGCTGGCTTTGCGGGGGCGAGTGCGGCGACGTTCGGAGCTACGTTCATCGCTGCCGGTAAGCTTGGCTTGAAGCGGCGCAAGGACGACGACGCCGAATAGCGCGATCGAGTTCCGGCTGCTTGTCGTCATGGACGTCTGGGCCAGGGGATGGCGGACGCTTGAAAGAGGGTTGAGCGGGTGCGTGCGAATTTCGTGCGTGCCCGCTTTTGCGTAAGCAGAGCTTTAGCCTGTGCGCCGTGCGCAGCGTGTCGCGTCAAAACCCACCCGCTAAGCGCGTGAGCGATAGTGCGCGTGCAGTGCGTTTCGCCCTGATGGCGTGGATGGTTGCGTTCTGGCCAACGGGGCGGCGGTTGAGCCTGCCGGGCTGTGCGCGGGCGTGGTGAGAGGCGATTGAGTTTGCAGGGGGCGGGAGCATACGAAAAGGCCCCAACCGAAGTTGGGGCCTTGCAACCGTTGGTAGCCCGTACCAGATTCGAACTGGTGATCTCCGCCTTGAGAGGGCGGCGTCCTAAACCGCTAGACGAACGGGCCATATGTAGCAAATGCAATGGCTGGGATGGAGGGAGTCGAACCCCCATTGACGGAACCAGAATCCGCTGTCCTGCCATTAGACGACATCCCAGTGGCATCACGCGGCAACCCGCGTGCGGATAGATATACTACGGCACAATTCCCTGAAGTGCAAGGGGTGAATTTTGGAGAATTTGAAGCACGGTAGCAGATGGACAAAGATATCTTTCTGCTGCGCGGGCGTCATTCACCATAGCGTTCAAGGATTTCATCCCTGGCTTCTCGAAGGTATTCCCGTAGGAGGGGGATAGAAAAGTCCACGTATCCACGGGCGGTACGTTCGATAATTTGCCGTTGTATCAGCAACCTCTGGACATACGTTACTGAACTGGGCTTTTTACCAAGCTCAGTCGCAAGCTGCTTTGTGGAAGTTGCTCCATCGTGGTTGGCGAGGGCAATCAGATATTCCATCGCTTTTTGCGAGATGTTTGAAATCGCTGGCTCATGTACCGTTTCGTGAAAACGATTTGTTGCTAGGGCGATTCCGTTTTCGACGTCCTCGTTCGAGACCGTTATAGAGCCGTTTCTGTGTTTATTTGCGCGATCCCATACATAAAAACCGACGAGTTGAATGAGATACGCGTATCCGTGGGTTGCCTTTGCAACTTGATCAAGCTTGTCTCCTTCGAGCGACAGGCCTGAATCTCTAAAACTGTCGTTTAGCGATAGCTTGACCTCAAGATTATTGATTTCCGTTAGATCCTCGGGCTGAGCTCGCTGTAAAAATGACATCGCCTTGCCATTGATGAGGTCCATTACTCCCGTTGTGAGGCCTGCGAAAACGAACGCGATATCTCTTTTCTCTCCCGTGAGTAGTTGCACGGTCGAGGCAATGAGTCGCACATCCTCCTCTTGGGCGTCTTGAATCTCATCAACTGTTACGAGTACGCCACGGTCTTTTTCAGACGCATCTCGAAGCAGATCGCGCAGCGTTGGGGTTTTGGTTTTGATGCTTGCCTCACCGGATGCAAAGAGGGCTTTTCCGGAGATATTCGCTCCCTCAATTTGGAATTGGGGCAAAAGCTCGTGAATAACATCGTTAATAAGCTCTTTGCCCGCCGATACGCTTACTGTTTTCCATCCCGCATCGCGCGCGATTTGGGCAAGCTCAGTGAGAAGCGCCGTTTTGCCCGATCCACGGGGACCGGTGATACGCATGAGCCTTCCCTGGGCGCCAACGCCACCCACAAGGCCATTTTGAAAATCTGCGATTACGTTTTCTCGTCCGATTAGTTGGGGAGGTTCGGCACCTGGTGTAGGACGGAAGGGGTTGATAAGCGTTTGTGACATAGTGTGCCCCCGTCTCTCTTCTATAGCTATCGTGTCTAAATTATTTTATCGTGAATTATTAAATTCATCGCGGATAAGTAGAAATGGATGAAACATATTTCGTATATGGGCTGCGTTGTTGGCGAAAGAGACGTTCACGTATCACCTGAATTGCATGAAAAGAACTTTTGTCCTATGAGCCATGGCGATGAAAGGGAAGCGAGATGGCGGTTCTCCCTCTGCCCCAACAACAAATACCCGAGGTCAAAAAGGTTGGCCTCGGGTATTTGTTTCATTAAATCCGCTCAATAGAGAGGCGTCCCTCGAGCAGGAGTTTGTGAATCAGGTTATTCCCGTGGTCCGTGTTGTCGAGCGTTCGCCCGTATGTCGCAAGCAGCTCTGTCACGCGGTTCATCATGTCCGTCCTGACCTCGAGGTCGCTCTTCTCGGCATATGGACGGTAGTAGAATGCTAAACAGGTGTCGCCGCCGTAGAGGTCGATCGAGTCGAATATCGCCTGGAAGTACGAGTAGTCCGCGCTTGCGAGAGAGTGACCGAAGAACTTGATCAGATTGACATCACCGGGTAGCACCTCGTAGTGCTGCGGGCCGCCCATGGCCATGAGACGGTAGGTCTTCGTGAACGGCGCGACGTTTCGGTCTGTCATCATGCCCTTACCATCAATGCCGAAGACGATTCCGCCGCCGAGCTTACCGTGGATGTTCACGTAGGATACTGCTCGGCTGTTGTTGAATTTCATTTCCTTCGGTCCGGTGTAGTTGAAACTGAGAACCGAGAGATCGGGACGGAAGTCGTCTTCGTTTGGCACGCCACGCTTGATGATTTCCCAGAGCAACTGCCGTGCTGTCTTCGGGTATTGCGGGGTCTGCTCAACTTGCTTTGTAAGGTACGCGTCAAACTCGTCCTCGAGCCGGTGCAGCTCGTCGAGCATCAGCTTGTCGAGCTTTTCACGACTGTACTCGTCTCCCAGCCCGAATCCTCTCTCAACGAGGTAGCGACGCACTCGCCTCTCTGAAGGATACTTAGTTAGAAGGCCGAACGGCGATTTCTCGTCGCCAAATTCAAGGCTGAAGACGCTATCCAACAGGTCGAGATGACGCGGAGGATTTTGCGGGCGTACCCATCTTGCAATGGCTCCCTCAACGTCGTACCAGTAGTCGCCACTGCGATCGGTCAAAATGATGTCCCAGGCGGTGAGTCCCGCTTCATGAAGCCGAGAGCCTGCGCTCTTGCCATCCGAGAAGCCCTCGTGCTCAATGGCCTGCAGTCTTTCTAGCCTCGGTTCGAAGAAGCTCTTGAAGTCGGACTTGAGCCCGCATGCCAGGTCGAACCCGTTGCCGATAATCACAAGCTGGCGCCAAGTCAATCTCGTATCGTGTGAATGTAAAATATAGTCGGGTTTTTCTATCTTGGGAGCATTGTTTGCCATAAATGAACCAGTGACGTTATTGACGTCGATGCCAGCCAGAAGAGATACGGGCATATCATCAGCCAAAACTCGAATCCTTTCCTTTAGTTCGATTTATGTTGCCGGATGGGCATACTCATTCTTTTTGTACGATTGGAACGATATAAAGTATTGTTCAATTATTAAATTATTCTAACGGTCAACCAGACGGGTGATTCCTTCCTTGTTGCGAGCTGCGAAAGTGTGTATCGGCCATAAACAGATGGCGGACCACCCTCGCGATCCTGGGCCACCGCTTGTCGTCCCGCTTGACCTGGAACAGATGCACGTAGAGGTTGAGGTAGGACTGCAGGCTCTCGGGGTCCATGCCCGTGAAGCGCCTCAGGTAGCGCTTTATCCACGAGCACAGGTTGTTCACCAGGGGCATCTGCTCGAGGTAGACGGGGTCGCGGACGACGCGTCCTCGAGCTCCAGCTCCCTGACCAGGACGTTATGGGTTCGCTCCTTTTCGTGGACTAGCGTCGCTCCCTTCGCGATGTTGGTTTTCATCGCTTTATTATGCGCGCCGAGGACGGCTTGCCGTGCCCGCACGCGACGGCGACCGGCTCCTTGCGGGCGTCGATGCCGACCGCGATGCAGAGCTTCCGCTTCGAGAGGCCGCGCTTGCGGCCCTCGCCATAGTCTTTCGAGAGGTCGGTGTCGTCTATGTAGGTCTCGTCGATCCAGACGCTCCCCTGAGGACGATTCGGTTCTGGTAGCCGTCCACGGGCGGCGAAGAGGCGGTGGCGCCACTCCTAGGCGGTCTGGTGGCCGATGCGGCACATCTCCGCGCAGGCGTCCAGTGGCACTGCCAACAGCGTCAGCCTGACGAAGTCGACCCAGGTGGCGAGCGACTTCTTGCAGCGCTCCAGCACGGTCCCCGTGAGGGATCTGAACCTCGCGCCGCAGCGCGGGCAGCGCCAGCGCCGGACGCCGGTATCGGTCGAGCCGTCCCTCCACGGAGAGGGCTTCCTGCACGAGGGGCACGCGGGGTGATACCGCTACCATAAAAACAGCCGATTGCACTACCCCGCTTTGCCGTTCGCGCTACCGGGGTTTCGCCAACCGCGCTACCGGAGTTTCGCCAACCGCGCTACCGGAAATAAGCTTGCTCCAAACCGGTACTGCGTTTGGAGGGAGCGCGATTGGAAAGGAACGTCATGGGGGAGCTGAACATGTACCGCCAGCTCGGCATCACGCCCAACTTCACGGAGATCGGCAGGAAGTACGGCCTGCATCGGCACACCGTCGCCAAGTATTGGAGGCGCGGCGAGGAGATCGAGGACCGCAGGCGCGACAGGGCGAGCGCCTTCGACGACTTCAGGGAGGTGATAGAGGAGAAGGCCGCGCTGCCCGGCGTGACCAAGAAGGCCATACACGAGTTCCTGCTGCACCGCCATCCCGACGCGGGCCTGCCGAAGTACGGGTCGTTCACGAAGTACTGCCGGGACCGCGGCATAGAGTGCGCCGCGGCGGCCGCCCCGGAGCCCCATCCCCGCTTCGAGACGCCGCCCGGCCGCCAGCTGCAGTTCGACTGGAAGGAGAACCTCCGGCTGGTCGACGCGAACGGCGAGGTCTTCGAGTTCAGCGTCTTCAGCGCCGTCCTGGGCTGGTCGCGCGCCCATCGGTTCGTCTACTCGCGGACGCGCACGGAGGACGACCTGCTCGCGTGCCTGCTCGCGACCTTCACCCGCTTCGGCGGCATCCCCGAGGAGGCGGTGACTGACAACATGTCGGCGCTCGTGACCTTCTCGGGGGGAAGGCGGGTGCGCTCGGAGAGGGCGTGGCGCTTCGCGCGCGAGGCGGGATTCGAGCTGAAGCTGTGCGGGGTGCGCACCCCGCAGACCAAGGGGAAGGACGAGAGCGCCAACCGCTTCGTGAGCAGGCTGCTCGCGTACGACCGCGACTTCGAGGGCGAGGACGGCATCAGGGACGCCGTCGCCCGCATAGAGGCCAGGTCGAACTCCGAGCCGAACGAGACGACGGGGCTGCCGCCCGCCGCCCTGTTCATGAGGGAGAAGGAGCATCTGCGCCCCATCGGCAACCTGCGGCTCCTGCAGGAGATGATCGGCGACGTGAGCGTCCAGGCCGTGCCGCCCACCATGCTCGTGCGCGCCGCCGGCAGGCTGTGGTCGGTCCCCAGGGCGTGCATCGGCAGGAAGGTCAACGTCGTGGCCATGCCGTCGGGGCAGGTGCGCGTGACGATGGGCGGCGAGGAGGTCGCCGTGCACGACGCCGCCGAGAGGCCGGGCCCGATCGTGTACTCGGAGGACCACTACGTCGAGGCGCTCGAGGGCAAGTCGTGGTTCCACGACTCCGACATCCGCGAGGCGGCGCGCGCCAACCTCGCGCTCCTGGATCGGCTGGGGGGTGATCCTGATGCGGACGGTCGATGAGTCCAGCCCCTACCTGAGGGCGCAGGCCAACCTCTCCGAGCTCAAGCTCGACGAGATGGCCGCCGCCATGCCCGACTACGTGCGCCTGGTGGCCGGCGGGGAGCGCGACTTCGCGCAGGCCGTCGCCGAGATGACCCAGGCCGAGGTGGCGGCCAGGCGCGAGCGGATCATGCGGCAGCGGATACGCTCGTCGGGCTTCCCCTACATCAAGACCCTCGCCGACTTCGACTGGTCGTTCCAACCGAGCGTGCCGAGGGCGAAGCTGGAGGAGCTCGCGACGCTGAGGTTCATGGACGCGGCCGAGAACGTGCTGCTCGTGGGCAGTCCCGGCGTCGGCAAGACCCACCTCGCCATAGCCATCGGGATCGAGGCCGTCAAGGCCGGGCGGGAGGTGCGCTTCTGCGACTGCTCGAGGCTCGTGGAGGACCTCAAGGACGCATCGTCGCGCGGCATACTCAAGAACAGGCTCAAGTACTACGCCCATTCGAAGCTGCTCATCATCGACGAGCTCGGCTACCTCGACATCGACGAGCACGGCGCCGACCTCGTGTTCCAGCTGGTGTCGACGCGGTACGAGCAGCGCTCGACGATCATTGTAGAACTGCAGTCTGAGCCCTATCGATTTCTATGTTTTAAGACGGATTATTTA
>OGXS01001455.1_pt1 | contig 15623 bp, 13 predicted proteins | sample 1576371 | NCBI WGS metagenome assembly OGXS01 (sample SAMEA3541475, study PRJEB24748) | human gut metagenome | biome: human gut; feature: human-associated habitat; material: faeces | place: China | collected 2012
TTGCTTGCGCGCGTAAGCTCCTGCGTCACGATATCGGTGTGCGCATCGAGCTCCTGCCCGTGCATGCGGATGGCCATAACGACCTCTTCGAGCGCCGTGTTGCCCGCGCGCTCGCCCAAACCGTTGATGGTGCATTCCACCTGCGTAGCACCGTTGCGAACGGCCTCGATCGCGAGCGCCGTGGCCATGCCCAGGTCGTTGTGGGTGTGTACGGAGATGGTCACGTCCTCGATGCCGTCCACGCGCTCGCGCAGGTCGGCGATGCGCGCACCGAAGGCCCACGGCATGTTGTAACCGGTCGTGTCGGGGATGTTCACCACGGTGGCACCCGCCTTCACGGCTGCCTCGATGATGCGGCAGAGGAAATCCTGGTCCGCACGGCCGGCGTCCTCGGCGTAGAACTCGACGTCGTCCACGAACGAGCGGGCGAGCTTCACCGCGTGCACGGCGCGCTCAATCGCCTCGTCCTCCGTGAGATGCAGCTTGTCGCGCAGATGGCTCGGCGAGACGCCCAGGCCGGTATGGATGCGCGGGCGCTTGGCGGTCTTGAGCGCCTCGGCCGCGACCTCGATGTCTTTGTCGACGGCACGCGTGAGGCCGCATACGGTGCACTTGTCGCCCGCGATACGGCCGATCTCGGCCACGCTCTTGAAGTCGCCGGGGCTGGAGATGGGGAAGCCCGCCTCGATGACGTCGACGTTCATGCGGATGAGCTGCCGCGCGATGATGAGCTTTTCCTCGGTGTTCATGCTCGCGCCGGGCGACTGCTCGCCATCGCGGAGGGTGGTATCGAAGATGTTGATTTTCCTGGTCATGCTTCCTCCTGCTCTCGCCCGCAGCGGTTGTGCCCGGGCTCGTTGCTTGCGCTTGCAGGAGGTAAAGCGTTTCCATGCGATACACGAGAAGCACCCCGCCGCGTTTCACGTCCTGCAAGACGTCCGATACGCGTGGGGTGCTTCAGATGAGCCATCTAGCGAATAAGCAGACGAAGTACCCTACGCGCAAGCGCCTAGTAGTAGCTCGTCTAGGGATAGCATCAGCGCGGCAGCGGCCACCGTGGCCACCCGAGCGCTGTTGTTCGATGCGAGCATCATGTGCCATCCCTTCGCCCGCAGCGCCCGGCGGGCACTGCATTGCGCTAAAGTCTAGCAGAATGCGCGCAGCGCGCAAGCCTGCTCTCGGCAAGCGTCCCATCTGTTAACGCAAAGGCCGAGAATTGCCGAGGCTGCGCCAAATTGGGGACTGTCCCCATTTGGCGCGGCTGATGGTCGTGACTAGTCGTCAATCTCGGCCAAGTCGGTCTGACGGTCGTAGAAGTGGTTGCGTGTCACGTAATCGCGCACCTGGTTCCAGCTCTCCTGCGACTCGTACAGCGAGCTGTTGAGCTGCGTGATGGCCCCGCCGCTCGCGTTATCGAAGGCGTGCTCCAGCGTATCGCGATTGAACGAGTAGACATTTGCGTCGTGGGCCGTATCATCCGCGTCCTGCACGGTGAAGTTAATCGTCTGCAGCTCCGGATACACGCTGAACGCCGCCACCGCGTTGTAGACCAGCGCTCGATCGACGCCATCGCCATCGATGTCGTCCGACACTCCGGCGTAGTAAACGTTGTAGCTCGCGCTGCTCCCCTGTTCCGAGCCCGTGCTCGACACATACATGCTCAGCGGCAAGTGCTCGAAGAACCCTTGGTCGGGCAGGCTGTTTCCGGTATAGCTCTTGAGCGTGTCGATGGAGTGCACCGCGATGGCGTCGTCCACAGCCTTCGTTGCCTCGTATTCCCGCTGGTCATCGAGGTCGTCATAGGTTTGGTTCGAGGCGCCTCCACCTGTGCTCGAGCTATCTTGGCCGTTCGCGGCTCCTTGGCTCGCATCGGTTGCTGCCGAATTGTTCTGCGTGATGCTTTGCGCAGTCGAAGACGGCTCGCCCACATCGGCCTCGTCAATAAGACCGAACACGGCGGTGCCCACAATGGCCAGTAAGATGAACGCTGCCAACACACCGCCCACGACAAACGGCCATATCTTGCGCGGCGAGCGGGTCTTGGGTGCAGCCTGGGTGCCCGCCGTGGCCTGGTCCTCGGCGGGCACGCCATCGGGCGGCACCGACGCTCCCTCGGGACGCGGCATCTGCGCGGTCTCGGCAGCGGAGCCCATTCCGTCTGCACCGGGCGCAGCCTGCGCAGCGCCTGCATTCCAGCTCGCTGCCCCGCTCTCCCCCGCCTGGGCGGATGCGGCCTCCCCTGCATTCGAGCCCTCGGCCTCTCCAGACTCCTTGAACACGTCCTCGATGCTCGTGAAGCTCGCCTTCGTCTTCTCCAGCGCCTCGGCCTCAGACATGCCGCCTGCGACGTAATCCTCGTACCGCGCGACGAGGTTACCGTAGATCTCTTCCTTTAGCTCGATACTTTCCTGCGTGAGCACCCGTCCTTCAAAGAGGTGCTCGACGTACATGCGCAGCTCGTTCATCGGTCTCCTCCGTCCTGTTTGAGCAGCCTGTCAATAATTCTGCGAACGCGTGCCCAGCGCTCGGTCGCTTCGGCCAACTCGCCGATGCCCGCATCTGTGATGCGATAGTACTTGCGCCGAGCTCCCTGCGTCTCGTTGCCCCAGTAGCTCTCGACGAACCCCTGGCCCTCCAAGCGCTTGAGGCTTGTGTAGAGCGAGGGCTCCTTCATCTCGTACTCGCCGTGGCTCGCCGTCGCGATATCCTTGAGGATCTCGTACCCATAGCTGTCACCATCCTTCAACGTGCACAAGATGATGGCATCGATGTTGCCCCGGATGAGGTCGCTCACCGCATCCCGTGTAGCCATACCGTCACCTCCTAGTACCTCGGTGCCCGATCGTTTTGCCGGGCGCTTTTGACAGCATTAATGTAACACGTACTACTATGTGTGTCGATATACTTTTTGTAGAAAGGTCTTTTGTTACGCGAGTGGTAACTTTTTCGCGGTGAGCGGCTGGCGGCGATATCTCCCCTCGAGGATAAACTTGACAACTTTACACACGAAGCAGCCTTAGCACTCCCCTTCGTGATTAAAATTGTCAACTTTACGAACGAAGCAGCCCTTGAACGATCCTTCATGCATAAACTTGTCAAGTTTAGTGAGAAGGCATGGCAGCGAGCCGCGTCGCCGACAACGCAAGCGTCTCCAACGACGTCAGCATCTCCGGCGACGCAAACGTCGCCGACAACGCCAGCGTCGCCGACAGTGCAGGCATCGCCGGCGCCACCGGCATCGAAGCAATCGCCAGACCGACCGATTATCGGCGGATTACGAGGTAACCGCCCGTAAGCACTGCGATGAGCAGACCGACGGCGCGCAGTGCCATCTCGACGTTCAGCTCGGGAGAACCCGCCGACCAGCCGGGCCACACGGCGCGCGAGAATCGGGCCAGAGCCTCTCCGGCGCTGTCCGCCCCGGCCGACCCCTGCGCACGCTCGGCGGCGAGCTCCTTCTCCGCAGCTGGATCGCGCTCGCACAGCACCAGATAGCGCTGGTAGTTCGCCCCGTAGGGGTGACACGTGAGCAATGTGAGCAGGTCCTTTCCCGGTACCGGCGCGAGCGCGGCGGTATCGTTCGGCGAGATGATCTGGTGGCCCACCATCCGGTAGCACAGCGTCTCCCAAGGGGTTTCGATGCGAACCAGGTCGCCGGGGACCAGCGTCTCCACGTCCCTGAACATCGTGAACCCGCCGTTGAACCCGCGGTGTGCGGCGATCACGCACCGCGACCCCTCGCCGCCGATGGGCATGGAGGTCCCCGCGATCACGGCGGCCCCGACCGCCATGTGCTGCTTTGTGGCACCCAGGAAGAGCGGCATGGTCTCACCGAATCGCTCGACCGTGATGCTCCCGATGATGCCGTCCGGCAACCCCAGCGCAGCCAGGTCATCGCCGCTGAACGCGAACGGGTCGTTCACGGCATCTCCGGTGCCCGCAGCGACCTCCTGGTTGTACTCGACGAGCTTCTCATAGGTGGCATCGCCCGCCTTGCTGCGATATCCCCCACCTGCTGCAGGTGTATCCTGGATGGCCTGCGTCTCGACACCCTGGTCGGCTCGCCAGGCGGCGAGGGCACGGTCCGCCGCACCCTGGGCTACCGTCGCGGTAATCGCCGGATAGAGAATGAGACCGACTCCGGCAAGCAGCAGGATGACGCCGAGGACGGTCGCGATCACGTGACGTTTGCGCCCCAACTTCGGCGCATGCAGGCGTTGCCCGCCTCCCGACCGAGTCGTACCCGCGCGGCGCTTCGCGTCGCGCGATGATGCGCCCCGAGGCTGCGCAGCCCGGGCATGCGCCGGCGCGCGCCGCTCCTGTTTCCCGCCCCGGGGGGCGCTATGCTTTCCCACGGAAATGCCTCCCGTCCTGGGCCGCCTTGCCTGTCGAACCGGCCGCGCGCATTCGTTTATCTGCGAAATGCTGAGGAGCGTTGCTGGGTTTCGCGCTGTGCGTAGCGACACCACGCCGCTTTACGCAGTGCGAGGCATCGTCGTTATGCTTCATACGCGATGCAGCCGAACCGCCACTAGGGCTCGCGCTGCCCGGTACGGCCTTCCCCGTAGCAGCGCGCCCCGCAGTGGCCTTCCCCGTCACAGCATTGCCCGACGCGCCCTTTCCGAGCGCCGGCATGACGCGCACGGCTGCGTGCTTCCACCGTGCATCGGCAGCACTGCGACCGGTCGTCCCAAGTCGCACGCCCTGCCCGCGCTTCGCCCGATAACGGAGCACGGCCGTGGTCGCGCCGATGAGAATCGCCGCAAGCAACAAGCCCAACAGCACCGATGGCACGATCGTCCTATCTATCGGCTGGGAGTAGCCCGAGGGGAACGTCTCGTCCGCATCCCGTTCGAGCCATTCGGCCGGCACGTCGCACCGCTCGCCGTGCACGAGCAGGCGATGGGTGTTCACGCCATACGGAGTGCAGGTAACAAGGGTGCATAGATCGCGGTCTGGCTGGATGACGAGGCTCTGGGTCTCATCCGGCAGGACGGTCTCGATATCGTAGATACGGTACGCGTGATCTTCGCCCAGCACCTGGATGATGAAATAGTCACCCACCTCGAGGCGGTCGAGGTCATCGAAGATCTTGCCCGACGGGAGCCCCGTGTGCCCGGAGAGCACGCAATGGCTCGACGGGCCGCCGATGGGCAGCGACGTCTCTTCAAGGTGGCCGACGCCCTTTTGCAGCACCTCGTCGTCGACCGTGTGATAGATGGGCTCCTCCACCTGGATCTTGGGAATGTAGAGCGTGCCCATCACACCGTCGCCGGCGATGTTGAGCGCCTCGTCATAGGAACCGTTGGTGGGCCGCAGGGCGGTTTCGTCGAAGGGGTCCGTCACGACGGTGCGACTGCCCACGAGGTCGCGGTTGTACTGCAGGGCGAACTCCCGCGCCGCGCTCAGATCCTCCTCAGATGAGTTGGCGACGGCATCCTGCTGGGTATGCAGCACCTTGCCCTGGGCCGAATCGAGCAGCGCGTTACTCACGAACGGATAGGCGAGCAGCGCGATGCCGAGCAGCAACGCCACGACAGCGCCCGCGATAATCAACCTGTTCTGAACCTTGCGACTCAGCGCCATACCGTCCCCGTCGATCAAACGTCATGCATCCGTTCGCCAAGAAGGCTCACCCTTCCGAGCAAGCCTCCCTGGCGAACGGCACCCGACCACGTCGGGTGCCGCATAGCTCATCTACGCTTAACGCGCGATGCGCTAGTTGTTGTTCTTACGAGCGCGCACGATCAGCATCGCAGCGCCAGCAACAAGCACGACACCGGCGGCAGTGACCGCGACGGTGCCCGCGCCACCCGTCACCGGGAGCGCAGGGGTCTTGGTGTTGGTGATGGTGGGCACATTGTAGACCAGGTCTGCAGCCGTGGCGTTCTCATCCGTCGAGGCCTCGATGCGGACCTCAATCGGAGTGGCATCGAGCTGGTAGCCCTCGGGCGCGTCGGTCTCAACGAGGTAGTAGGTGCCAGCCGCGAGACCGTCGATCGACGCCGTACCATCCTGGCCGGTGGTCAAGGTACCCACAACATCGCCCTCAGCAGTGCCCTTGTGCAGGTCGAACGTGGCATTCTGAAGCGGTACGTGGGTGTCAGCATCCTGCTTTACTACGCTGACGGTGTAGGTGTAGAGCTTCTCCTCGTCATCTTTGGTCTCAAAGCTGTTCTCGGTGTTGGGATCGCGCGCAAACTCGACAGTGGCCTGGTTGTTCTCAATGCTCACAGCGTCGTCAAGCAGCGTGGCGCTATAGGACACGACAATCTGGCGCCCTGCATACTGAGCAATCTGATCATAGGTGAAGACGATTTCGAAGGTCTGCCCGCCAACATACTGTGCAGGAGTGAGCGTGTAGTCGGTGCCTGCGGTCAGCGTGATGTCCTGGGGCTCGTCGCCCTGCTTAGGGATGGTGACGGTAATGCCATCATTCAGGGCAAGGCCTGTCGACATGGTATCGCTGATGGCAAAGCGCTGGTTGATTGCGTTCGACGGATAGGTGGGAACGGTCGAGGTGATGGTGAAGGGAACAGACTGACCCTCGGCGTAATCGCTGACCGGGCCCTCTTTGCCGTCGATCTTCTTATCAACAGGCGGCTCGTCATCGGACTTCAGGGTCATATCAACGCCACCGTTTGCAAGGGACCAATCGCCGCCCTCTACAGCCTGCGTGGGCTCGAGCTTTACGATCGCGTTCTGGTAGATCCTGGTGGTGCCCGCCGCCGGCGTCACGATGACCAGGTACTCGCCGTCATCCATGCCGTTGAAGGTCACAGACGTCGCTCCAGTTGCAACCGTCTTGGTTTCCGCGGGCTGAACGTTGTTATCCTTATTCAGGACATACGTCGCCATCTGATCGGCATAGCCCTTCATCGCGTCGGAATTATTCGCGGCAGCGGCGTAGTCATTGCGATAGATGCCGAACTCGTGCGTGAACTTCCACGTGACCGTGTTGTCGTTGTTATAGGTGTAATCAACGACACGGTAAATGTCGACTTTATCCTCTGGGCTGACACCGCTGATAGTGATGGCTCCCGTCTGCGTGGCGTACGCAGCGAACGCCACCGACGGCAGGGCGGTCAAAGCGACGCACAGCGCGAACAATGCGACGAAGAGCCCCCTGACCTTTCTTACTGTTGCAGCCATTATCAAACTCCTTCCACCGCCCAAGCGGCTCTCTATGGCTTCCCCAACCATATGCAAACAGCTTGTGCTGTTAATGCCTTAGTGATGCGAGGTGCGGACGCGCTTGTTCCAGAACGCGTATCCGGCGAGCGCTACCAGCGCGGTGCCCGCCACCGCAGTCGTGATGCGACCGTTGCCGCCGGTTTGCGGCAGTCTCGGCACGGGCTGATCGGCAACTGTCAGCGCGACCGTGGCAACGGGTTTATCCCCTGTGCTAGCAGGGCCTGAATACTGCTTGGCTAATGTTCCGTCCGGGAACGTTACCGTCGCAACGAAGGGATGCTTTTCTGCGGGGTAGTCAGTATCCGACCCATCGTTCTTGTTGAAGATGATGCTCACCGCGCCGCTCATGAGCTGGTAGCCATCAGGCGCATTAGTCTCAACGAGGAAATACGTCTTACCGAGTTCGAAGGTGTGAGCATCAGGTTCGAAAGTGATGACGCCATTGTTATCAGTCTCGAGCGCTTCGCCGAGTTGCGCATCTCCTTCGTTGTACCCACCACTATTATTCGTGTCCTCATAAACGGCGAACGTGGCACCCAGCAGCGTTGCTTGGCCATCCGAGGCATCGACCTTCGTCACCTGCAGCGCCGGCACCACATCCGGACCGGGCAACGGCACAGTTAGCTTGCCGTTGTTGCCCAGCAGCACAAAGAAGTGACCTTCATGTGGATCATTGCCGCCCTGGTTGTTGTAGACGAACGTTGGCTCGCGGTAATTAGCGTAGGTCCCAGTGACGTTGGCAACAACGGTTCCATCGCTAGACTGGGTCTTCTCTGCTGTCACATCCTCCAAGTTGCCCAAGCGTGGCGAGCCATCCTTGATATACAGACCACCGTCAGCATCATTTTCAACATATCCAGCGAGCGTCGCACCACTGCGAGCCACGTAAGCGGTTACTCGTTTGACGTTTTGACCGGCACCGTCATAGTACGTGACGGGAACGTAATACATCGCGCTCTCGTTCAATTCGCCGGTTGCACGCCGCGGATCGATGGGTTGTCCGTCCGAGTTAACGGAATCGGCGCTATAGATCGGCGTGTCTCCCTGAATGAAGTAGAACGGATTGGCGTCTGCCGGCTCAAACATTACAGTCGCGCCAACACCGCTATTATCTGCCCCTTGCGCTGCCTCGAACTTATTACTGTAAAAACTCACCTTACCGTCTATGGCGCCTGTGGCAAATTCCTCGCTCACGCCACCCTCGCCAATAACAAGGTTACCTTCCGCATCGACGACACCGTCTCGGAGGCCGACCTCATAGCAAAGACGGAGCGGCAGAGTCGAGGAAACCTGGTTGTTTGTAGGCTCTCCGTTGCCGTCAAGCGTAATGGTGTTGGTGCGCAGCGGAATGAGCGCTGCCGGGATCTTCACCGTGATGGTCTGGGTGTTGTCGGTGTTGCTTTCAATAACAATTTCAATTTGATTGGTATTGAAGGTTTGACCGGGATATGCCGGGTTGCTGTACTCGTAACTTTGGGCAATATATACCTTGCGCTCGTTGTTTGATTTTTCCTCATCAAGTTTCACGTCCAGCGCCTTGTTCAAAAATATCAGCTTATTGACGCCCTTGACCTCCATGTATGCGCCCGTGGTATCGGTGTACGTAAGGTAGCCACTGCTCAGTGGATCACCCGTTACCTCAGTGGGGGCAGATGCAGATGAAGTGATGAGGTTAGCAATCTGTCCAAAGATTTGGTTCAAATCGTCGGCGTTAGCTGCAGCGAAATACTGCGTGGGATAGTCCAAAGACGTGGGATTGTGACCGTCAGTGCATTGCCTGACCTCAAAGGGGATACTCAGGGCGTTGCTGCCGTCGCCAATGGCAGCATGAACCGTGGCATTTTGTCCATTCGCATAGTCGCTCCATGCACTCGACACTTCGTCCACCTGCTCGAAGCTGGTGTTATTTTTCAAGTTCTCGCCGGGGTTCAGCACTAGGTTTGCCATGGCCACCATGTCGGCATCCTGCACATTAGTGCCAAAGCCGATGGTGTATACGTTGGCCTGCTGATCGGAATCGGGGTAGTAGTTGCTGGAAATCGCGTTCTTGAAATACGCTGCGGTGAGAAGCGTCATGAAGCCGTCAGCGCTGTCGGGGTCGTTGTTGTTGCCCGCGCCAATTTGCTGACCGCTGTTAGTTTCCCACCACGAACCGCTTTGCACGGCATATCTTCCGGTGTCGCGGATAACGGGACTGTCGCTGGTGATTATGCCGGTCCGCCAACCGCCTTCATCATAATAATGGCCTTCCCCTTCACCCCGCGTGTTATAGCTCATATAGCGCGCGTTTTCAGATGAGGAGAACGTAGTGGGAGCACCATCGGACATAAGTATGACGTTGGGAATGCGCGTCACGGTGGCTCCGTTCACATTGGCAGTGGTGTTACTTTGAGCAAGGATGCTCATGCCGCGGAACAGGCCGGCCTGGATGTTGGTGCCTCCCGACGTGGACGCGGTATGCCGGGTTGCAGCGCAGTAGATATCGGCAGTGGCTTTATCCGGTCCGATGTTTAAGCGCTGGTCGTAGTTTCGAATCTCGAGGTACTGTCCGTCCTTGACCTGTTCGAGGATCTCCTCCCCCGTCATAAGGGTGGGCATGAGCGCCTGACCCGCGGTGCACGACCCGTTGAATGTCACGATTGCGATGCGGTTCTGCGGATTCGCCTTCACCAGCGTGTCGATGGCGGAGTTCATGGCGTTGACCATGGCCTGCAGGCGAGATTCCCCCTGCGGCACAGACTTACCGCTCTCGCTATAGCCCCACGTCATGCTCGCGGAGAGGTCGAGAATGAACACGGTGTCGGTCGGGGTCTGTCCGACCTCGATGGTAGACGTAGCGAGCGCAGAATACGTAACCAGAAAATCCGAATTATTGGCAACGTTCATATTGCCAAAAGAGACATTTTCTTCAGTGCTAACCGATTTATCCACCCAAACGCGACCGTTATACTGCGTCGAGTCCTCGTCGCCCAAGGTGTACTCGTTATACGTTGCTGTATCGGCGATACGATTCGCCCCTGTTGTAACTGCACGCGATTGAGCGGAGCTGGCAGATTGGCCGGAACCATCCGCCGCCCAAGCCGGCCGCACCAATCCGGTCAAAAGCGTTGTCATAACAAGTGCGCACAGCACAATCGCTACGAGCACCCTATTCGTGGATACCCTCCCCCGGGACACTTTTTTCTTATGACTCATCCTGCGCTCCCATACAACATACAACCGGTCCGCGAGCGAAGCGGCACTATCAACTAAAAGTGATAACTCCCTTAACTTTTTGTGAATCCCCCTACATTTTGTCATTTTAGATTTCCCGTTAGGCTCCCCAACGGGATTGAATCGGTAAATGGTACCCCTCCACCCCTAATTTTACAAATTGGACATAATTCAAGGACCATGCTGAGCCCTTGCGCTCCGCGCCCCGCAGCCGCTGCTGCGTCTCCTGGGCCAACTCAAGTCCCCATCTGAGCCACGAAAGCAGCAATACCCCACCTTTAGAGTGATGAACACCCGTTCACATGGATGACCCAACAGGGATGCGCAAAAGTCGCTACACCGTTCTCATGCGCGCAGCTTAAACGAAACGCGCATCTTATCTGCAGCTGCATCTCGAGCCATTACTGCATCAAACGCAAGCAAGCGCGAGTTCCCGCTCAAGCCGACAACGCAGCGAGGGGCACGCTGCGACGACGGACATCCCCGTCGCTGCCAGCCGATCCGCACACCGTCGGCCGCCCCGCGCTTCGTCGGCCACGTATAAAGTTGACTACTTTACACGCGAAGCGCCTTCTAGAGGTGCTTTCATCGCTAAACTTGTCAACTTTAGAGACGAGCGCAGGTGCACGCAGCGATGCGAGCATCCTGCCGCCGAAGTTCGAACGATGTGCGGTGCGAGCAACTTGGCACATATAACGCGCCTTATCGCTTCGACGCTATGAGCGTTTCCAGGGTTACTCCCGCCGCGGCGAGCATCCGCAGCAGACGGCCCGGCGAGCGCAGGTCGCTCCACTTGAACCGCACAATGCTCGCGCCCGTGAGCGTAAGCCGCGACTCGCGCTGGCGCTCCTTCATGAACGTATCGATTACCGTCGCGCCTGAGCGGAGCCGCTCGTCCTCGTATTTCGCCAGCCCATCGAACTCGCCCAATACCGTGCGACCATCAGTAAGCTCAAACACGAAATCCGCTCGGTAGGTATTCCACGGTTCGAGCGGATTGACGTACTCGCGCTGCAGATCGCTCGGCGCAACACCGCCTTTGATCATGATTGCGCGGGCGATGGATTCACCACCGCTCTCGGCACGCGCGTCGGCGTGGTGCGCGACATCTCGCGCCATACCGACACCCCGGCGACCGCGCGCAAGGCGCTCCACATTGCGCAGGAGATACTTCGAATCGGCATGGACCGCGCGAAGATAACCGTCGGCGATAGCGAGACCCTCCTCGAAATCGCACGTGCAGAGGCACTCGACCGTCGCCCCTGCGAGCGAGGCGACCCTGACCCCGTCGACCATCTCACAGGTGGGATCGGGACAATACAATCTCACAACGCGGGCACCACCTCGATGACTCAGCGATGAACCATACACGTAGACCTGCCCGAGCAGAGAATAGCTCACAGGCAGCCCGTGCATGACCGCAGCGCTTATCGAACAAAACGCCGCGCCGGGATGTACCTGTGCATACCCGCGGATAACATACCGCTCCTGGTCCGCGAGCGAAAGCGTTTTCTAAGCTTCCGTACGAACAAACAGTCGCGGAAACGGCTCGACCACATCACCGCTCAGGGCACGATGGCGCAGCATCTGCGTGTGCGTGTACGACGTCGAGGCGTAGCATCGCTGCTGGCGAAACGCTTCGTCCAAACGAAGCGAGAGATCATCCCATGCCGCGCTTCGCCGATACGCCATAGCTGCCTCCCCGGGCCATTTTTGGTAGAAGCATCGTAGCGCTCTCACGTTTTCCCAGCTAGTTGCCACTTTCTGACAGATTTCAGACAGAAATCTGACCGCGCAGGTCATCGGCTGTGAAGTTGTGTTCACTTTGTGCATGCCGTGTACCCGTATCGGCGAGCGGTTGCTCTGCACACGCGGACGGCTGCCGAAACGACATCTCGACAGCTCGCGTGCCAGGCCATGCGGGGGCAGCATCTCACCCGCGTGTAAAGTTGACAACTTTACACGCGAAGCACCTCGATTGACGTCGTTCGAGTTTAAAGTTGTCAACTTTAGGCGTGGAGAGGAAAGGTGCACGGCATCTGACGCGACCATGAGACAAGGAACAGGACGGCCACACGGTCAAATGCAAGCGCAAGAGGTGTCACACGCGACGACGCAGCAAAAAGGCCGGCTCCCGAAGGAACCGGCCTTGCAGCGCAATATATGTGCAGCGCAGTAAAAGCACGCCGCGCAGCGATAGCGTCTCTCGCAGCCTACTCAGCCATGAAGTCACGCTGGACAGACGGGTCGACCTTGACGCCGGGGCCCATGGTGGAGCTGAGCGCAATGCTCTTCACATAGCGACCCTTGGCGGAAGAGGGTTTCACGCGCAGGATCTCGGTGTAGAGAGCGGCGTAGTTCTCAACGAGCTTCTGGTCGTCGAAGGACACGCGACCCAGCGGCACATGGCAGATGCCATAGCGGTCGGCGCGATACTCCACGCGGCCGGCCTTGAGCTCGCCGACCATCTTGGCGACGTCCATGGTCACGGTGCCGAGCTTGGGGTTTGGCATGAGGCCACGGGGACCAAGGATCTTACCGATGCGACCGACCTTGGCCATCATGTTCGGCGTAGCGATCGCAGCGTCGAAGTTGATCTCGCCACCCTGGATAGCAGCCACGAGCTCGTCGGAGCCGACGACATCGGCGCCAGCCTCTTCAGCCTCGCGAGCCTTCTCGCCCTCGGCGAAGACGGCCACGCGGACGGTCTTGCCGGTGCCATGAGGCAGGGAGATGGAGCCACGGATGTTCTGGTCGGCCTTACGGGTGTCAATGCCCAGACGGAAGTGGGCCTCAACGGTCTCGTCAAACTTGGCCGGAGCGACCTCCTTGACGAGCTTCACGGCCTCAAGCGGGCTGTAGAGCTTGAACTTCTCGACCTTCTCCGCAGCGGCGCGGAAATTCTTTCCATGCTTCGGCATGTTCTACCTCCTGTGGTCAACGGGCATATGCCCTCCCACATCAGACGCGCGCCCTATTGCGCGCAAACGGGTGCGCCACCTTAGCGCACCCGCAGGAAAACAACGTTACTCAGCGACGGTGACGCCCATGGAGCGAGCGGTGCCGGCGATGATCTTCTTAGCGGCCTCGATGTCGTTGGCATTGAGGTCCGGCATCTTGGTCTCGGCGATCTGGGTGAGCTGCTCCTGGGAGAGCTGACCAACCTTGTCGCGCTGCGGCACGGCGGAACCGCTCTTGAGGCCGAGGGCCTTCTTGATGAGGTGGGCCGCCGGAGGCGTGTGGGTCACGAAGTCGAAGGAGCGATCCTCGTAGACGAAGATCTCGACGGGGATGATATCGCCCGCCTTGTCCTGCGTGGCGGCGTTGAACGCCTGGCAGAACTGCATGATGTTAACCTGGGCAGCACCAAGGGCAGGACCGACAGGGGGCGCCGGGTTGGCCTGACCGGCAGGAATCTGAAGCTTGATGACGGTGGCAATCTTCTTCTCAGCCATCTCAAAACCTTCCTGAACCGAATGACGTGAAATCGAACTATCGTAAGCGCGCCTGTGCTAGAAGCACCCGTTCGGATGAGCGGTCTGGACGGGAAACACCGGCCCGCGTACAATCCAACCTTAGGAAATGACCTCGATCTGGTCGAATCCAAGCTCGACCGGGGTCTCGCGGCCAAAGATCTCGAGCGTGACCTTGACCTTGCCGGCCTCGGCGTTGATCTCGGAAATCTTGCCGTCGAAATCTGCAAGCGGACCAGAGGTAACCTTAACGGCCATATCGACCTCGAGCCCAACGGTGGTGCGCTTGGGAGCGTCGCCCGTCTTGGACTTGCGCATCATCTTGTTATATTCATCGCGGGAGAGCGGAGCAGGCTTGCCGTTACCGCCAAGGAAACCGGTGACGCCCTCGGTATTGCGGACGCACGTCCAGGCATCGTCGTCCATCTCCATACGGACGAGTACATAGCCCGGGAAGACCTTAACGTCCTTGGTTTCGCGCTTTCCGCCTTCCTTGATCTCGGTCACGCTCTCCATGGGGATCTGGATATCGAAGATGCGGTCCTGCATGCCCATCGTCTCGATGCGATGCTGAAGGGTGTCCTTGACCTTCTTCTCGTAACCAGAGTAGGTGTGAACTACATACCAACGCTTCGACATGGCTTAGCCCCTCAATCCAGAGACGAGGAAGAGACCCTCGCCGATCACGAAGTCAAGCAGCGCGATGACGACACCGACCACCACGAGCGAAGCGCACACCACCACGGAGTAGTTGATGAGCTCCTTCTTGCTCGGCCAGGTCACGCGGTGCATCTCGCTCTTCACGGAGGCGAAGTAGCGCGCGATGCCGCCAAAGAATCCAGGCTTGCTGCCCTTCTTGTCCTTCGCCTTGGCCGCCTTTGCATTAGACTTAGTCGCCGCAGTGGCCTTTGTGGCCTTAGCGCCGCGAGCGTCCTTGCTAGGCTTCGCCTCGGCGCTCTTCTTGGTAGCCTTCACCTCGGCCTTCGAAGACGGCGCAGCGGCAGCGTCGGTCTTCTGCGTAGCCTTCTTCTTGTTCTTCTTGTTGGCCATAGTAGCTACCTCCGGCGCAATGAGCGCTTAACACAGGAAACCGTAAGCCCCGAAACGACGAGGCTTACGGATTGAAGACTGGCACGCCAGGAAGGACTCGAACCCTCAACACTCGGTTTTGGAGACCGATGCTCTACCAATTGAACTACTGGCGTGTAAACGATAAGAGACTAGCGAGTCTCTTTGTGCACCGTGTGACGACGGCACCAGGGGCAATACTTCTTAATCTCCATACGATCAGGCATGGTTGCCTTGTTCTTGGTCGTCGTGTAGTTGCGACGCTTGCACTCAGTGCATGCAAGGGTGACGAGAGTACGCATGAATCAATTACCTCCAAATACCGCCCCCAACGGGCACGATGGAAAAGACTAGCATCTTACCTGCGACGTTGTCAATGTGATGTTCCATGTCGCGGTTTATCTGCAGATACGTTCCACATCTTTCGACGGTATGTGCACCTGAGCCTATACGTGCTCAGCTCAACATACCTGCAGACGGCCCGTGACACGGCCCCACAGAAAAGGACCCAGCCCCGAGATGGAGCCGGGTCCCTTGAAGTCGGCGAAACCGAGATTACTCAGGAATAGCCTAAGTTACTCGATGATGGTGCTCACGACGCCGGAGCCAACGGTGTGGCCACCCTCGCGGATAGCGAAGCGGAGGCCCTCCTCCATGGCGATCGGGTGAATGAGG
>OGXS01001458.1_pt1 | contig 15587 bp, 15 predicted proteins | sample 1576371 | NCBI WGS metagenome assembly OGXS01 (sample SAMEA3541475, study PRJEB24748) | human gut metagenome | biome: human gut; feature: human-associated habitat; material: faeces | place: China | collected 2012
GTGTTGTCGCGTGCGCCGCTCGCCGTGCACTTGCCGGCGGCCATGGCCGTGCCGGCTGCGGTTCCGCCCGCGCCGTGGGGCATGTCGGCGCCGCATGCCGCCGCGAGCCTCGCCATCGTCTGCCCGCTCACGCGCGAGCTGCGGCCCGTACCGCGCTGGTCGGGAAGCACCACGCGGAAGTGCTTGATGGCCTCAGCGATCCATCCGTCTGCCGTGGGCGAGGTGGGGCGCGGCCCCTCGCCGCCCGGCCCTCCCTGCAGGAAGACGAGGAGCGGCAGGTCATCGTGGGCATGTTCGGGAGCACAGAGAGTTCGATAGAAGAGCTTGATGCTCTCGGGTGCCCCGGGGATGGGGTCGGGGAAGGCGCCGTGACGCACGCCGATACCCACCGCGAGCGTTGCCGGCTCGAGCCCGCGCCAGTCGAGCGGCACATCGATCGAGAAGTCCTCGACGTAGAGTCCGGGAACATAGTAGCTGGCAAGTTTGGTCATGGTTTCTCCTCGGGTACGCGGCGCTGCGCGGAACGTGACAGCGTGATTGCTGACAACAGGGTACACTCAATACGAGTTTACGAGAACGATTCGAAGGGGAGTTCCATGTCCCACGACATCCAAGATATCCCACGCTACGTTACCGAGCTTGCGAAGGCGTCCAAGGCGGCGAGCCTGCCGCTCGGCCGCGCCACCGATGCCGAGCGCATGGCGGCGGTGCGCGCCATGGCCCAAGAGCTCCGGGCCCGCACAGGCGAGATTCTTGCCGCAAACGCCCAGGATATGGAGGCTGCCCGCGCTGCGGGCACGAGCGAGGGGCTCCTGGACCGGCTGCTTCTCACCCCCGATCGCATCGAGGGCATGGCGGCCGGCCTCGAGGCCTTGGCCGGCCTGCCCGACCCCGTGGGGCGCGTGCTCGAGCACCGCACCATCAGCGAAGGGCTCGACCTTACCCGCGTGAGTGTGCCGCTGGGGCTTGTTGCCATGGTCTACGAGGCGCGCCCCAACGTGACGTCCGACGCCGCGGGCATCTGCATCCGCACGGGCAACGCCTGCATCCTGCGCGGGGGCTCCATCGCGCAGCGCTCATGCGTGGCCATCGCCCATGCGCTCGCCGACGCCGTGGAGGCGCAGGGCTTCCCCCGGGAGACCGTTTCCATCATCGAGACCACGGACCGCGCCGCCACGGGTGCGCTCATGGGCTTGCGCGGCATCGTCGACGTGCTCATCCCGCGCGGTGGCGCGGGGCTCATCAGCCGTTGCGTGCGCGAGGCGCAGGTGCCGGTCATCGAGACGGGGACGGGCAACTGCCATATCTACGTGCACGAGAGCGCGGATTTCGATAAAGCGCGCGCGATCGTGATGAACGCGAAGACCCAGCGCGTGGGAGTTTGCAACGCCGCCGAGTCGCTCCTCGTGGACGAAGCGGTTGCGCCCGCGTTCCTGCCGCTCATCTTGCGGGACCTGGCCGGAGCCGGGGTCACCATTCATGGCGATGCTGCTGCGTCGGCGGTCGCGGAGGCCGATTCCGTCGTGGGCGAGCGGTTCGTTCCCGCGGTGGAAGAGGACTGGGATCGCGAGTATCTTGCCCTCGAGATGAGCGTCAAGTGCGTGAGCGGCTTAGACGAGGCGATTGCCCACATCAATGCGCACGGCACGCATCATTCTGAGGCCATCGTTGCCGAGGACCGGGAAGCATGCGAGCGCTTCCTTGCCGAGGTCGACGCTGCCGCGGTCTATGCCAATGCGAGCACGCGCTTCACCGACGGCGGCGAGTTTGGCCTGGGCGCCGAGATCGGCATCTCCACCCAGAAGCTCCACGCACGCGGACCCTTCGCGGCCGAGGCGCTTACCACGTATAAATACGAGATTCGTGGGGCGGGGCAAATTAGGCCATAAGGTAGGGTACAATTTGCCAAACGATTGAGAGGAGATACCATGGCCCTGGAGCGCACCTATATCATGATCAAGCCGAACGCTGTGGCGGAGCGCCACGTAGGCGACATCATCGCGCGCATCGAGCGTACCGGCCTTTCCATCGAGCGCATGGAACTCGCCGTGCTGACCGAGGAGCAGGCGGAGGCGAACTATGCCGAGCATGTGGAGAAGCCCTTCTTCCGCGAGCTCGTTGACTTCATCACCTCGGGACCGGTTGTGAAGATGGTCGTCTCGGGCGAGAGCGCCATCAAGAAGATGCGTACGCTCATGGGCGCGACGAATCCCATCGACGCGGCACCGGGCACCATCCGCGGCGACTTCGGCCTCGACGTTGCGGCGAACGTGATTCACGGCTCAGATTCCCCCGAGGCTGCCGAGCGCGAAATCGCTTTGTTCTTCGGCGAGGAATAAGCGTCACAGAGCGGATTGAGCGATTGCTCCGCACCAGCGTGCTGAACCGCATTCTCTTGGACGTGGAAAGTGATTCAAGAGATGGGAAGCGGCCTATGGCGCTGGTGCGGAGCTTTTTGCTGTGAAGTGGGCGCGTGGGGGCACGAGATGGCCCTGCGCGTGCGAGGGGGAGTCACAGCCCGGATTCCACCGTCGCGGAGTGGCTGATGGCTTCGCGCGTAGGGGGGCGCAAAATGGTTCTGCAGCCCCGTGTAGCCAAAAATGCGCTATGTCGGTCTTTTATCCTGCGAAATGGCGGTGCGTTTTGCTCACCGTGCAGGTATCAGAGGGTGTGCGATGCCCTTTACCTGGGCGGTTGGAGCTGAGCACCAGCGAAATACAGGAAAAAAGACCGACATAGCGCATTTTTGGATAGATTTTGCCGACTAGTGGGTGTATTAAAAGGGATTGCGCACCATTTTTCAGGATAAGTGGTGCTAAAGCAGAAACCGGGCCGGGTTCCTATGTGTAACGGAACCCGGCCCGGCGTCTTGTCAGCGTCTGGGGAAGCCTAGGCTTCGGTGTTTTCCTTGCCGAAGGTGTCACGATCGGGTGCGAAGCTCTGCATGGCCTCGATCGTGCGGGCAAAGAGCTCATCAAGTTCCCAGCCAAGCATCTCGGCACCGGAGCGGATGACGTCGCGATTCACGCCGGCGGCAAAGCGCTTATCCTTGAATTTCTTCTTGAGCGACTTAACGTTGAAATCCATAACGCTCTTGCTTGGGCGCATCACGATGGCGGCGCCGATGAGGCCGGTCAGCTCCTCTGTGGCGAAGAGGATCTTCTCCATCTGGAGCTCCGGCTTTGGCAGCTCGGGGTTGAAATCCGAGGTGTGGCTTTGGATGGCGCGGACGAGCTCGGGTGTTCCGCCGGCCGCCTCGATGAGCGGGGTGGCGTAGAGGGTGTGCATGGCGGGCTCGTCGTCATGCTCCTCCCAATCGAGGTCGTGGAGCAGCCCCACGATGCCCCAGAACTCCTCGTTCTCGGGGTCGAACTCGCGCGCGAAGTAGCGCATGGTCTGCTCAACGGTCTCGCCGTGCTCGATATGGAAGGCATCCTTGTTGTGCTCGGTCAGAAGCGCGAACGCCTCGTCGCGCGTCATACCGGCGGAAAGCTTCTCTGCCATGAATCCCCCTTTGTCGTGTGTCGAGTGTGCTCATTATAGGACAACATATGGAGGGGGAGTTGCCTGCCGGCGCATGCGGCTGGCCATGCCTATATCTGCGCTTCAACCACTTCGTATCCCGCTTCGCGCACTGCCCTCGAGCATGCCTCCTTGTCGACCGGATGCTTACTGCGCACGATGACCGTACCGGGTAGCTTTGCCTCAGCGATGACGTCGAGCGATTGAAGGGCATCCTCGATGCGGCGGGCGCAGTTCTCACAGTGCATGCCGTCTACCTGCAGCTCAAGTGCATATGGGTAGTGTTTGGCATCGATATGGCGTGCACGGCGTTGCCTTTGCCGGACAGGCTGGGCACCTCCGCCCTCGCAACCACAGCCTCCGCCGCGCCCAATGCGTATCGCTTGCCGGGCGAGAATAAAAACCGCGAGCGCTAAAGCGGCCCCAACGATAAGGTAGTCGACCATGCTTGCCTCCATGATTCTTCAGAGTGACGCGAAACTTGCCGAAAAAAAGTAATATAAGTCTAACATTCTTCCGATGATGTGTTGCAATCAAGATGATCGGGCAGCGTTCATGACGCGTTGGTACAATGACGCCATGAACATCCGACGCGTCTCTGAGCGCTCCAAGCGCGACTACCTTCAGCTGCTTCTGCTTGCCGACGAGCAGGAGGATATGATCGACCGCTATCTGGGGCGCGGCACCATGTTTGCCCTCGATATAGCGGGAAAGACGGTTGGGGTCTGCGTGGTAACCGATGAAGGGGGCCGCGTGCTCGAGATTAAGAACCTCGCTGTCGATCCAGCCTACCAGCGCCGTGGCCTCGGTCGCGCGCTCATCGAGTTCATCGCGCGAAACGCGAAGGGCACCTATGACACGCTGCAGGTGGGTACGGGGGACAGCCCACTCACGGTGCCCTTTTACGAAGCATGCGGTTTCGTGCGCCACCACCGCATCGAGCATTTCTTCATCGACAACTACGACCACCCGATCGTGGAGGCAGGCGTTCTGCTCAAAGATATGGTTTACCTGCGGCGGAGCCTGTAAAGCGATGGTGTGAAGCCGAGGGGGGCGAGGCGGCTGCAGGGCACCTGCATAAAGCGCAGCCCTCAACTGCCGTGAGCCGGTCTTCGTGCGCGCAATCGGTCGGGCGGCGGAGGAGATCGCCTTAAATCGGTCGGGCGGCGGAATCGCCTCACGCGACACGACTAAGGAGGCTTTGCAGCTTCTTGTCGAATGTGAGGGCCTCTCGCCCGTTCTCGGCAACTTCGGCTGCCAGCACGCAATCGACGAAGTCGAACGAACTTCCGCTGTAAAGGCCCAGGGCTGCGGCGGCAACGCGTTTACGGCGGCATGTTACCTCATCGAGCAGGATACCAAGGCTCTCGGCAATGTCCGAACGGCTGACGTGATACACGCCAGAGAGCACATATACGCACTCGGCAAGCACCTCGACGGTAACCTCGGCACCTGCTTCTATTGTTTCGGCGACGCAATCCGATTGCTCCCGAATGTCTTCGAGGAGGTAGCGGAGAACCGCGTTGGCATCAAGCAACTTCTCCATGCTTCTCCACCATCATTCGCTCGAATGCGCTCTTCTCAAGCGCGCGCTTGCTATTGTCCGCGTATGGGGCTAGAAGGCCTTTTGCGCGCTTTGCCGGTACCGCACGCTCTTCTGGTACCGGCGCGATGCATGCCGCCGGGCGCCCATAGCGCATTATGATGCAGGCTTCACCGGTTCGTTCGACCGTAGCAACCAGATCGCTCAGGTGAGCCTTGGCGTCTGCCAAGCCGTACTTCTCAGCCCGATGCATGTCAACAGAGACAGAGCCCATAGCGCCCTCCCGATAACATCTTTGACCAACAACAGTATATCTCAAAGAATGACCAACTTGTTGGTCATTATATGCATCTGTGGGCTAGGGCGTACATATGAATTTCGCACCTTGTAATGTTTGCAGCCAGTTGCAGACGAAACGCGTCCGGTCCGGCCATGGGCGCGGCGAGCGTTCCTTCTTTGCCGGTCTTAAGCGGCGCGACGGGTCTTCACGCCGAAGCAGAAGTACAGGATGTGAAAGACCCATACGCAGAACAGAACGACCTGCCCCACGCGCACCGCGTGCATCATGGCAAAGCCGATCGCCATGAGAATGGTGACCGTCACCATCACGCGAATCTTGGTTGTCCAGTCCATGCCCTTGCCCGCCACGTAGCTCTCGAGGTTCTTCTTGTAGAGGGAGGTGCCCGTGAACCAGGCGTGCAAGCGCTCGGAGCTCTTGGCAAAGCAGAACGCCGCGAGCATCAGGAACGGGAACGCGGGCAGAAGCGGCACCACCGCTCCTACGGCTCCCAGGGCAAGCCCTATGCATCCCAGTGTTACCAGCAGGGCCTTTTTGACGTTCATCGTGCCTCCTTGCTACTCAGCCGGCGCCTCTCGGCCCGGGTCTCGTACACGTGCCGCAGCGCCGCCACGGGGTGGTGGAAGACCATCCTTGGGCCGGCGAAGCGCATGACCGCGCGAATTCGCTCGCGCATCGCGGGTGCGTAGCAGTGCACCCGGCAGTTGGAGCAGAAGGTCTTTTCCTCCATGAACGGACATCTCTCGCTGCGAAGGCGCGCGTAAGCGGCGAGTTCGGCGCACTCCGGGCAGAGTTCGCCGCCCCTCGTCCCGTGCTTGGCTCGGCACCATAGCGCGATCATCTCGGAGACCATGCGCTTCTCGCGCTCGCGCTTGGCGGCCACGCGCGCGGAGTCGTTGCGGGCCATCAACACACCCTTCCGCGCTCGACGGAAATCACCGTATCGGCGATGCGCATCGTCGATGCGCGATGCGATACCAAGAGCACGGTTCTGCCATCGCGCTCGCGGGCGAGTGCGCGCAGCACCACCGCCTCGTTGAGGCTATCGAGATTGCTCGTCGGCTCATCGAGCAGCAGGAAGGGTGCATCGTGCAAAAAGGCGCACGCGAGTCCGATTCGCTGGCGTTCCCCTCCCGAGAGCGCGTCGCCGAGTTCTCCCACGGGCGTGTTGTAGCCCTGGGGGAGCGTGCAGATGAACTCGTGCACGGATGCCTTGCGGCATGCCCCTTCGATTTCCTCATCCGACGCATCCTGCTTGGCAATCAGCAAGTTCTGCTTGATGGTGCCCCGGAAGAGGTGGGTGTCTTGGGTAACGAACCCTTCGAGGGCGCGCAAGTCTGGGGTGTTGATATCGGATACGCTCCGTTCCGAGATCTCGACGCTGCCCGAATCCGGTAGCCAAAAGCGCATGAAGAGCTTGAGTAGCGTGGACTTTCCGCTTCCGCTCCTGCCGGTGATGCCCACGATCGCCCCTTCGGGGGCCTCGAGCGAGATACCGTGCAAGACCGGTTCGTTCTCGTAGGAGAAGGTTACGTCTCTCGCGGCCGCTCCGCTAAAGCTCACGGGCTCATGGCCAGTGACATCTGTGACCCGGGGGCTCTCGTCGAGGATGTCGAGGACGCGGTTGCCCGCCGCGAAGGTCCCCTGCAGCGTGCTGCCCAGGTTCGCGAGCGCGATGGTCGGGCCGAACGAGCCCATGAGCGTCACGGTGGGCACGAGGACGCCCGTCGGTTCCTGGCCGCCGCAGACCCATGCTGAGAGCAGGAGCATGCCTATGTCGAAGACGAGAACGACCGCGCCCGATGCGGCGGCATTTCTACCTGCGACGCGCTTCAAGCGCTCTTCGTCCACCGCGAGCGCGCGGGTTCGCTCGCGGAGTTCGTCCAGACGCTCGGCACCGCGGTCATACTGCTGAATCTCGTCGAGGCCGCGCAGGCTATCGAGGACGAACCCCGAGAGCTCTCCCGACCGCGTGCGAAACCTGAGGCCGTCGTCACCGCTTGCGCGCGACGCTAACCAGGGCAGCACGATGCCCACCGTTGCGTATGCGAACGCCGCGTAGATGCCGAGCACGACGTTAAACGACCCGATGAAGCCGATGAGGATGGCGCAGAATGCAAGCGCGATGAGGGCCGGCGAGATGGTGTGCGCGTAGAACACCTCGAGCAGCTCGATGTCGGAGGTGATGACGGAGATGAGCTCTCCTTTGCCGCGACCCTCGAGTTTGGCGGGGGCGAGCCTTCGCAGTGCCCGAAAGACGCGATCGCGGATGAGCGCAAGGAGCTTGAAGGCGATGAAGTGATTGCACGCCTGCTCGCCATAGCGCAGGGCGCCGCGCGTCACCGCGCATAATGCCATCGCGCCGGCAATGCCCGCGAGCGGTAGCGACGCTTCGCCCATCACGGAAAGGATGCCGTATGCTCCGAGCACGGTGAGGGCCGTAGCGCAGAGATGCCCGACGAGCCCCATCGCGATGGCGAGCACCATATAGCCAGCGAGCGGGCGAACGAGCCCCACGAGCCGTGCCATCACGGCGATGCCCCTTCTTCTCATCTGGTTGCCTCCTCGCAGCCGAGGTTCTCGAGTTCCTGTTGGGCCGTCCACAGCGCGGCGTACACGCCTTTGCGCGCTACGAGCTCGGCGTGGGTGCCCGTTTCCGCGACGGTGCCGTCGGCGAGCACCGCGATCTGATCGGCGCGCGTCACGTTCGCCAGGCGATGCGAGATAACGATCACGGTCTTATCGGCCTGGTTCCGCGCGAGCCCCTCGATGGCCGCCATGATGGCGTCCTCGCTTTCCACGTCCACGTTCGACGCCGCCTCATCGAAGATATAGATGCGTGCATCGTGCAGGAGGGCGCGCGCGAGCGCGAGGCGTTGGCGTTGTCCGCCGGAGAGGTTTGACGCCTGTTCGGTGAGGCACGTCTCAAGGCCCTGTTCTGAGCGCAGGTACCCTGCGAGCTGCGTCGTCTCAAGGGCTCGCCAGAGCTCTTCGTCCGTAGCGCTCGGCTTGGCCGCAAGGAGGTTCTCCCGCACCGTTCCCCTAAAGAGGTAGCTTTGGTGGCCCACATACGTTACCTGTCGCATGAGGGCGGAGGGGTCGAGCTCCGAGAGCTCGGTGCCGCCTATGGTGATGGAGCCGGTGTACGCGCGGGTCCAGCCCATGAGTACCGAGGCGAGCGTCGACTTCCCGCATCCGCTCTCGCCCACGACCGCCGTGAACGAGCCCTTGGGAATCGCGAGGTTCACGTTGGTGAGGACGGCTTTCCGGGCGGCGTCGTCGCCTTGGTAGGCGAAGCCGAGGCCGGAGATGCGGATATCCGAGCGAGTGGGGAAGGGCAGCGAGCCCACAGCGGGCTCCTCGGCATCAAGCAGGCGGAAGATCTTGTCGCTCGCCGCCATGCCGTTCATGGCGATGTGGAAAAACGACCCGAGCTGGCGCATGGGAAGGAAGTAATCGGCGGCGAGCAGCATGATCATGAGGCAGCCAGCGAGGTCGATCGCTCCCGCCTGGAACTGGAAGAGGCTTACGGCAATGCCTGCGGCAGCGCCGCCGTAGGCAACGATGTCCATGATGGCGATGGAGTTGAGCTGCATGACGAGCACGCGCATGGTGATGCGACGGAACTCCTCGGCTCGCTCGTTCATTTCGCACTGCTTCATCTCGTCTGCTGCATAGATCTTGAGGGTCGTGAGCCCCTGCAGGTTCTCGAGGAAGGTGTCGCCGAGCGCAGTATAGCTTCCCCAGTATTTTGAGAGGAGCCGCTTCGCCCAAGTTTGAACGGCAGCGATGGCAAGGGGAATGAGCGGCACGCAGACGAGCAGCACCACGGCCGCCACAAGGCTCACGGGCGCGAGCACGGCGAAGAGCGTAAGAGGTGCGAGCAGGGCGTAGAGGAGCTGGGGGAGGTAGGATCCAAAGTAGGTTTCGAGCTGATCGACCCCTTCGACCGAGACCTGCACGACCTCGGAGGTGAGCGCATGCTCGCGATAGGACGGTCCGAGGCGCAGGAGCTTCTCGTAGATGATGGGCCTCAGTCGCTGCTTCACCGATCGGGCCGCGCGAAAGCTCGCCTTCGCCGCGCTGGTCGTGCAGAGCGCGCGAACGGCGATGGCGGCGAGGGCCACACCGGCGGTGAGGACGAAATCACCCGTCGATGCCGAATGCTCGAAAATGCTTCCGAGCATTCGGCAGACGACCGAGATCAAGCAGATGTTCGCAACGAGAGAGACCCATTGGAATGCGACGTTCTGGGCGACGAATCTCCTGCTCTCGGGTACCAGCCCTATGAGCCGCTTGTTGATCATCATGCCTATGGATCCTCCCGTCTGCCGGCCGGGCACCGGTCCGGCCGCGGCGTAACATGTAGTTAGGCATGGTAAACTAAGCGGCTATAAATTAGAAGACTCTAACTATTTATCAAGGTAAACGGCTTCCGTCAAATGAAGCCGCCCACCGAGCGCCGCGATGGGTACGTTCTTGAAGGTCGCTCGGAGAACACAGGGAAATGGTGCCCGGTTCGTCTGGTCAGACCTTTTACTCACCACTGCTCGAGGAAGGCGAGCGTTCGGCGAAAGGCGTCTTCGCGACTAGTGGAGCATTCCTGGGGGAACCGCCGCTCTTCGCGGAAAAGCCTAAGCATGTCGGTTTCCATGGGAACTATGATATGGCTCGCGTGCTCGTAGGTAACGCGCGCGACCTCCCAGGGGTGATCCTGCGCGCGCAGGCGGCGCTCGATGCGGCGGCACGCCTCGTCGCTCGGCCACATGGAGTCGTGCTCGGGGCTGATAAGCATCACGGGCCCGTTGATGCGTTCAACCTTGATGGCAGATGTCGCCGATGCGCCCTCCAGCATACGCTCGTAGACGAAGCGCATGTCGAGCTGCCGTTCAGTAATCATGCGCCGGATGATGCCCAGATACGGCAGGCGTATGCCCCCGGGCGCGCAGCCGAGGGACTCACTGCGCCACGTCCAGCTCGAGCGCGTGGACACGCCTTTGCTGGCAAGGCCGCCTGACCCTGTGATACCCGGCATGACATGGTCGAGCGGCGAGAGCGCGACCGCACACGTGAGATCCGGCATGAGAGACGCCGCCAGAAGCGCGAGCTCGCCGCCCTTGGAGATGCCGTATATGCCTATGCGTTCGTAGCCGCGGCTGCGTAGGAGGGCGCATGCCCGCTCGACGCTCTCGACCGGCACCTCGACGAGCTCGTCGGGAAGGCCTGGTACGTTCCAATAGCAGAGCCCGAGCGCCGCCACGCCCTCTCGGGCAAAGCGCGCGCCGAGGTTGCGCGGGATGTTCTCGTTGCCCTCACTGCCGCCGAGGACGATAAGCGCCTTGCCGGTGAATCGTCCGGAAAACTCGCCATCCGGCGAAGGCCCCGTCGTTGGCTCATGCAGAAAGCCGTAGAAGCCGTCCTTCTCGACCGCGAAGCACTCCATACGAATCGCCAGCCCTCCTATACAAACGAGAAAGCCAGCATTGCTGCGAACATGATGGTGAACACGAGGTTGCTCCAACCGCCAAAGAGCACGCAGCGCGCCGGTTGCGGAACGCGAAGCCATGCGAAGCCGAGAAACGACGTCACAAGGGGCGTGCATACGACCATCCATTGCGGAAGAATCGTCTGTCCCGCTATGATCGCAATGCCGAGAAGTACGAATGCCGCGTACATCGGAAGCGTGGCCATGCGCTGGAGCGCCATGATGTTGTCGGCGACCTGATCGGCGAGCGTATCGTCGCCCGTGCGCGCAGCGATGGCGAGATATGGGTATTGGGCATGGTAGGACCCGCCGCAAATTAGGGCAAGGGAGAGCAGCGCGGCAATCACCCACATCAGCCAGGGAAACTCTCCTGCCCCGAGCATCGACAGCCCTGCGAATCCGACAATGTAGAGAAATGCGGCGACGGGTCCGAGCAGACCGCCCAAACGCACGCGTCCCTTGGGCAGGTTGCGCATAATCTGGGCGTAGGGGCGCAGCGTGCCGTCCATGTCGTAAGCACCGGGCGTGAAGTATAGCAGCATGTCTCCAGCGAACATGACGAGCGAGCCAACAAGGCCGATGGCGAAAAACGGGGCTGCGGGCATCGGGAAGCCTCCTAACGAACTAGAATAAGTTAACTAAGTCTAACATAATAACAGCCGTCCGCTCTCTCGCTGGAGCGCAAAGCGCTGCAAGGTTTGTATGGGAAAAACACGAGGTGTGTCTAACGAGCACTCGATGCGCACTGGTGTCGTAAGGTTGCGGGCCTCAACCGAGCTGTAATTCGATGACCGGGGCGGCATTATCGCCGTCCCGGTCATTCGGTGAGGCGGGTGGGTGACCGGATGGGGCAGCGCTAGCGTCGCGCGTAGTTCATCAGAGCGTCCAGTCGGCGCTCTCGCGCTGGAGCGCGACCATGCGGGCGAAGAGACCGCCGGCGGACATGAGATGCTCGGGGCTGCCTTGCTCGGCAACGCGCCCGTCATCGAGCACCACGACCTTGTCCGCATTCATGACGGTACGCATGCGATGCGCGATTACGATGACCGTCTTGCCGGCAAGCAGCCGCGAGAGCGCCTCCTGTACCTTGGTCTCGTTCTCTACGTCCAAACTTGCTGTGGCCTCATCGAGGAGCACCACCGGTGCGTCCTTGAGGAGCGCCCGTGCGATGGAGATGCGCTGACGTTCTCCGCCCGAGAGGCGCGCTCCGTTCTCTCCGATCATGGTCTGGTACCCCTCTGGCATGCGCGAGACGAACTCATCGCAGTTGGCGGCCCGTGCCGCTGCAAGGACCTCCTCGTCGGTGGCGCCGCGCTTGCCCAAGCGGATGTTTTCCATAACCGTATCGTCGAAGAGCGTCACATCTTGAAAGACGACGGAAAAATCAGCGAGCAGCGACTCGGGCTCCACCGCGCTTACGTCCACGCCGCCCACGCTCACGCGGCCGGAGCTCACGTCCCAGAGTCTGGCCGCAAGCCGCGCGCAGGTTGACTTGCCGGAGCCCGACGGGCCCACGAGCGCCGTGACCTCGCCCTCGCGTGCCGTGAAGGAAACATCCTCCAGCACCTTCTCGCCGTCCTGTTCGTACGCGAAGCCCACGTGTTCAAAGACCACGTCATGGCCGGAAGGAGAGTACTCGGTTCCGCCGTCGGCCAGCGGCTCCTCGAAGAAGCTCTTCATGCGTGCCGCAGCGGTGCGTGCCGAGAACAGCTCGGCGATGAGCATGAGCGCCTGGTCGAAGGGCGCATAGATGCGGCTCACCACGAGAAGGAAGCAGAAAAGTGTGAGGAAGTCGCAGGTGCCGTCAGCGATGAGGGTGGCGCCGGCGAGCAGCGTGGTGGCAAAACCCAAGCGCAGCACGATCTGCGCGCCGTTCACGCAGAGGCCCGTTGCAAGCTCGCCGCGGATAGCGGTGCGTTCCGCGGTGTCTACGCTTTTATAGATGTGCTGGAGGTAGAGTTCCTCCTGATTGGTGGCGCGCACTTCGCGCACGCACTCGAGAGCCTCTTGGATGTACTCGGACGTTTTGAGCCCCGCCATGCGCGTCCTGTGCATGAGCGGCTGGAGCTTAGAGCGCACGCCGAAGAGCATGAGCAGCGCTACCGGGCCCGACCACATGGACGCCACGGCGAGCCTCCAGTCGAACGCGGCGAGGCACACGAAGGCGATGGCCATGGTGGCGTAGGCGCCATAGAGCTCGGGGAGTACATGGCTGTAGGCGTGCTCGGTGGTCTTGACGTCACCCATGAGCGTCTCGGTGAGGTCTGCGAGGTCGCGACGGCCGAAGAAGCCCAGGGGTAGCTTCCGCAGGCGCTCGGCGAGCGCGATGCGCTGACGGCCGCTCTCCTTGTAGATGACGCCGTATTGATAGTAGTATGCGAGGCGCTCGCACACGAAGAGGACCGCAAGGTAGACCGCGATCGCGACGATCCAGCCGACCAAGGGCACGGACAGCGGGTCAAATCCCAGCTCTCCGAACGGCCCCAGCACGGCAGGCTCTCCCGTGAGCCGTGCCACGATCGCGCTCATGATGACGTAGACGAATCCCACGCTCGCGAAGACCACAAGATTGGCAACGGTCGTCCAGACCGCACCGAGCTTGACGTTTCTCACGCCCTCGTCGGTGAGGGCGTACTTCTCCTTGATGGACATCTATGCCACGCTCCCTTCAACCCGGTCGGCGCGATGGGGCTCTGTCCCTTTCGGCTCCTTCGAGCTTTGCTCTGCGCTTGTGATTCTCCAGCTCACAGCCTTCTCGTAGTCGGCCCACATGCGCGCGTAGAGCCCTCCTGCGGCGAGGAGCTCCTCATGGGTGCCCTGTTCGGCCACGCATCCTTCGTTGAGCACGACGATCTTGTCGGCGTTCCTCACGGTGGAGAGTCGGTGCGCCACCATGAGCACCGTTCGCGGCGAGCCGTCCCGCCCTCGCGCAAGGCGTTTGAAGGCGGCCTGGATCTTCACTTCGTTCTCGGGGTCGGCGAAGGCTGTGGCCTCGTCGAGCACCACGATGGGTGCATCTTTTAGAATTGCGCGGGCGAGCATGAGCCGCTGTACCTCGCCTCCCGAGAGGTGGGAGCCATCGGTTCCATAGACGGTGTCCACTCCGTTCGGCAACTTGGCGATGATGTCTGAGCACTGCGCGGCCTCGAGTGCGGCCATTACTTGTTCGCGCGTGGCATCGGGGCGCGCGGCGCGCACGTTCTCCAGGATGCTCTGCGAGAAGAGCCGGTTCGCCTGGAAGACGAAGGCCACGCGGCCCATGAGGTCGGCGGGGTCCATGTCGCGAACATCGGTGTCGCCCACGAGGACGTGCCCGGAGTCTGCGTCCCAGAAACGCGGCACAAGGCTCGCGGCTGTTGTCTTCCCACCTCCAGAGGGCCCTACGAGCGCCACGGTGGCCCCTGCCGGCACATCGAAGGAGACGTGGTCGAGTGCGGGCTCCCCGCTTCCTTCGTACGTGAAGGTGACGTCGTTGAAGCGGATGGAGTTGTCCGCTGGCGTGCGCGGGCTTAGGGGCGCTTCAATCACGGGGGCGACGAGCACTTCCTCCACACGGTTCACGGCGTCCGTCGCCGATTGGAATGCATCGGACATGAACATTACGCGCGTCATGGCCGTAGGGATCACCGCTGAGAAGATCGCGTAGAAGGCAAAGTTGGCGGCAAAGTGGGCGAGGTCGGTCTCGCCGGGAGCGAGAAGCACTGCCACCGGCACGAGGAAGGCTGCCGCCGCGCTGATGACGGTGAGCGAGAGCGCCTGCGGCGTCTGGCACCATTTCACGGCGTAATCCTGAGCGAGCACCGTGAACTCCTCGATGGCGTCGTGGAACGCGCGGAAGCTGTATACCGTCTGTTGGAAGACCTTGACCACGGGAATGCCGCGCACGTACTCGGTGCCCGTCTTGTTCATCTTCACGAGCGACTCCATGTAGCGCGTCATGAAGTCCATACCGCGCCCGCCCATCATGAAGAACATGCAGGCGAGGCTTACGACGACCGGCACGAGACAGGCCGCGCCCAGTCGCCAATCGAAGACGAAGAACAGCGCAAACATGCCTGCGATCATGGCTATTGAGCCCGCGGTGTCCGGCAGCTTGTGGGCGAGCAGGCCTTCGGTCTCGAGGGCGCAGCCATCCACCACGCGCCGGAGCGCTCCGCTCGCATGCGTATCGAAGTAGCCCAGGCTCGTGTGCATGAGGTGCTCGGTGGCGCGCTTGCGCATGTTGGAGGCGCAGCGGAAGGCCGCGAGGTGCGTGCACATGAGGCCTGCGAAGTAGAGCGCGATGGACGCCACGGCAAGGCCGAGCGCCCACCACCCGTAGGCGGCGATTCCTGTCGCCGCGCCCCAGTCGGGTGCCACGGCGATGAGATCGCGCGCGGCGAACCAGATGCACACATACGGTCCGAACGAAACGAGCATCGAGATGGCTGAGAGCACGCAGCCTAGGTAGGTGAGTGCTCGGCGCGGGCCGGCGAAGGCGAGCAGCCTCCCTACGGGATGCGCCGTCTTGTTGGGCCGCGCGTCCGCAGCAGCCTGTCCTTCCATAGAAGCCTCCGTTCCCTTGAACTGTTAGCACCGACTAACTTATCATGAGGACAAGACGATGTGCTGCGTATGCAGAAGCTTGGTACGAATTCGAAAAGCGGAGGGAGGCGGCGCGGTGACAGATCGGCTCGATGAGCTCTACAGACCTCAGATTGAGCAGTTCGGCATCACGCTCGAAGAAGCGGGCGACGCGC
>OGXS01001460.1_pt1 | contig 15573 bp, 6 predicted proteins | sample 1576371 | NCBI WGS metagenome assembly OGXS01 (sample SAMEA3541475, study PRJEB24748) | human gut metagenome | biome: human gut; feature: human-associated habitat; material: faeces | place: China | collected 2012
CTGACGATACAAAAATTTATTATTTTTTATTGTCCTCTTGACGGGGAGCATACCATTATTATAGTGGTTTATTTTTTTTATTCCAATGCAACAAACATGTAAAATGTCTGATGTATTTTTGCAAGTTTTGTTCCATAGCAGTGTTTATCTTATTTTCCGTCTTCTTCTGAAAAACAGAATCATGATAATACTTATGGCAAATAGTAACCATACATGCCTGCTTGTTTCCAGACGAACCCCTGTTTCCGGTATTAATTGTGTGTTTTCGTTTGTGATTTTTAACTCAATCACGTCTCCTCGTGCAGCCTCAATCCGCTGTTTCATGACAGCTGTATTTCCATTCGATGTTGCCTGCACTGGATTTGAATACTTATCATTCTCTTCTTTTTTAGAAATCGAAACAGCGTATTTTGATGTATCAACAGTTTCTGTTATTATGATATCCGAAGATATATCTACATTTTTTAATGTAACTTTATCTCCATGTTTCAAAGAAGTTCTAATTGTCTTGCTACGCAGCTTTTGACCATCTTCCCAATAGAGAATTTCCATATCAAATGGCTTCTTGCGGTTTCCAAGTGGACCAGTGACTTCCTTTGTAATCTCAACCGTCACCCCGCCTTTTTGCGGATGATTGACGATATGTCTGTCCGAAACAGCTCTCCAGGTATTTGTCATCGGTGATTTCTCATATAGGAATAAAATATCGGATTCTACATCGACCATATATAAATTAAAGTTATCCTGATACTGTGTTTTGGTTTTATCTGCTTTGTCCTTTTTGTTTGGAGTAACAGATTCTACCATCCAGTATCGTCCGTTCTCAAAGTCCTCCGGTAATTGAAGCATTCCATTTTCATCTGTTTCTAAGGAACGATACGTCGTACACGTTTTTCCATCCTTTTTCAGAACGATATCGTCCTTGCTCTGTGTATTGTCATAATCTACTGTATATCCTGTATCATCCGCATATTTTTTCGTAACATCATCATACGGTACTTTGTAGAACAGAAAACCTGCACCAGCAAGTCGGTTTCTTGGAAGATCATCCGTCTTTAAGAAACTTCGTTCAGCAAGATTGAAATGCAGATTCTGCACTTCCAGTTCCATCTTGGAAACATCCTTGAACTCATTCTCATCCTTCGGGAATAATTGTTGTCCATTTGAATCGAAATACTGAATCTCTGGATAAATAACTTCATAATATAGGAAACCATCCCCGTATTCCGAAGAATAATGTGTCTTTCCTATCTCGATTTCTTCCACCTTATATTCCACCGGAATTCTGTCCTGGAATAGTGGAACATTGTCGACTGTATGTTCCCATCCGTTCTCTTCATTCAGCAGGAATTCCTGTCCTGTAGAAATTCCATTCTGATACAATCTGATTTTCACCTGTTTTTCCGTCAGTGCATCATTTGGATTTTCCCATGTCTTTTTTATATGCAGAGTGCCTGTTTTAGCAAAATTTCGGATATTAAGGCTGGTATCTCCCCGCTGAAGCAGAACAGATTTTCCGTCTATCTTACCATCAACTGGTGCCTTAACAGCCTCCTGATTTTCGTTAGCCTTCCTATCCACCAGTTTTGCATCAGTGATTTTGAATGCTCCATTGGCAATCTCAACTGTGATCTGTATATCTCCTGTGTCTACATATCCCGTTGGTAAGTTTGTCTCTCGCAACAAATACGTCTCAGTTGCTGTTCGATTCTGTTTGTTCTCATCTTGTAACGGAATATGAAGTTGTGCGATTCCGTATTTATCAGTTGTTACCGCTTCCTCCTCAACACCGTTCTTACTAACAGCAAAATTGATCTTCTCCATTCCTTGTCCGGTAGACTCATCAAATTTGTTCAGTGTGAGTATTCCCTCTTTCTGATAACGGTTCTCCAATTCAATAGTAAGAGTTTCACCACCGCGTCCAATTCCACGTCCTGTGAATTTAATTCCACTTTCTGGATATGCTTCCCATGAATTTACATTATCTCCTTCTTCATGAGAATTGCGAACATTGTACCAACCTGAAAATTTCACATTCGAATCTTTTGGCTTATAGTTGTACTCTTTTAATGTGTATTTCCAGAATGAGTCCGCCTTAACGATCCACGTACAGCTTGTATGTGTTTCATCTGTCCATGTACCTACAACTTCTATTGGAGCATCCTCCGCTTGCGGAGCTTCTGCATCCGGTTTCTGGCTATCTTCTGAAGGAAGCACAAGTTTCATATGCTCATGAAATGCAGGTGGCTGCGGTTTTCCATCTAAAAGCTTTTCATCCATATCTACCTGGATATAATAATCTTTCTTGACTTCCTCTATTGCTTCCGGCATTCCGACAAAATCTTTCTTTACTGTCAGGTAACCATTTTTTGCTACAATACGTCCGTCAATATGCCACCCATCGGACATTTCACTTTTGAAAGAATACCAATAAATGGTGAAGAATTCGGTATCTAATTTCGATGGCGGAATCTCCCTGTCTCCGATACGAATCATACGTCCGCTTTCACGAATTGTCTGGAATACCTCTTCATCGGAAGGAATTCTATCTATCTTGTAGATATAGTCTCCATTTCCAATATATCCCTCATCTGGTTTAGTTCCCTGCAAAAGTTCTTGCACTCTCTTATTTCCATCCGCATACTGTTCCCACGTAGATGGATTCTTATTTCCAAGAACTGGAACATCATGCAATATACTTGCCTTCACATTACAGTTTGCCACGGCAACCGCACTTGTATAATCGTCTACATTCGTGGTTGGTAATGCTACCGAACCATCTTCCGGCATCGCTGACTTACAGATATAAAACTGTACCTGTTTTCGATTTTGGTTACTCACCTTACGCCACGCTGCATAGAGGGTGATTGGCTGTCTTGCATTATTATTTATAAGATCAGAAATAGAATCCCCTGCACCGCATTCCTGCCACTTTCCGTCTTTGTTTCTGTAATCCCAATGATCGAATTCATACTGTTCCAACTCTTTGCTGTCATTATCTTCATGATCATAAACCAGAGGATATGGTGACTTAACGTTATGTTTTCCAGCTTCTATTTCATTCTCATAATCATCTGTATGTCTTGTCTTATTTCCAACCTGAGGGGTCAACTTAGCTTCCTTAGGAAGTTTCTTCATATAACGAGTTGTATTATAGATAACCCTGACTGCCCCAGACTCCAGCGGTTTGTCTGCGATCACCTCATAAGATGAGTTAACATTCGGAATTTCAAATTTTACCTTATCATCTCCGGACGGTTCCGGAAGAACCTCATTTTCGTCCCTGTCATTAGATGTACAACTCCAGACAATCTCCTTGCCATAATACTCACCTTCTAAACTTGCCCTCTTTGGTACTTCCACAGTATATGCTTCCCCATGGCCTACATACTGTCTCTTAATCGCCTCTCTTTTGGTCAGGTTCAGTGGATCCAACACTTCAATCAGATGAAAACTTCCCTCTACACTGAAATGTCTTCCTGCCAGCCCAACCTGAGAAGAAAGTCCTGTCAAACGATCAAAATAATTTTCGATTCTGTCTGGATTCAGTGGGTTTGGCTGTGAGAAATAATAGACAGATACATCTTTCCCGTTTTTCAGGACAGGAATATACCATGTACCATCGTTGTCCTTATAAGGGTGCTGTACAAACACACGGCTGTCTGTCGCATAACCAAACAGAATCTTCTCTTTCTGATCTGCGCCGGGCTCCAGCTTGCTCGGAGTGAAACCAAACTCACTGTAAATTTTAGAAATCGTATCATCTGGTGTAGCTCGCAAATAATAACGACTGGCTCGGCCACTGTTTGCTTTGATTATGTAATGCTGCTCAGCATTAATATTTTTTATCAGCTTATAATGTCCATCGATAAATACATAAAAACTAATATTTGCTTCTTTTGTTGCTGCCGGTTTTTCTGTATTATCAGGAACAATCACATATGGACGTACTGCATCATCTGGCTTAATAGTAAAGCTCATGGTATGCTTTGCTTCATTTTTACTCCATGTAACTTCTGAAAGAGTACCATCTTCCTTTCTGCATTCCCAGTTTATATCCTGCGTTTGTTCTTCTACACGCGGCTTTGTACTAACTGTTCTTGTAAGTGTTGACTTTCTTGCAACAAAATCAATTGCCGGAAGATCACGCAAAGCTGTTTCGCTGTAAACCTGTCCATCTTCATCCTGTACTGTCACACTGTAAAAACCGTTATATCTATTATCGTCGTGTTCGAATAAGGTCTTTGCACTCATGGTATCAATTTTTTCTCCATTTGGCAGGTAATACACATCCATCGGCTCTCCGGACTTTCCTATATAAATACATTCATGACCTTCTATCGTGTATTTCCCTGCATTATGGATTGTATCGTAATCTCTCTTGGAATAATAAAAACGCTCTTTTGCTTCATTTTGAATAGAACCATCGTAATGAAATTTTTCAAAATGCTTTTTTAACTCATCATTAGAAATATAATAATAAACTGTTCCCGGCTTTGTTGTAGTATCTTTTATAACAGGAATTTCTTCGTTTAGAACATTATATCTCTCATTATTTACAAAAGTATAGAATTTAATGTTCAAGGTTGCTGGTGCAAAAGTGTTGCATGCAACCGTATATGGTTGCTCTATCTTTCCAATAGAAAAGGTTAGTTTATCGCCCTGTTTCACCGGAGAAATTGTTTTATTTTCATCCTCACTGGCACAAAGCCAGTCGCTTTCCTTCGTATCTCCAGGATCAACGGAAATTGTGACCGCAGAATCTTTCTTATAGTAACTCACAGTTCGATTTCCATCCGGATTGATCACTGTAACCGAATAGAAACTGTTCTTATTCTGCTTAATCTGGTCTGAATTATTATCCGGAATTTTTTCGCCATCAGATGCTCCTTTTGGCATATAATAAACGTCTGTTGGTACAGTTGCTTCCTGCTTGTCCAGGTTATAAGATACATATTGCTGTCCTTTATAAGTTACCACTGTCGCCTGTGCTAATGTCTTCTCACCACGGACTGTATATGGAAAATAATTTCCGGACTGTGTTTCCTCTGCATTCAAGCCGAACTCTCTATAAATCTCAGCAAGATCACTGACAGATAAATAGCATCTGCCCTGACGGTTCCATTTATACACCTTTTTCAGAGAATCAGCCGGCAGCTTTCGAACCTCATTGTCTGCATATATATAAAACTGAATGTCAAAGGCTGTCTGATCCGCTCTCTGGATCACATAAGACTGTGTGATTTTTCCAATTGCGAATCTCGTCTGGTTCCCCGATTCCCGTATACCATCTATCACCTTATCGTCTGTTCCCATACAGGTCCATTCGATCTGGTCTGTCTGGTCTGGCAATTTGGGATTAAAGTTAGCCACAGCTTCTTCCACTACAGTTCCTGTTAATGCATAACGGATCCGATCCTGCCCTTCGCCCTTTACCTCTACGGAATAAAACGAATTGTCCTTTTTTACAGAATCTTTTAAATTTAATGCAACGCCTTTTCCATTTGGAAGGTAGTAAACATCTACCGCTTCCCCTTGTTTATTCTGGCCATAATTGTAAGAAACATAGGTCTTTCCGGATTCTGTGTCTGTATAAACTTCTCCGTATTCTATCCTGCTTTTTCCCCGGTATGCAGATACAAACTTTTTTATCGCATCCGGATTCTGACTCTCGCTGTTTTTCACAAATCCAAATTCTTCATATATCCGGAGCAGGTCCTCAATGGAAACACCATGATAGGTAGTTCTTCCGTCTTTCCATGTTGCAATGCCGGTAATGTCATTATGCTGAAGCTTTACCTTGTTTCCATCAATAATGACATAGAAATCAATATCAAATCCTTCGGAAATCTCCTGAAGTTTCGGTGATTCCTCTTGTGCAATCTGCTCCTCGAAGGCTTTTTCTTCTTCTGAAAGCTCTCCCTGGGATGGAGTAATTTCTTCCTCCGGAATCTCTTCTAATGGCGGGGTGATTTCCTCTCCAGGAGTCTCTTCTGATGGCGAAGTATTTTCTTCTTTCGACGTCTCTTCCGACAATGATGTACTTTCCTCCGGAATAAAATCTTCTGTGCGCATTTCACCCTCTTGAGTACTATTTATATTTGGAATATTCTCTTCTTCCACTGAAACTGCCAAAACTGTCGTTCCTGCGCTATTCATGCATAAAACCAATAAAAGTGTCCAGGCTATCCATCTTAGCCATCTCTTTTTCCTCTTCACACAAATTCCTCCTAAAAACATATTTTCATTTTCTTAGCTATCTGCCTTTTTTATCCATTCCTTCTGCATTGCCGCTGCTATAAAGCACTGCAATAGTTTTTTTGAAAATACACCACATTCACCGTTGGCAATCATTCTTATGGCTTCTTCATGCTTTAATTTTCTTTTATAGGGGCGTACACTGACCAATGCATCATAAGCATCCACAAGGCCTACTACCTGAGCACAAAGTGGTATTTCATCACCTTTTAGTCCATCCGGGTAACCAGAACCATCATATCTTTCATGGTGATATCTGCATATTTCATAGCTATACTTATTAAGTTTTTCTGTCGTAGCTCCTCGTGGAAACCGCAATGTCATCTCTGCCCCTGTAAGAGGATGCTGCTTTACAATTCCCATCTCATCAGCTGTTAATTTACCGTTTTTGTTCAATATCTCTATCGGCACACGGATTTTTCCAATATCATGAATTGGAGACAGATGAGAGACATTTTCTATTTCTTCCTCTGTAATCCCATACTCCGGATAGTTTTTCTGTAGTTGAAGATACACTTGTTTTGTATAAAAACAGATATCCTCCTGATGTTCTGTTTCTATAAGATTATTGTGATTCAACACTGCAGCCAGAAGCGAAACCATTTTCCAATACTGTTTTGTCTCATCCTGTGCTTTTTGTCTTAATTCCCGTTCCATATTTACAATTGTGTTAGGAATAACTTTTGCATTATGGAATGTAATAACAGCAGTTTTCTCATTTTCATCCACAAATCTTTTTACTTCCATCCAAACATAAGTCTCTGAGTTTTTCTCGCTTCTTCTTTGATAAACGATATCTTCTTCTGAACAGCCCTTTTTCAAATGCTCTGTCAACGAATCGCTTTTCAAAAATTCCTGCAGTTTTTCACAATCTTTTTCACATACATATTTTTCACAATATACTTTCAGAAAATCATCATATGTTCCTGCATTTTTTACATCATCATAAATCCCCCTGTTATGAGAATAGATACATTCATAACTGTTTTCCGCTAAATTAACTTTCAGAATGATATAAAATCGCCCAAAATATTCATCTTTCCCAGGTCTGATAATATCAGAGATTTTCACATTTTCTAATCGGTTATTGTAAGTGTTCTGTAAGTCCAATAAGACTTGATGTACTTTACAGCAATCCGTATAGTTTCTAGAGCAAAATCCATCCTTTTCAAGACAGCGACTGATTGCCATTGTTGATTCCATACATGATATGACATCAAATAAAGAAATTTTTTCTGGATTTTTGGCAAGGGCATATCCTCCACTGATACCTTCAGAAGCTGAAATAATCTTCTCTTTTTTTAACTGCTTTGTGATTTTTGGAATATAGCTCTCCGGAATCTTTAATTCAGAAGCTAATTTTGCCGTTGTAACCCTGCGCTTTTTTATTGCCAAATAACAGACAATCCTGATTGCATAATCCGTTGTATTAGTAAGCTGCATAGGTGCTCACCTCTCTCTTTTCTTTGTTCCGTACATAAACTCATTGATTGAAAAAGGAAGAATCATACTTTCAGGTTTTTCACTTCACAAGCACAATCCTTCCCTTTGCCCTAACGATATTTTCTTTTTACTTTTCTGAAAAATACCACGCCGCTCATGCCAATAAGCAAAGCCACAATTAGCATCATAATCCAACTGCTATTCTGAATATCTCTTCCAGTTACTGGCGGTGCAATGGTCGATGTATTGGTAAACTGAATCTCTTCACTTCCTGTAGTTGCCATCGTAAATAATGCTTCCGCTCCATCTGTCACCGTTCCCCCATTTATGCTGTACGAAGCCTTGAAATTTGTTCCCGGCTCTGTCTCTGTAACGGTATATGTCCATCCTGTCGGCAAACAGCTGATATCCACATATTCACCTTTCTTTAATGTAAAAGTTGCCTGATTGTTTGTAAAAGCTAGATTTTCTTCTGTTCCATCGCCTTTTTTGATGTAAACCTGGTCACTGCTAAGAGTTGCAGCATTTGTATCCTTTCCATCCGGTGCATTTGCCTGAATCGTAAACGAGAATGCCTTATCCAGTTCCAGATTATATCCGGATACAATTTTTCTGACTCTCAATACGGTTGGCTTATAATACAAATTTAATTCAATCGTGCCTGTAGACGCATCGTTGGTAACGGTCTTTTCTAATGTACTATCCTCCTTATCAAAAATGTATCCCGGAAATGTTCCTGCCGGTTCCGGCTTTGCAAATGCAGTAACCGTTTCATTATCTTCCGCAAATGAAATCGTACCTTCTGTTGTCTTTCCCAATTTTTTTGTACTATTCGGTACCTTAAGCCAATGATTCACTTCTACCTTTTTCGTATCGATTTTTTTCCACTGGGCAACAATCTGATAACCACTCTCGTTATTCCATGAACACAATGGAAGATCCGTATTATTTGCATACGCATAATTATCTTCTGCAATTGTAAAAAGGTCTCCATGCTTGTATAGTGTGTCACTTAGCTTTCCAGATCTGTCTTTCAACTTCCATCCCACAAATTCATATCCTTCACAAGTCGGTTCTGGATAACTCTCACCCATAACAAAGGTCGTTCCCATACCTCTTGCGCCTTTATACGTGGATGGATTTTCACCATAAGACTGCATCGGTTTATTTTGATTATTTGTTTCCTGATTATACGGAATGTTATTCACAAGGGCATCTTCAGGTAATACACCCTCACCTGCGCCAGAATTATAATGTACATATAAATTACTGGAAACTGCTTCAAAACTTGCTGCATATAAAAACCAGTCCTTATTATACGGATCTGCTGCTCCCCAAGCTAGATATGTTGTATATCCAGCCTTTTTAGCAGCATCCTTTGCCGCTTTCCATTCCTTTGTATATATATAAAATTCATTATTTCCTGTTTTAATAGACGTATCTGTCATCGTATCAATCATTCCAGCATTAGCCGATGATTTTCTTCCGTCCGTAACAGGGTCTTCACCATGTGGAAGACCATAACTCACACCTGTGGCAGACTGAAGACCATTTGTTAGGACATAACCTGGTCTTGGTTTCACAAAGAAAATTCTTACCTGTCGTCTGCTTTTCCCGTCATACTTCACAGCATCCATATCTATGACATCATTATCTTTAACAGGTACGAGTTTCTGTTTTTCATAATCCCACATCACTACATCCAAACCTTCACTGTTTCGCCTTTGGTTTGTATATAATCTTGCCGTTAACGCCTGCTTTTTAATACTGTATGGTACTAAATTAAAATTATAATCTTCCACTGCTCCGCCTCTGACTTTTAATCGCATTGCATATGCATAGGAACAGTTCGCTTCATCACCTCTACTAGATTTATATTCATTCGTCATTTGAGTTATTATAGTCACATTTCCTGGACTTGAGGTTAACTCATCGCTTGTTCCAGTAGAAGTAGGTACTTCGCTATAATACCCATTGGCACTAGAGTCCATTGTATAACCATTTACTGTCATATGAACCAAACGATATCCTCTGTTCACATGAAATTCTGGCATATATAAATAAGAATCACCACTACTAAAATCTGATTCCTTAAATGTCCACTCAATCTTATCCTGGCCTTCCAAGTAAGTCCAGCCATTCTTTATACTATGAGAAATATTAATGTACTCAACACCAGCATTATCCTTCGTATTAATAGTCACACGATAAACACCCTGATTCGTATATGAAATAATAACTGTGTCATCTTGATTAATTCCAATCTTATAGGTAGCTCCGTATTCATCTCCTGATGTTTGAGTTATTCCGGCATCCTTTTCTGTTTTGACCGATTCTATCTTAAATCTTTCTTTTTTATCTGCATAGTTTGCTGGTTTATGATTATCTTTGCCAGGTGTAACAGAGATTACCCAATCTTCCCCTGCATTGACACGAATCTGTTTGTTCGTTTCAACCGGAACATCTTCGCTGCCCTTTTTCATAGCAAGGATACCAGGGTCACAATTTGTCGGAAGCACTTCTTTAATCATAACAAAGTAATACTCCTGATAGGTCATTGTTAGTTTCTGTTCTGCTTCCATCTTGATCGCAACAACACCATCTGTACTATAATATAGCACTCCGTTATATTCCCCGATATACACACAATCTTTTCCATTTACCTTCGCACTAAGGAAATCGAAATGTTTGCCATCTATCAAAAGAGCCTTATGTTCAGAAATATTTCCATAAGCGATTGTAGTAGGTGCTCCATTAATTAGAGTTCCCTTTGCATCCACATATTCTACACGATCCGTAGTCTGTTCATCGCCATTGGCAACACTTCTCTGCATTGCAATATTCAAACTCTGTACAGATATGGTATCCGGAAGCTGCTCTTCACTTACCTGTTCTGTAGATTTTTCATTGTCAATAATCTGCTCTGAAGACTTCTCTGATATTTCTGTTTCAGATTCTTTAGTTTCTGTAGTATCTTTTTCTTGCTCCAGGTCTTCTGTCTTCGATATTTCTGACTCTTTTTTCTTTTCTTTCAATGCATAAGTCATAGTCAGTTTTTGTCCATCTGCAAACTTATTGGCATTGATATTATCGGAACTCCAATAAACCGTATCTTTATATACTCCTATAAAGGAACAGTCTGCATCATTTACTTTTGCACTCTTAAATTCATAATCTTTGTCAGAAATATTTAACTCTGAATGATCTGATATTTTTCCAAGCTCAATGGTCTCTGGTGCTCCTTCAATCGCATTGCCGGATTCATCTACATATTCCACCAATTTTGTGGTCGGTACCTGACCATTTGAAGTTGCTTCCTGTATTTCTTTCTCCAGCTTCTCCACTTCTATGCTATCCGGAATCTGTTCCTCAGTTTCTGCCGATGTCTCAGTTTCTGTTTCTGATGTAAATTGCTCCGAAGTTTGCTCGGTTTCTGTCTGTTGAGCATCTGTCTCACTTGTAAATGCTTCTGTATCTTGTGTTTCTTCCTGCTCTGTAACCACTGATGTTTCATCTTCTGATGCACTTACGGTTTCCAGATTCATAAAACAAATAGAAAAGATTAGAAGCCAGGAACATGCTATTTTCAAATATGTTTTCCAATTCTTATGCCTCATTTTTCACATCTTCCTTCCTGTTCTTCTGCTTCTCCATGAGTAATCCGCAAAGGCAGATAACTGAGCCAAAGAATAAGAACAAATAGCCTGCAACCGGACTATCATCGCCTGTCTTTACCGGCGAACCATTATGAATAATATCCTTTGATCTTGGGGAAGATGGAACCGGGTTTTGATTTTTACCAGTTTGACCGGTATATGAGTTTTTAAATGAAACCTTCGATACTTTATCTCCATTTTCATTTTTGACCACTGTTACCGCCATCAGTTCATTATTGGAATCAAAGAATCCTTCAATCGTTACATCATAGGTTTTTGAATCATATGTATAATTTTCTTTATTCTCTGTTGCCTGGTACAGCTTGTAATGATATTCTCCTGCCTGTCCGACATTCATAATCAGCTCTGTAGAAGAATTGCCACTCATATTCCAGGTAAATGTTCTTCCATTGCTTCCCTCCGGCATTGGATTTTGTATCTGATCTGCTATTAAAACATAAGAGCCTGTTTTGTCAGCATCTACAGAATTGTTCGCTTCAAATATCTGTTCCACTGGTATTTTCTCTGTTGTGTTTTTGCCAGCTGCCAGTACTGGTTTTTGAACACCCAGAAAGAATATCATGGACAGAAATATAACCATGGCTATTTTTGTTAAACGTGCTGTTCTCATGCTTCTCCCTCTCCTTCTTTCTTTTTGTTTCGTTTCTTTTGTATCTGTCTTGCTATCAGAATCAGTACAAGGACAATCAGGATAAACCATACAATAACTGGCACTTTTCCTACTGCATTTTTCAGTTCATCAATTCCCGTACCTACGTTTTTGGCTTTTTCTTTTTCCGGATATATCTGATCTGTTAAGCGTCCCACCAGGATATTTCTTCCATTTGTCATATCCGATGTACAGGTGGTCAGCAAAACCAGATGATCAGCTTCCGTTATATTCATATCTCTTTTATATAAAACATTGTTCTCGATTTCCTGCAGATACTCCTGTTTCGCTTCTGTTGTGTCCAAACACACATTGAAAATCGTCTCATTATAAGCATCTACCTGTAACAATGCGTAAATTTCGATTCCATGATTTTTACCATCAAAGAACAGATTTCCATATGGATGTTCGTTGAAATACTGTTCCTTTGTAAATTCACCAATATCTCCAAACATCATGTGCTTTTCCATATGGTGACCATATATAATATTGTCAAAATCCGAAAAATCCGGCTTATTTGCACAATGTAAAAAAATTGCTCCGCTCAGGGAATAGTTTCCTTCTGCGTCTGTATTCATGTAAGTCTCATCGTTATCTGTCTGCACCAATGGGTAATTGATGTTGGTATCATTGACTCTTATCCATCCAATCACATCTGGATTGATTTTCTGTAATTCTTCAAATGATTTTGTATTCTTTTCTGTCGGAATATATGCTTCATAATTCTTTGCATCTGCCGTCTGGTATACCTGGTGGGAGTCCCACAGCATGTAACCGGAGAGGAACATGGCTGCAAGAATCAGCGATAAGGCTGTGAAGTTTACAATATGGTCTAATCCTTTGATAATTCCTTTCAGCACTTTCTTCATCCGAAGCATATGTACAAGTTCCTTTCACCATTTCTGTTTCTTTTATATTTATCAAAACTGGTTCATCTGACCAATTTGCTCGTATAATCTACAAGAAACATGCTCTGCGAGTTTCTTGTAGCTATCACGGCAGTCGCCAAGGTCTTGTGCAAGCACAGACTTTGGCTCGTTGCTCGCGTAAATTAGCAAAAAGGGATGCGGCGGAGCAACGCCGCACACATCCCCTTTCCTGGTTGCTATATTTTATTATTTCTGTAATCTTCTGCGTTTGAATCCTACAAAAGCGATCAGTGCTACACCGCAAAGTGCAATCATCAGAACGTATGGAAGAGTGTTCATGATGATACCAGTTGTCGGTACATAGTTGTATGTATTGGTTACGTCAACAGTATTCTTTGCTTTGCCTAAAGTTTTATCAGATACTGTGATTGCTTCGTCATACTTGCTTGCTGTAACAGTATCCTGTGCTGCACCGTTAATTACAACAGCTGCACTTCCTTTATAGTTCGGTGTTGCAGACTCTGTTACAGAGATCTTAGTTCCTACAGGAACACCTGTGAATTTCATTTTCTCAGTTGTTTTCAGTTTGAATGTATAAGTACCATCCTGTTTAAGTGAAATAACTGTTCCATTACCTTTTACGCCGCCAAGAGTATTTGCATCTGTTCCATCTGGAAATTTAAAGGTTGCTGTGAAATCGAACTCTTTATTTGCATCTGCTTGTACACCTTCTGGCACACTAATCGTCTTAGATACATTTAAAGATCCAAAATTTGTGTAATCTGGATCTGGGGTCGTTGGATTTGTACCTGTACCAGCTTCCTGTACATAGGTGTTGGTGAAGTTGAATCCGTTTGTATCTGTATCACCGATATCTGTTACTTTTGTACCCTGTGCATCATCGCCTTTATCATCTTTCATTTTTTTGACGATAATATTATCAATTACTAAATTGCCCTCTGTATTCTCTGTAACATATACATCCATTGTATACTCAGCCTTTGACATGATCATTTTTTCATGTTCCCCGTCGGCTACTGCTGGATCTGCTGTCTGAGACTCAGTTACAGTGTACTCATACTGACCAGCCTGTGTATACTCCGGAAAGCTAACTTTTACTCTCTGCTTTGTTGGTTTTGCCTCATCTGCTGTAAATGAGATATCTGGAATCGTAACTTCAGCATCCGCTGTGATGATTCCGGTTCCTTTTTTTACCTGTGTTGCAGTAAAACTAAACTTCTCTGCTTTTCCAACCTCTCTGTTATACGTTTTGCTAACATACGCCTCGGTTACCTTTGCTGTCGTGGCTCCCTCTGCCGCAAATGTTGGCATTGCCATTCCCATCGTCATGGCACCAGCAGCAACAACTGCGAGCACTTTTTTGAACATTTTGTTCATGCTCATAATGATTCCTCCCTTGTAGATAAAATATTGTTTGTTTTTATTTGATTAACGGAGGAGGGGATTAGAGTCCTCTGGTCCGAATAACCGCAATCGCTTTTCCTTTGACGTCTTTAATATTGATGCAGCCATAGATTCTGCTGTCTGACGCCTCCGGTCTGTTATCACCCAGTACAAATATCTGACCTTCGCCAACAGTGATTGGAAAGTCAACTCCATTTTGAAACTGTGTGGTGTCAAAATAAATATCCTGTGAAATCTGCGTAGCGCCGTTAATCATCAAACCGTCTTTTGTTATATCTACGGTATCACCTGCGACTGCTACGGCCCTGCCTGTGGTTGTTCTGCCATCTTTCTTAAATACTGCAATATCACCGGACACAAAACGCTTGTCCAGTCGATAATACATGACCAGATCACCATCTTTTATTGCTGGTTTCATAGATACGTCATTGATTCTCGCCATCCCGTACATAAATGTAAAAACAAGGATGACCGCCAAAATGATAAGAACAATCTTCAATAACAGTTGAAAGATATCTTCTCCCAGTGTCGTTTCCTGTCTGGGAAGCTGTTTCTCATTATTCTGTTCTTTCTCAACCTGTTTCTTTTTCATGATTCATTCCTGCTTCATATCAACTTAGATAATCAAGGTATTCTTTTATGTACTGGTTAAAGTATAGCACTTGTTTTTTGCAAAAATAATACAGAGAATAGGAAGATATTTTCACGTTTTGCTACAAAAAGTTTGTAGTTATCGGTTTTTCGCAAAAAAAAGAAACCATACCGTAGAGATATAGTTTCTCTTTAAATTACAGTGTTTCTGCCATTTTGAATAAAACGATTCCATTTCTAACAGCCAGCATCTCAGCAGAATTCTTGAAATCAATGCCAGAAATATCTCTTATTATTTTCAATCGCCCTGAAAGAGTACGATAATTTACATAGAGTTTTTCAGCTGCTTTATTCGCACTCTTATCACAGTCCAGATACGCCTGCAGCGTTTCAATCAGTTCTCCATCATGTTCTTTATCATGTGTACTTTCTCCACCAACTGGAAGAGATGTACCCCAAAAATGTCCGACACCTGCCTGTAACACAGCTTCACTTGTTCCATGATCAAGTGCTGTCAGGATTGCTTGCTGTGCACATCTATTCGGTCTGAATCCGTAGCTATGGTCATGGAACTGTTCCTCATAGATTGGTGTTAAGACCTGTGCAATGGCTTGTTGTATGAATCTGTCTGTTACTGTTGGTACTCCCAGGTTTCTGACAC
>OGXS01001463.1_pt1 | contig 15553 bp, 11 predicted proteins | sample 1576371 | NCBI WGS metagenome assembly OGXS01 (sample SAMEA3541475, study PRJEB24748) | human gut metagenome | biome: human gut; feature: human-associated habitat; material: faeces | place: China | collected 2012
GCAAAAATATAAGAATGAAAAAAGGGCGACAAGATAGAATCGCGGAGACGCTTACAAAAAGAAAAACGTGAAAGGATGGGTGAAGGGAACACCCTTCACCTATAAACTGCTTATAGATAGGATAATACAAGGAAAAGTGAAGGGTGAAGAGATTGTTCATTATAACTCTTCGCATACCCGCATTTCCATACCTTTATATACCACTACAATCTTGTGTAGTTGCGTGGAGCCAATAGCTTGTTTCACCGTGTCCGTGTCGGCATAGCGGTTGGCCTGGGCGATGGCTTCCTGACGCAATTCCTCCACACGGTTTTCAGAATCGCGATATTTGGCGTACTTCAACTCAACGATGTAGCTGTGCTTCATGTCAGAATATATGTCCAACATGGGACAGAGGAAAATATCGACATAACCCGCTTGTGTATCTTGCTCGGAGATAGGACGGTAGAAGCGGTTTTGCGCAGTCATGGCCAAGGTGAAGCCGTGAACGAAGAATTCGCCCTTTTGCTTGTCACGCTGGGATGCATAACGTTTCAGGCAGTCGGCAATGTAACCGAAATAGGCTTGCCAATTGCCATCATAGGCGAGCTGACTTGAAAGTTCGCTCTTTTCGTAGCTGCTGAAATTCAAGTCTGCGTCATTATAGGTATTCAGCAAATAAGTGTAGAGCTGCTCTTGAACCACCAGGTTCGGAATGGTTAGTTTGGTCTTGCCTTTATCTATTCCGCTAATGGTCAACATTCCGAAATAGTAGAGCAGGCTTATAAAATTGTCCGGATTGGTGATGTTGACGGCAGGGAAACCTTTCTTCAGTTCACCGGTGATATAGCCTTGACTCACTAAAGTTTGAATGACGGAAGCATCGTGTGCAAACTCCTTATCCTTTCGAATGAGCATACGCAGCTTTTCATAGTCGATACGTATATTATCTTCTATCATTTCTCGTGGTGCTTTGCCGTTATCTATGTAATTCTTCACGAAGTAGAGCACCATGTTGGAGTTGTACATGGTAGTTTCACCGTAACAATCCTGCGCGAAGCAATAATTGTCGTACCACGGTTTCATTATTTCCATCAGTTCGTCAACAGTATGGCGGAAAGGGCTGTTCGTTGAATAATAAGTCAGCATTTCGCGCACTTCTTCTTCGGTGAACCCCATCATTTGGTTAAATTGAGGGGTAAGTGAGTAGTTTGTGCCGATGTTGAAGCCACTCGTCAGGTCATCCATCGTTACGGGGCTTACACCGGTGATGAAACAACGCTCTATGCTGGAATAAGTTCCTGCCTTCACCTTATTGAAGAAAGCACGCAGATAACCTTCGCCATGTGTTTCATCAGTGTAGCGGTGCAAACTTTCGGCATCGGAAAGGATGGCGTTGGTGAAGTGGTCGTATTCGTCGATGAAGAGATACATTTTCTGTCCGGCACGTTCGCACTCCGAAACCAAATAGTCCAGTTGGTTGACAGCCCCGTCCTTTTCGTCCAATCGTTCTCTGATACCTTGTGGCAGGAGGTCGGAATAGACTTCACAGAAGAAGTCGAAGCGGATTTGGCAATGTGCATCCAGTCCTTTTCGATAATCGTTCAGTTCGCCGGTGATACCTGAAAAGTTGAGGTAAAGCACCAGATAGCTGTTGCGGTTTGCTGTGGGATGCTTCCCGATGTAGAGGTCGCCGAATAAATCGTTGAACTTATCGCGGGTACGCACATCGTAGTAGTGTTGCAGTACGTTCAGCGTGAGGCTTTTGCCGAAGCGGCGGGGACGGATGAAGAAAAAGAACCGGTCTGCCTGCTCTATCATAGGAATGAAGCGGGTTTTGTCTACATAATAATAGTCTTCGCGGCGGATGACTGCGAAGTTCATCATACCGTAAGGCAAACGCTTTCTGTTGGGTACTATATATTCCATTGGATCCATTTCCTGTCCTCCTGCTGATTTCTTATATTATAACTTGCTTATTAATAGCGTTAACGACACAAAGATAGTAAAAGTTCTTGTTGGGTACGAGGCATCCTCAAAAAAGTATTGGAAAAACTCATTCACACTAAGAATTGCAGCCTTGGCAAAACTATTCTGAAACAGCAGTGAAGGGGCGGAAATAATTCTCGGGGTTAGCTTGTATTTACTGAAAGATACTGTATTTTTGTGCAGAACTAAAAAAACAGATTATGTTGGACATTATTTTGATTGTAATTAGTGCCCTTTGTATGATAGCCGGGTTAACAGGTTGTATTCTGCCGTTTCTTCCCGGTCCGCCTATTGCTTATGTGGGGTTGGTCATTCTGCACTTCACGGATAAGGTACAATATTCTACAACACAATTAATCGTATGGCTATTGATTGTAGCTGTTTTGCAGGTATTGGATTATTTCACTCCGATGCTGGGAAGTAAATATAGTGGCGGTAGTAAATGGGGTAATTGGGGATGTATCATAGGAACCCTTGTCGGTCTTCTTTTCTTGCCTTGGGGCATTATTCTCGGTCCGTTTCTAGGGGCGGTGATTGGTGAACTATTAGGAAATAAAGAGTTCTCGCAGGCACTTAAATCAGGTGTGGGCTCTTTACTCGGATTTATATTCGGAACTTTACTGAAGTTCGTTGTCTGCGGTTATTTTTGCTATCAATTTATCATAGGTCTTATTCGGTAACCTATTTGATGTTGTAAAACATTCGTAAGAATAACCTATCTATTGCCTTTACATAGAGTACTAAATCGATGTGTGTTCGTCTTTATTGAAGTAGCACATTGAGGTAGTACCATGAAAAAGACTTTTACTTATCTTTCTTTTATCATTTTCTTGGGGTGGTTTCCCTCGCTTTTTGCGGGAGAAATTTATGTATCCCTGCAGGGGAATGATAAGAATCCCGGGACAAAGGAAGCCCCGTTTAATACATTAAACCGGGCAATCAAGCAGGCTCGTGAATGGCGTAGACTGAATCGGTCGGAAGTAGCCGGAGGAATTTATATTCGTTTGGAAGAGGGTGTTTATGCCCAGCGCAATTCCCTGTTTCTTCGTCCGGAAGATGGTGGGACGTCCGATTCTCCAACAGTGATTTGTGCAGTAGATGGTGCTCATCCTGTGATTAGTGGTGGAGTTGCTGTTACGGGGTGGAAGCGTGGATGTAATCATCCGGCAATTCCTGAGAAGCTAAGGCAGAAGATATGGTCGGCAGAGGCTCCCCTAATAGGAAATAGAAGAGTAGAAACCCGGCAAATGTGGGTGAACGGTCATAAAGTTCAGAGAGCTGCGCAATTTCCTGACGGAGGATTGGAACGAATGATTGACTTCAATCCGGAAGAGCAGACAATTACGATCCCCGTTTCTCAAAGTGTAAATTCGGAAAGACTTCAAAATGCCGGTCAACTGGAAATGATTGTCCATCAACGCTGGGCGATTGCTATTTTGCGCGTGAAAAGTATAGACGTGAAAGACGGACAAGCTGTAGTTCGCTTCCATGAACCTGAAAGTCACCTGGAGTTTGCGCATCCCTGGCCGCAACCCGTCATCGGAGGAGAGAAAGGAAATTCTTCCTTTTGCCTGACCAATGCACTGGAATTGCTGGACCAACCCGGTGAATGGTTCCAGGAATATCCTTCCGGCACGATTTACTATTATCCGCAGGCGAGCGAAAATATGGAAACAGCTGAAGTGATTATCCCTACCTTGGAAACTTTAGTGACCATAGACGGTACATTGTCCCGTCCGGTAAAGCATATACAATTTGACGGAATTACTTTTGAACATACCTCCTGGATGCGTCCTTCTTATCAGGGACACATCACTCTGCAAGGGGGATTTCCTTTATTGGATGCCTATAAACTACAAGAACCGGGGCTTCCGGAAAAAGCGGAACTGGAGAACCAAGCCTGGATCACCCGTCCCGAAACGGCAATACGTGTAAGAGGTGCCGAGCATATTGATTTCAAGCGTTGCACCTTCCGTCATTTATCGTCCACCGGACTGGATTATGAATGGGCAGTCACAGCATCGAGCGTCGAAGATTGTCAATTTACGGATATTGGAGGAACGGCTTTACTGGTCGGTGCATTTCCGGACGGAGGATTTGAGACGCACATTCCTTTTATTCCTGCTGACGTACGGGAATTATGTTCCCATATTACTATCAGAAACAATTTCATCAGTAATGTGACTAATGAAGACTGGGGATGTGTAGGTATCGGCGCCGGATATGTCAGAAACATGGATATTTCTCATAATGAAGTCTGCCATCTGAACTATTCAGGGATTTGTGTAGGCTGGGGATGGACATCGCTGGAGAGCGGAATGTGCAACAATCGGATAGAAGCAAACTATGTACATCACTTTGCCCGTCGGCTATACGATGCAGGCGGTCTGTATACTCTTTCCAACCAGCCGGGTTCCGTCATGCGAAATAACCGGATCGAACATTTAATCGAAGCCCCCTACGCTACGAATGACCGGGCTTTTTATATCTATCTGGATGAAGCTACGGACGGATATACAATGGAAAACAACTGGTGTCCCGCTGAACGTTTTGATTCGAACCGCCCCGGGAAAAAGAATGTGTGGAAGAATAACGGGCCTCAAGTGGCGGATAGTATTAAGTACAAAGCCGGAAGAATAAAGCAAGATTGAAACAAATCAATGGATTAACATAGTCATCAATGTACTAGTATAGCAATCAATAAACTAGTGTAATAATCATTAGAACTAGACTAGTATGGTAATCATTCAAACTAATATGATAATTATAGTAATCAATAAACGATATTTAATCAATAAAATAGATGAAACCAACGAACTACCACTTATTTGATTTCCTTGATTTCGATACCGAGTTATCAAGGAATGAGTCGCTTTGGAAAGCATACAAGCCAACGGCTGTTTATGAAAAGGAAGGAGATATTTACGTAACAGTTCCCTTTCAGAAGCAAAAGCTGGCTAACGATATGATGGCGGATACCGATGTTCCCCAGGAGGAATATACGTTAATCATCCGTCAGTATAACATCGGCATCACCCGCCTGTTTCTTGGCTTCGGCGATTATGTACTGACAGATGAGTCGGAAATGCTACAATTCAGTGACCGGATTCAGAAAGTGCCCCTGTTTATAAAAGAACAAAAAGGAAAATGGATTCTTTCGACGGAAGACGGAACGAAGCGTGCCATTATCAATGTGGAAGAGCCTCTATTAGACCGATGGAGCGAATTGCTTCCCGATCCTCAAGAAACGCTTGACATCACTTTATACCCTGACGGAAAGCGTGAAATCCGCTTGTCAGCCTACGACCATTTTTCGCCTCCCCGCTACGATGCGCTACCTGTTGCCTTTTGCAAACGCGACGGTCGGAAAGAACGTGCAACGCTTTCTTTTGAATGTAAGCCCGATGAATGTTTTGCCGGAACCGGAGAACGTTTCTTTAAAATGGACTTAAGCGGACAGACTTTTTTCCTAAAAAACCAGGACGGGCAAGGAGTCAATAACCGGCGTACTTATAAGAATATCCCTTTCTATCTATCCAGCCGCATGTATGGAACATTCTACCATACATGTGCTCATAGCAAGCTCTCGCTGGCCGGACATTCCACCCGTTCCGTCCAGTTTTTAAGCGACCAGGCATTGTTGGATGTATTTGTAATAGGCGGTGATACGATGGAAGATATTCTTCGCGGTTATCGTGACCTGACCGGCTATCCGTCTATGCCTCCTCTTTGGAGTTTTGGCGTTTGGATGAGCCGTATGACTTATTTCAGTGCCGATGAAGTAGACGAAATATGCGACCGCATGCGTGCCGAACACTATCCCTGTGATGTAATTCATTTAGATACGGGCTGGTTCCGTACCGATTGGCTCTGCGAATGGAAATTCAATGAAGAACGGTTCCCCGATCCGAAAGGATTCATCGGGCGGTTGAAAAAGAACGGCTATCGTGTCTCTTTATGGCAACTTCCATACGTTGCAGAAAATGCAGAGCAGATTGATGAAGCCAGAGCCAATGATTATATAGCCCCATTGACCAAACAACAAGCGACCGATGGTTCCAACTTCTCCGCCCTGGATTATGCCGGAACAATCGACTTTACTTATCCGAAAGCAACCGAATGGTACAAAGGACTATTGAAACAACTCTTGGATATGGGAGTAACCTGTATCAAAACCGATTTCGGTGAAAACATTCACATGGACGCCCTCTATAAAGGCATGAAGCCGGAATTGTTGAACAACCTGTATGCCCTGCTTTATCAAAAGGCCGCTTACGAAATTACGAAAGAAGTGACAGGTGACGGCATTGTCTGGGCACGTTCCGCATGGGCGGGATGCCAGCGTTATCCTTTGCATTGGGGAGGCGATTCCTGTAGCTCTTGGGATGGAATGGCAGGTTCTCTGAAAGGCGGTCTGCATTTCGGTCTGTCGGGATTTGCTTTTTGGAGCCATGATGTTCCCGGCTTCCATACATTGCCCAATTTTATGAACTCGGTAGTAGCAGATGATGTGTACATGCGTTGGACTCAATTCGGCGTATTCACATCGCATATCCGTTATCACGGAACCAACAAGCGTGAACCCTGGCACTATCCGGCTATAGCTCCGTTGGTGAAAAAGTGGTGGAAATTGCGTTATTCGCTCATTCCATACATCGTAGAACAAAGTAAACTAGCCATAGAAAGCGGCTATCCGCTCTTGCAGGCACTCATTCTGCATCATCCGGAAGATAAATTTTGTTGGCATGTGGATGATGAATACTATTTCGGCAATGATTTCCTGGTAGCTCCGGTGATGAACAGTGAGAACCGTCGGGATATCTATCTTCCCGAAGGAAAATGGGTGAACTTCTTTACGGGAGAACGTCTGGAAGGAGCATGCTGGCTGAAAGACGTATACGTTCCATTGGAAGAAATGCCCGTATATGTGCGTGCAAATACCGTGATCCCCATCTATCCGGAAGACGTGGACTGTACGGATGAAATGGATTTAAGCAAGAGCATGGCTTTACGCATAGATAATGATTATAAAGGATTTTGGACTATGATAGATTGTGGTAGAAAATTAATTAATTTAGTATAGTATGAAAACATGGAAGAGTAATTTAGAAGAAACAAAACAACGTTATATAAATTGGTGGAACCATAAAGGAATCATTCTCAATATGTGGGAACACTTCCAGGAAGGAGTGCAACCACATGCAGAGATAACGCCTCCCGCACCGGCAAAAGACCTGTCACAAAAGTGGTTCGACCCTCAATGGAGAGCTGAATATCTGGACTGGTACGTAGCGCACAGCAGCCTGAAAGCGGATATTCTTCCGGTTGCGAATACCCAACTGGGTCCCGGTTCTCTAGCCGCCATTTTAGGCGGAGTGTTTGAAGGTGGGGAAGACACCATTTGGATTCATCCCAACCCGGATTTCACCGATGAAATAGTCTTTAACCCCGAACACCCGAACTGGATTCTTCATAAAGAACTCCTGAAAGCCTGTAAAGCGAAAGCCAACGGACACTACTTTGTCGGTATGCCTGACCTGATGGAAGGACTGGATGTCCTGGCCACACTGAAAGGAACGGATAGGGTATTACTGGACACAGTGATGCAGCCCGAAATCTTGGAACAACAGATGCAGCAAATCAACGACATCTACTTCAAAGTATTTGATGAACTATACGACATCATCCGTGAAGGCGACGAGATGGCTTTCTGTTATTTCTCGTCTTGGGCTCCCGGAAAGATGAGTAAACTGCAAAGTGATATTTCGACCATGATTAGTCAGGATGATTATCGCCGGTTTGTGCAACCTTTTATTCGTGAACAATGTCAGAAGATTGATTATACCCTTTATCATCTGGATGGAGTGGGAGCCATGCATCACCTGCCTGCCTTGCTTGAAATTGAAGAATTGAATGCGATTCAATGGACTCCCGGAGTGGGCGAACCACAAGGAGGATCTCCCAAATGGTACGATCTGTATAAGAAGATTCTGGCAGGCGGAAAGAGCGTGATGGCTTGCTGGGTGACATTAGACGAACTAAAACCTCTATTGGATCATATCGGCGCGGACGGTGTACATTTGGAAATGGATTTCCATAACGAAAAGGAAGTGGAGCAGGCCATGCGGATTGTTGAAGAATATACCGGTTCTTCTACCGCTGTAAATACCAATGAACATCAACAGGATGCCGACTTGGCAGCTACCGGACAGGAACGTATTTGTATACGGGAAGAACAACACCAGGAAGAGGATAAACTGAAACCTCTGTATGAAGCCATTGTTGCCGGGAAACTGGAACCTGCGGTTGAAATCACCCGACAAGCCATTGCGGAAGGAGTAGCTCCCCAAATGATTATCAATAATTATATGATTAAAGCAATGGGCGAAGTGGGACAACGTTTCCAGGATGGAAAGGCTTTTGTTCCCCAACTGTTGATGGCAGGACGTGCCATGAAAGGGGCTTTGGAACTACTGAAACCTTTATTGGCAGGAAGTGCTTCCACTACAATCGGTAAGATTGTCATCGGTACAGTGAAAGGAGATCTCCATGATATTGGTAAAAACCTGGTGGCTTCCATGCTGGAGGGGTGCGGCTTTGAAGTCATAAATATTGGTATTGATGTGACTTGTGACAAGTTTGTGGAAGCTGTGAAGGAAAACCATGCTGACATCTTGTGCATGAGCGCATTGCTGACTACTACCATGACGTATATGAAAGAGGTTATTCAGGCATTGGAAGAGGCCGGTATTCGTAATCAGGTGAAAGTGATGATTGGCGGAGCACCCGTCAGTCAGGGGTTTGCTGACGAAATCGGTGCGGACGGATATAGTGATAATGCGAATACAGCCGTAGCAGTTGCCAAAGAACTGATTGGAAATAAAAAATAGAATAAAAAGGCACGGATTACACGGATCAACACGGCTCTTAATTACATAGCCTATTAAAACTGTGAAATCCATGTAATCCTTGCCTAAAGAAAATCAGATTTAAACTTACGTTACTTATTTAATACTTGAATTATGCATGTGAAATTCTTAGAGACATTAGATTGGAGTATTCTGATTGCCTACTTCCTTATTTTGATAACTATTGGTATATGGGCAAGTTCTAAACGAAAAAAGGGGAGTAGTCTTTTCCTTGCGGAGAATTCGCTGAAGTGGTATCATATCGGCTCTCCATGCGGGGGACGAATGTCGGACCTTCCATGTTGATAGCTTCCGCAAGTGCCGGATTTACTACTGGTATTGTTTCGGGGAATTATGCTTGGTATGCATTTGTCTTTATATGTCTGCTTGCTTTTGTCTTTGCTCCCCGATATTTGGGTAGTCGCATCACGACATTGCCCGAATTTATGGGAAAACGTTTCGGACAATCTACCCGTAACATCCTTGCCTGGTATACCATTATTACCATTCTTATTTCATGGCTTGCATTGACTTTATTTGCCGGTGGAGTCCTGATCCGTCAGGTCTTCGATATTCCTATGTGGCAATCGGCATTGCTGTTACTTGTCATCTCCGCTTTCTTCACGATGCTCGGCGGACTGAAAGCTGTGGCCTACACGAATGTATATCAAATGATACTGTTGATTGTAGTATCAGCCACACTGGCTATCATGGGAATCTATAAAGTGGGTGGTGTAGGAGCACTGGTGGATGCCGTTCCGGCGGATTACTGGAATCTTTTCCATCCAAATGATGACCCGGCTTTTCCCTGGCTACCTATTATCCTGGGTTATCCTATTATGGGAGTTTGGTTCTGGTGTACGGATCAGTCGATGGTGCAACCGGTTCTTGCTGCCAAGAATCTCAAAGAAGGACAGATGGGAACCAACTTTACCGGATGGTTGAAAATATTAGATGTACCTCTTTACATTCTTCCCGGCATTATCTGCCTCGCTTTATTCCCACAATTGGAGAATCCCGATGAGGCTTATATGACAATGGTGACTCATTTGTTCCCGACAGGAATGGTCGGCTTGGTATTGGCTGTATTGACAGCAGCATTGGTAAGTACTGTCGGCTCTGCATTGAATGCATTAAGTACGGTATTCACGATGGATATCTATGTGAAGAAAATCCGACCGCAGGCCAAGCAGAAAGAGATTATCAGAGTGGGACAAGTGGTTACGGTAGTCGGTGCACTGATTTCTGTGATAATAACCATAGCGATCGACAGCATCAAGGGACTGAATCTATTTAATGTTTTCCAGTCTGTACTGGGATTTATAGCTCCTCCGATGGCAGCTGTATTTCTCTTTGGCGTGTTCTGGAAACGCACCACTACTCTGGCAGCTAATATGGCTCTGACATTGGGAACAGTGTTCAGTATCGGAGTAGGAATCTTGTATTTATGGGTGTTTCCGGCAGAACAATATGATGCATGGCCTCATTTTATGCTGCTTTCCTTCTACTTATTCGTTATCATCGGAATAGGCATGATAGTAGTCAGCCTGTGGGATAAGTCTCCGCAATTGGGCATCTTGAATATGGAAAAGATAGAGGACAAACCTGCACGAATTGTTCTTATCCTATGGGGATTACTTATTGTGACTATGATCGGGCTTTACATCTTCTTCAATGGCCACTAGTTTTTATTCACCACAGAGGACGCAGAGGACACAGAGATTATTATCTAATAATAAAAGACTCTGTGTCCTCTGCGTCCTCTGTGGTGAAACTATTTTCTGCGAAAACAATTTTCGTACGTACACAGCCCGCAAGTATATTCCAGCTTACGGACATGAGAACCCACTCCGATAATACCACTTACAGATTTGATGGGAATCATCAGGCTGGAATCTGTCAACTGAATACCACAGGGCGAAGCGACCGGAAATAAGGAGAATAGTTTTTGTTGTTCCGATACGTGCCATCCGCAATAGCCGGGGCTGTATCTGTTAGTGTGCTTCCAACCTCTCTTTTCGATAAATGCAGCCAACTCCTTTTCCATGCAATCAGCAGCCTTTTCTGCAATGATGCTCCCCAATGAGTCTGCTATATATACTTTCACCATGTCGTCCTCTTGCTGAAGCAGATGTTGAAACTTCTCAAATTCAACTCCCGCAGTGGCGGTAAAAAAAGCAAAGGCTTCCGACCCCCGTAGTTGGCGAGCAATAGTTTTACCGATTGAGAGAACCGTATCTTTTACAGTCAGTGTTGCTTTTTCAGTGTCAAGCAGTCCGTCAGTGAGGAAAAAGAAAAAACGGGGACGAAGAAGGGGAGTGATACGGTCAAGTAACGTATTTATTTCTTCTATAACCATTCTATCCGGCATAGAATCTTTATATCCCATCGCCTCGTAGATATCGGACGATGGGATTTGCAGTTTTTGATAAGTAAGCTCCTGTTCAACCATTGGTGGATGCATTGAAATATATAGGTTGTTGTAATCCTGCGGACACAGAATTAAACTTGTGTTTTATTGAATTCTTCCAATGCAGTATAAAATGCATCTATATTAATAGAAGACGTATGTGGCGGAATATCACAACCACTTGACAATACGAAATTAGGATATGCACGGGTAGTCTCCAATAGTTGCAAAGTCGCTTCCTTCATAGTCTCCGGGCCTGCCATCTTGAAAAGGCTCACCGGGTCCAGATTTCCCATTGCCAGTGCATCGGTCGGAACCTCTTTCAACGCTTCCTCCATCTTAATTTTATTCCCGAAGTGGTAAGCGGCTGCACCGGTATAAACCATCGCTTGCGTGCAATTCCCTGTGTTTCCGCAATTATGAAGCACTACGGCAAAGTGCTCATCCTGTACCTTCTCTATTATTTCTTTCACAAATAAAGAAGAATATTGCAGGCAATCTTCGTTGGATAACAGTCCTGCAGCAGGTTCAGCCATGATTACACCGTTCACACCGGTTGCTTTCAATGCCATGCAATAGCGGGTGATGAAGTCACTGCATTTTCTTAATAACGTATTGGCTGCATCGGGATTAATATAAATCAGCATCATGATTTCCGACATATCATACAAACGTCCGGCCAGCGAATAAGGACCGATGCAACCGGCAAAAACCGGACGGTCTGTAACATTTCTGGCTGTCAGCATATTTGCTTTAAGATATTCCGGGATTCTTCCTTTATTCAACGCCGGAACTTCCAGCTTTTCAATAGCAGCTTCATCCGCCAGTAAACGGCTGGACACACTGGGCACCTCATTTTTCGGAAAGATAATCTCTGCCCCGAAAGCTTCCGCTTCTACCGTCAGATCCATGATAACGGTTGCTGCCGCAGCCGGATACTTGTCACAAAGAGCTTTGATAGCCTCATAATGAACCTGTCCGTTTGTTACCGCATCATGCACCGTTTTCCCGATAAATTCGATACCCGGATGTGTCATGATCGGAATTGCAATCGTTTCCTTACGTTGGATCGTTTGGCTGATCCATTCTTTCATATTCAGTTTACCCATAATTTCAGTTTTTAATATCGTCTTGTAATAAAGACGAAGTTGCTCTTCTTTTGTAATCTCGTATATGATAAAATCTTATACCGGTATAAAAATAAAGCTGTCCTTCAAAAAGAAGAACAGCTTTACACCTATTTGATTTATCTTCGAGCTTTATTTTACCGGAATCTTATCAATACGGTTCTGATGGCGTCCGCCGTCAAATTTGGTAGAGAAGAACTCTGTCAAAATCATGTCCGCTTCTTCAGTGCTGATGAAGCGTCCCGGCATAACCAGTACATTAGCGTCATTGTGCTGACGAGCCAGGTGTGCGATTTCTGCATTCCAGCAGAGAGCGGCACGAACCCCTTGGTGCTTGTTCAGCGTCATATTGATTCCGTTTCCACTGCCGCAGATAGCGATACCGGGATAACATTCTCCCGATTCCACTGCAAGAGCCAGCGGATGAGCATAATCCGGATAGTCTACGCTTGCGGTAGAGTTAGTTCCGAAATCCTTGTAAGCCCAGCCTTTTGCTTCCAGCCAGCCGCGAACATATTCTTTCAGTTCAAAACCGGCATGGTCGCATGCTAATCCGATTGTTTTCATTAGAGCATTGCTTTTACTTGGTTATATACGTTCTCGGCAGTAAATCCAAGTTTCTCATCCAATACTTTGTAAGGAGCAGAGAAACCGAAAGATTCCAATCCCCAAACTTTACCGTGGCAACCTACCAGACCTTGAAGAGTGACAGGCAGACCGGCAGTCATACCGAAAATCTTCGCATCTGCCGGAAGAATAGCTTCCTGATATTCTTTCGGTTGGTTGCGGAACAGACCTTCAGACGGAGCAGATACAATGCGTACCTTCACGCCATCTTTGCGAAGTAACTCTGTGCCGGCTACCAATGTAGCTACTTCAGAACCTGAAGCCACCAGGATAACATCCGGATTTTCGTCGGAACCTGCTACGATATAAGCACCCTTGGCTGCCTGTTCGTAATCTGTTCCTGCCGGTAAATTGGCAATATTCTGACGAGAGAAGATCAATCCTGTAGGAGTAGACATATTTTCCATAGCAAGTTTCCAAGCGATGGTTGTTTCTTCTGCATCAGCCGGACGAAGTACCAACATGGAGTTGTGTCCCTTATGGTTTTTCAGTTTTTCCATCAGGCGGATTTGAGCTTCCTGTTCTACCGGTTCGTGAGTAGGACCGTCTTCACCTACGCGGAATGCGTCGTGTGTCCAGATGAATTTCACTGGTTGTTCCATCAAAGCAGCCATACGTACGGCAGGTTTCATGTAATCGGAGAATACGAAGAATGTACCGCAAGCAGCGATCACACCACCGTGGAGAGACATACCGATACAGATACAAGCCATTGACAGTTCAGATACACCTGCCTGGAAGAATGCTCCGCTGAAATCACCTTTCTTGAAAGAATGAGTCTTTTTCAGGAAACCGTCAGTCTTGTCAGAGTTAGAAAGGTCGGCCGAAGCAACGATCATGTTTTCTACCTGTGTAGCAAGTGCGCCCAATACGGTTGCAGATGCAGCACGAGTAGCGCTACCTGCTTTCTGTTCGATAGCAGCCCAGTCCACTTTCGGAGCTTTGCCCGAGAAGAAGAGTTCCAGTTTGGCAGCCAGTTCCGGGTTTGCTTTCGCCCATGCAGCTTTTGCAGCATACTTTTCAGCAACGATCTTCTTCAGTTCTTCTGCACGTTTTGCATACAGTTCGGCTACTTCCGGGAATATAACGAACGGGTTAGTAGGATCACCACCCAGATTCTTGATTGTATTTACGTATGCGTCGCCGCCGAGAGGAGCACCGTGTGTAGCGCAGTTAGCTTCATAGCTGCTGCCGTCTGCCTTGCGTGCACCTTTACCCATTACGGTTTTACCGATAATCAGCGTCGGACGTTCTTTTTCAGCCTGTGCTTCTTTGATTGCTGCACGGATTTCGTCAGGATCATTACCGTTGATACTAAGTACGTTCCATCCCCATGCTTCATATTTCATGGCAGTATCTTCAACGGTTACGTCTTTCGTTTCTGTAGAAAGCTGAATATCGTTGGAGTCATAGAACATAATCAGGTTGTCCAATCCCAGTGCACCGGCAATACGTCCGGAACCTTGAGAGATTTCTTCCTGAATACCACCGTCAGAGATGTAAGCGTAAATGGTCTGATTCATCACCTCGTCGAAACGGGCTTTCAAGAATTTGGCAGCGATAGCAGCACCTACTGCAAAAGTATGTCCTTGTCCCAGCGGACCGGAAGTATTTTCGATACCACGCATGATGTCCACTTCAGGGTGTCCCGGAGTAGGGCTTCCCCATTGACGGAATTCTTTCAGCTCGTCCAGCGTGAATTTTCCTGTCAATGCCAATGTAGAATAAAGCATCGGAGACATGTGGCCCGGGTCGAGGAAGAAGCGGTCACGTCCTTCCCAACGGGGATTTTCAGGATCGTATACTAGAAACTCAGAGAAGAGTACATTTACAAAATCAGCACCACCCATGGCGCCACCCGGGTGACCGGAATTGGCTTTCTCAACCATTGAAGCAGCAAGAATACGGATGTTATCCGCTGCACGATTCATAAGTTTGTTATCGTTCATATCATTAAAATTTAATTGATTTCTATCAGATTGTTCGCAAAGATAACTCTTTATGTGGATTTAACAATCCCAAAGAGCTATCTTTTTTATCGACAATTTTACGGTCTTCTTGTTTGTGATACAATAAGTAATTGCCCTAAAATTACTGTAACTCTAAAGTAACAATGGACTTAGCAGGAAGTTTTACCTTCATTGTACCTTTATTGATTTTTACCTCTTTGAAAGGTGCCGGTTTTACAATATTAGGATTTTCAAAAGAATTGTGATCAGTCAGATTTGCCGAAGTAAGGATTTCGCCGACTGCTTTTTTGCTTTTATATTTCCCGGATTAACCGTGATTTACGCCCGCTGGCTTTTAGCATCGATTTGACAAGCTTGCAAAATCAGCCCGCACAATTAGCGGGCGTTTTGCAAACTTGTTTGACTTTGGCAGAAAATTTTATTTGAATCTGACAGCTGCTTCCTCAATAGGCAATCCTGCCTTGTAGCTTTCGATGTATGCGTTAAAGCCGGCTACATCTTCGGGCGTAGGTGATACCTCGATACCCGCGTCGCCGGCAAATA
>OGXS01001467.1_pt1 | contig 15534 bp, 9 predicted proteins | sample 1576371 | NCBI WGS metagenome assembly OGXS01 (sample SAMEA3541475, study PRJEB24748) | human gut metagenome | biome: human gut; feature: human-associated habitat; material: faeces | place: China | collected 2012
CGCCACTCCATCATCTCCACCGACGCGGTCATCGAGGAGCGCGCCGTGGTCGAGGACTCCGTGCTTCTGCCCGGTGCCGTCGTGAAGTGCGGTGCCCATGTGAGCCGCGCCATCCTGGGCGAGAACGCCGTGGTCGAAGAGGGCGTGAAGCTCGGATCCGTCGATACAACGAAGGACACCGCCGTCGTTGGAAACGACGTGGTGATCGGGAAGGGGGAATGATCCGATGATCAACCATAAGGCCATCGGCTACATCACTGCCAACTACGCGAGCGAGGCCACGAGCGTGCTGCTCGACTCGCGCCCCATCGCGTCCATCCCGTTCATCGGGCGTTACCGCCTGATCGACTTCCCGCTCTCCAACATGGCGAACGCCGGCATCAAGACCGTCGGCCTCGTGATGCCCGGTAACTACCGCTCCATCATCGACCATGTGGGCCACGGCAAGGAGTGGATGCTCGACCGCAAGAAGGGCGGCCTCTTCCCTGTTCCCGGCTCCCCCTTCGGCGGGACCAAGCGCGGCCGTCGCTTCCTGCTGCGCGACATCATCGCCAACAAGGAGCTCTTCACCCGCGCCCAGGAGCCGTATGTGGTCATGATGGGCTCGAACATCATCTTCAACCTCGAGCTCGACGAGATCATCGCCGCCCACGAGCGCTCCGGCGCGGGCATCACCATGGTCTACGTCAAGGCTGAGCGCAGCCAGACCGACTGCACCTCGCTCATCATCGGCGACGCGGGCCGCGTGAGCCACGTGAAGCTCGGCTGCGAGTACGGTGACAACAAGTTCCTCGACTGCTTCGTCATCAACCGCGACCTTCTGCTGCAGATCATCGACCGCTATGCCACGTCGGACTACCTCGATGTCTTCGAGGCGACCGAGCCCGACTTCTCGCTCATCGATGTGTGCAGCTACGAGTTCAAGGGCCTGGCGATGGGCATCTTCAACGAGAAGACCTATTACGAGCGCAGCATGGAACTGCTGAACCCCGTCGCGTCCGACCAGCTCTTCCGTCGCGACCGTCCGATTCTTACCAAGGCCCACGACGCGCCCCCGGCGAAGTACTCGACCGGCAGCAATGCCACGAACTCCCTCATCTCCGCCGGCTGCGAGATCATGGGCACCGTGCGCAACTCCATCTTGGCGCGCGGCGTCGTGGTCGAGAGCGGTGCCAGCGTCCAGGACAGCATCATCATGCAGTCCTGCGTCATCAAGAGCGGCGCACGCGTTGAGCGCGCCATCATCGATAAGGACAACACCGTGCCTTCGAACACCGTGGTGTGCGGCACGCCCGATGATATCCTCGTCGTTGGTAAAGGGCAGATGAACTAACCGACGACCCCCGTGCATACGAGGTATCATTAGAACCGCCGCTCGGGCATCCCGGGCGGCGGTTTGCGAAACCCGGCACCGTGCCGGAACGCAGCAGCCCTTTTGGGCGAGAGTTGGGAGAATAGCATGTCAGATAAAAAGATGCAGGTGGTGTTCGCCTCTGCGGAGGCGGCCCCGTTCGTCAAGACCGGTGGCCTGGGCGATGTCGCGGGTTCGCTGCCCCGCGCGCTCGTAGCCGCCGGCGCCGACGTGATCGTCATGGTGCCCAAATACGGCACCATCGCCTCCGAGTACACCGACCGCATGGAGCACGTCGCCGACTTCTACGTGAGCCTTGGTTGGCGGAACGAGTACTGCGGCCTGGAGCGCCTGGTCATTGACGGCGTTACCTATCTCTTCATCGATAACGAGCGCTACTTCAAGCGCGACTACCCCTATGGCTTCTTCGATGACGGCGAGCGCTTCGCCTTCTTCTCGAAGGCCGTTACCGAGAGCCTGCAGCACCTGCCCGAGGGCTTCCAGTGCGATGTGCTCCATTGCAACGACTGGCACACCGCCCTCGCACCGGTGTTCCTCCGCGAGTTCTACCAGGGGCTCCCGCTGTACGAGCGCGTGAAGACCGTGTTCTCGATCCATAACATCGCATTCCAGGGACAGTATGCCGACACCATCTTGAACGACATCCTCGGCATGGCGCACATCCCCAACGCTGCGCGCCAGCTTCGCTGCGACGAGCGCTCGATCAACTACATGCAGGGCGCGCTCGATTACTCCGATGCCATCACCACGGTAAGCCCGAGCTATGCGTGGGAGATCCAGACGCCTGAGTACGGCGAGGGACTCGATGGGATCCTGCGCCGTCGCTCGAACGTGCTCTCCGGCATTCTGAACGGTATCGATACCGATGCCTGGGACCCGGCGACCGACCCGATGATCCACGCCAACTACTCCGCGGCCGATATGTCGGGCAAGAAGGCCTGCAAGGCCGCTCTCCAGGAAGAGCTCGGCCTCGAGGTGCGCGACGACCGCCCGCTCATGGTCATGGTCACGCGCCTCACCCGCCAGAAGGGCATGGACCTCGTCACGTACGCGCTCGACCGCATCCTTTCCGGCGGTGTCCAGGTGGCCGTGCTCGGCACCGGCGATTACGAGGAGCCGATGCGCTACTTCGCCAATAAGTATCCGGGCACCTGCGCTGCGCGCATCACGTTCGACAACGCCCTCTCGCATCGCATGTATGCTGGCGCCGACATGTTCCTCATGCCGTCGCTCTTCGAGCCGTGCGGCCTCTCGCAGATGATCGCCATGCGCTACGGCACCCTGCCCGTGGTGCGTGAGACGGGCGGTCTCCGCGACACCGTGGCCCCCTACAACCAGTTCACCGGCGAGGGCACGGGCTTCACGTTCGCGAACTTCAACGGCGACGAGATGGGCGACGCGGTGTTCCGCGGGGCACGCCTGTACTGGGACGACCACGCAGCATGGGATCAGCTGGTGCAAAACGCCATGGCAGCCGATTTTAGCTGGGTCCGCTCTGCCGATGAGTACATGAACCTCTACCATAACCTGCACCCCGAGATCGACATCACGAAGCCCGAGCCCGTCGTTCAAGAGTCTGCGCCCGCTGAGCCCGTGGCTGTTGAGGCAGAGCCCGCGGCACCGGCGCCGGAGCCGACGGCAACGAAGGTTGAGCCCGCACCGAAGGCTGAGCAAGCTGCCGAGCCCGCTGATGACGCCAAGGCAGAGGCTCCGGCAAAGGCCGAGGAGCCCGCACCGAAGGCCGAGCCAGCCAAGAAGACGGCTGCGAAGAAGACCACCGCGTCCAAGACCGCCGCGAAGAAACCGGCGGCGCGCAAGACGGCAGCAACGAAGTCGACCGCTACGAAGGCTGCCGAAAAGCCTGCCGCGAAGGCAACGGCCACCAAGCCTGCATCCACCAAGACGACGGCGGCCAAGGCCACGGCAACTAAGACGACGACCAAGGCAACGACATCTAAGGCAACAGCCGCAAAGACCACGGCCAAGAAGCCGTCCACCGCATCGGCGACCAAGACTGCCACCAAGTCAACCGCCACGAAGGCCGCTCCCGCCAAGGCCGCCGCTTCGAAGACGGCAGCGGATAAGCCTGCTGCCGCAGCCGCAACGGCCCCGAAGGCCACTTCGACCAAGACGGCCCCGAAGGCCGCCGCGGCGAAGACGGCACCGGCCAAGGCAAGCACCTCGAAGGCAACCACCCCATCGGCAGCAAAGGCGACCGCGAAGTCCGCGGCTCCCAAGGCGACGGCAGCAAAAGCAGCGGCACCGAAGGCCGCCGCGCAGGATTCCTCCGCCGCGACGCCAGCTGATAAGCCGGCCCCCAAGGCAAAGAGCGTTTCCGCAGCTAAGCGCACGACGCGCAAACGCTAGCGCGCTTCCACAGCCTCTACAGGGAAGGCGGGCAGGCACCAAGGTGCTTGCCCGCCTTTTGCTTGCATAGAAAACCTGATTACCCGGCGGATGCAGCGAATGTACTACCAAATGGCATGATAGCGCCTATAATTAAGAAGTTTGTCTGCTACTTGGACCGCCATCTCCTCCCCAAGAGGACGGTGGTACAAGAGCTCGTCATGATCGGACTTCTATGAGACTCATTCACAACAGCCGCCTCTCGCAGTTCCGCTCCCCCTTCGGCGCCGTCGAGAAGGGGACGGATGTCACCCTCTCGGTGCTCGTCGAGGATGCCGAACCGCGCACCATCTCCATCGACCTGCGCGTCTGGATCGATGGGAAGGGCGAGACGATCATCCCTCTGCGCTATGAGGCCGACGGGATCTTCACCGTCACCCTTCCCTGCCCCGAACCCGCACTCATGTGGTACCGCTTCAATGTGACGGCGACGTTCGAGGACTCAACCCGTACCCTCTACCTCGGCGCACCCGAGGGCCGCACGGGGGGCGAGGGCGCCACGTACACCTACCCTGAATGCCCGTCATTCCAGCTTACCGTCTATAAGCACCGCGCCATCCGCCCCAGCTGGTACGAACGCGGCATGGTGTACCAGATCTTCCCCGACCGCTATCGCCGGGACGCTGCGTGGCGGGAACGCTGCGAGCGCGTGATTGAACAGCCCAAAGCAGGCATCCCGCGCCGTATCGTCGAAGACTGGGACGAGCCTCCCTGCTATGAGCGCGCAGAAGACGGCTCCATCGCAAGCTGGGATTTCTATGGCGGCTCCCTAAAGGGCATCACCGCAGACCTTGACCGGCTCGCCGAGATGGGCATCACCGCCATCTACCTCAATCCCATCTTCGAGGCAGCAAGCAACCATCGCTACGACACCGCCGACTACCTCAAGATCGACCCGATGCTCGGCACTGAGGAAGATTTCCGCGAACTCTGCGAAGAAGCCGGCACGCGTGGCATCTCAATCATCCTCGACGGTGTGTTCAACCACACGGGCGATGATTCCGTCTATTTCAACCGCTATGGCAACTATCCCGAGCCAGGTGCCTGGCAGGGCGAGGGCTCGCGCTGGAAAGACGCATACCATCTCAACGAGGACGGAACCTATGAGAGCTGGTGGGGCATCGGCAACATGCCGGCGCTGAACCAGGATTCGCTCGCCGTTCGCAACCTCCTCCTTGGTGAAAACGGGGTCATCCGCCGCTGGACGCGCGCCGGCGCACGCGGCTGGCGCCTCGATGTGGCCGACGAGCTGCAAGAGTCGCTCATCTCGGATATCCGCCGCGTACTCCTTGAGGAAAAGCCCGATGGGGTGCTTATCGGCGAGGTCTGGGAGGATGCCTCCAACAAGATCAGCTACGGCTATCCGCGCCACTACCTGCTTGGCAACGAGCTCGATTCGGCGATGAACTACCCGTTCCGAGACATGGTGCTCAACTTCCTGCTGGGCCATGCCGGCGCCGCAGACGCCGTCGAGGCCATCGAGAGCCTGCGCGAGAACTACCCCCGCGAGGCGCTCGCGTGCTGCCTCAACCTCTTGGGCAGCCACGACCGCCCGCGCATCGCCTCGCTGCTCGGCGGCGGCCCTGACGAGAGCAAGCTCCCTGAGGAAGAGCGCGGCCGGTGGAGGCTTTCGCCCGAGTCCATGGGGCTCGCCAAGAGCCGCTTCTGGCTGGCAACGCTCATGCAGATGACCTTCCCCGGCGTTCCATCCATCTATTATGGCGATGAGTTCTGCCTCGAGGGGCTATCAGACCCCGGCAACCGCCGCACGATGCCACTCGAGAAGGACATCCACGACCGCGACATGTTCGACATCATCCGCAACGCATCTGCCGTGCGGCGCGCCCTTCCGTTCATGGTCGACGGAAGCATCGAGTCGTTCGTGCCCGAGGGCGCTGACGACGACGTGCTCGCCTACACGCGCCGGGGAGCTCAGGGCGAGGCGGCGACGGTGCTTATCAACCGGAGCTCGTGCGAGAGCCACACGGTGCGCGTTCCTTCCCTGGGTCCGTGCGCGACCGATATCATCTCGGGCGGCGAGCTTGCGCCTGACGAGGATGGCATGGTTGAGTTTACGCTTTGGCCCTTCGGCTCGGCGGTAATCTATTTCCACGAAGAGGAGCGCCTGCAGCTTCCCATGGAGCCCGGAGCGGGCGTGCTCTGCCACGTGACCTCCCTACCCGATGAATCGGGCAAAAAGGGCTCCCTCGGCGACGTTGCCAAGCGCTTCATCGACCATCTGAAGGCCATGGGCATGCGCTACTGGCAGCTCTTGCCGGTCAACCCCACCGACTCCTTCGGGTCGCCGTATTCCGGCCCATCGGCCTTCGCGGGCAATATCGCGCTGCTCCCCGAGACCGAAGACGAGCTACGGCGCGATTATCGCCGCTGGCGCATGACGGGCGGATCAAAGCTCGATATGGATTTCCGCGCGTTCAAGAAGCGCCATGCGAGCTGGCTCAAACCCTATTGCGCCTTTATGGCGGTGAAAGCGCATTTTGACGACGCCCCGCGAAGCGAATGGCCGACCGAGTTCGAACGCTACGACGAAGCCTTCCTAAAGGACGATCGCTTTGCCGCAGAGGCGGAGGCGCAGGCATACCTCCAATATCGCTTCGATACCGCATGGCGCGAGATCCTTTCCTACGCCCATCAACACGGCATCGGGGTGATCGGTGATATCCCCATGTACGTCTCGGATGATTCCGCCGACGTCTGGTGCGCGCCCGAGCTCTTCAACCTCGATCGCGATGGCCGCCCGACTGAGATTGCCGGCGCGCCGCCCGATGGCTTCGCTCCCGAGGGGCAGGTCTGGGGCAATCCGACGTACCGTTGGGACCGCATGCGCGAGACCGGGTACCGTTGGTGGCTCGACCGTCTCGCCCGCGCGTGCGATCTGTACGACTACGTGCGCCTCGACCATTTCCTGGGGTTCCATAACTACTACAGCATCCCAGCCGGCATGCCGGGTAGCGCCGGGAGGTGGCTGGCAGGCCCTGGGATCGACCTCTTCCGAGCCGCGCGCGACGAGCTGGGAGCGCTTCCCTTCATTGCGGAGGACCTCGGCATCCTCACGCCAGGCGTTCGCTCGCTCATGAGCACCTGCGGTTTCCCCGGCATGGACGTGCTCGAGTTCGCCGACTACGATGTGCGAAACGGGCTGCATCCGCACCCCGGCAAGGTGTTCTACACCTCCACGCACGACACGACGACGCTCGTGGGCCATTGCGCGAGCTCGCTCGTTGCACCGGATGACGATAAGGCCGCGCGCGAGCTCGGGGCACGGCTGGTCAAAGAGGCGCTCGAGAGCGATGCGCGCGTGGTCATGATGCCGTTGCAAGATGTTCTCGGCCTCGGTGACGCAGCACGCATGAACGTACCCGGCGTCGCGAGCGGCAACTGGAGCTGGCAGGCGTGCGAGGAGGACGTTGCTCGGGCGATTGAGCCTACCGCCGCCCTCATGCGCGAGACGGGCCGCTTCGCATCGTGAGCCGAACAGCCGTCGCCCCATCTGTTGCTAGATGAGCGATTAGGGTACAGTACCGTTGTTTGTTTGAATGCAATCCTTTCGTTGGGAGAACTATGGCACGCTATGATTACCGTTGCACCGCATGCGGTGAAGTCTTTGAAGTTGAGCACGCGATGACCGAGCGCCCCGAGGTGAGCTGCCCGAAGTGCGGAGCGAAGGCCGAGAAGGTCTTCACCGCGAGCGGCATCAAGTTCGCAGGAAGCGGCTTCTACAACACCGATCAGCGCGGAGGGAGCTCCTCGACGGAAGCGACCTCCGGCTCGAGCGACAGCAGCGCATCTACAGATTCCAGCGCTTCTGCCGGCTCGTCGCATTCCTGCGAGAACTGCCCGCACAAAGACGCGTAGGCGCACCCACCCAATACGACCTGCCGCCTGCGCTGGCTCACTCGTTTGTGGGCCAGCGCTTTCTTTTGCAAATCCAAACGGGTCCAACGAGCCCGTGAGCGCGCCAGATGCCCCCCTGCATGCGAAAATCGCTCACGTGCATCCAGCGTGGCCCGCATGCATGGCAACGCCTGGTCGCCTGCGCGGCAACGCCGGATCGCCTGCACGGCCCCGCCAAGGCGATTTCAACTTTTGGGCACTTCAGCGGCATACGAGAAAGTATCACTCAGAAGACCGAAAGAAAGCAGCAGGTATATGGCTTGCCTTTTCGCACGTTCGCGCTTGATACTCAGCAACCCCGCAATCAAGTGCCCAAAAGTTGAAAACTTGCTCCGCATGCTTCTCGCAAGAGGCATTCAGGGCGCTGAGCAAAGCAATATGAAGCCCGCCCGGACGCTAAGCGGTTTTGCGACGGACAAACCGAGCGCAGAAATGGCCATCGAAGCTGTCGAGCGCGGGAACGGTTTGGAAGAGGCCACGATTAGTCTCCTGAGAGCGCACGTATGCGGCCGCGTCAGCGAACTCAGGGCGCTCGAATATCGGAGCCTGCGAGACGGGCGCGAGCGCGAAGCCACGGCCAACCTCACTATTGAGAAAAGCGTCGACCACCGCTGCGTTTTCCTGCTGGAGCACCGAGCAGGTCGCGTAGATAAGCTGACCGCCAGGACGCACACGCCGCGCCGTCTCGGTAAGCAGGGCAAGCTGCAAGCCGGGCATGTCGTGATCGATATCTTCAGGCAGAAGGCGCCAGGGAATCTCGGGGTGGCGACGCATGGTGCCCGTGCCGGTGCAGGGCGCGTCTACAAGCACGCTATCGAAGAGGTGCCGCTCCCCTGCCCGACGATCAGTTTCGGAAAGGGCGCGATCAAGGTCGCAACCGTCACCGGTGACGAAGCAGACGCCCTCGATGAGCCCCGCGCGCTCGAGGCGACGGCGATTCAGGCGATTCTTCTTCTTTGAAAGCTCAATCGCAACAGCCGAGCGCCTCATATCGCAGCGAGTCGCTTGCGCCGCCATGACGAAGCTCTTGGTACCGCGGCCCGCGCCAACCTCGAGGCAGTCGCCCGGCATCGTGGCAGCCGTCGCCACCACCTGGGCATTCAGGTCGCAGACCGCAACGGCAGAACGCTTGAGCAGATCGGTATGCATAAGCTCTGAGCTGGCGACCGGCGCGATGCAGCCGGGTAGCTCGACAGCATCAGAAGCACCGACGCGCAGGCCCGCAAGGACGTCTTCCGCCGTAGCATCATGAGGGTTGAGGTGCACCGCTACGGGAGCCGGCTCAAGCTCGCAGCCAAAGAGCAGGCGAGCTCGCTCGAAACCAAGCGAGGAAATGACCTCCCCCGCAAGCCATGCCGGCAGGCCCGCCGAGCGTGCAGCCGAGACCGTATCGCGCTCGGATCCTGTCGGAACATCCTCGGCAGCCAGATACACCCCGCGGTCGGCAACGATGCGCCGGAGCACGGCATTCGCGAAGCCCGCAGCGCTCTTCGCGCGGGTGCGCACGAGCTCCACGCCCTGGCTCACCGCCGCCCGGGGCTCAGTGCCCAGATAGACGATCTCGAACGCCGCGATGCGAAGCGCCTCGCGAATGCGAGCGTTCATACGGCCGGGCTTCTCACAGTAGGTATCGATAAGCTCGTCGAGGCAGCCATAGGTTGCCACCACACCGAGCACAAGGCGGGTCGCAAGACCGGCGTCTCGGCGGCTCAGCTCACGCAACTCCGGCGAGGCGTCGAGACCATCGCGGGCATAGGCTCCGCTTTCCTCAAGATCGAGCAGGATATCGAGGGCAACCCGACGCGCGGGTGAAAGTTCCGTCACGAGAGCGTCTCCCAACTGCCCTCGCGCTCGCGCTGCCCCGCAGCCCATGAAGCGGCGTCCATCGCACGCTTTCCGTCGGGCTTGAGCTCAAGGACCTCGATGATTCCATCCGAACAGCCCATGTACAGCCGCTTATCGTGGATTGCGAATGCTCCGGCTTCAAGGTTCGAGATGGAAGAGGATGCGAGCGCTTCTTGCGCCGAGACGATTCGAGCTGCCTTGCCTGCTACGACACAGCGAGCAGGCGCCGCATCCGAGGAAGCGAGCACACGGCGCACGTTATCGCACGCACTCGCCGCAGGGTCAAGGCGCATCTCTGCCTTGGAAATCTTTGCCGCATGGGTGACGAGCGACTCATCCTGCACGGTCCAGGACGCGGTGCCGTCAGCGATCGAGGGAAGCATCTTAACGAGCAGGTCGCCGCCGAGCTGGCCGAGCTCCGCGGTAAGCTCGTCCGCGGTCTTGCCCGGAACGCTGCACGAAGCCTGCGCACAGTAGTCGCCCGTATCGACCCCCCGGCCGATGCGCATGATGGATACGCCCGTTTCGGCATCGCCAGCAAGGATGCAGCGCTGGATGGGAGCTGCGCCGCGCCAACGGGGCAGAAGCGACGCGTGCACGTTCACGCACCCGGCAGGAGCCATGGTGAGGACCTCGTTGGGCAGGATGCACCCGTAAGCCGCCACGCAGAACACATCGGCTTGAGCGGCACGCAGCGCCTCGAGCACCTCAGGGGTCATGCGCGCGGTCTCGAGCACGGGAAGACCGAGTTCGAGCGCCGCCTCCTTAACGGGAGAGGGTTCAAGTTTCTTGCCACGCGAGCGAACCGCATCGGGCCGCGTGACCACGAGGGCAACATCGAAGGCGGCATCGAGCGCCCTGAGCGAGGGCACAGCGAAAGCCGGCGTTCCCATGAATACGACACGCATGAGGGCTCCTTTCTCGGCAACCTCCGATTCCGTTTGCCCGGCGTTCGGGCAGTCCTCGCCGCCTCAGCCCTGCTGAGGCGGCTGCGGAACTCACGGCGGGCAAACGGAATCGGAGGGGGCTCGAAACTCGCGCAGAAATAAGAGAGTACTTACTCCGTTTCGCCGGGCTTGGCTCCGCGGCGCAGTGCCTCCTGGTACTCGCGCATGGCATGCATGCGCTGGGCAGGCTCGAGTCGCTCGAACATGGTGATGCCGTGCAGGTGGTCGATTTCGTGCTGTAGGCACACGCAGAACACGCCGCCCTCGGCCTCGTAGCGCATGAGGTTCGCATCGAGGTCGTACGCCTCCACCACCACGCGGTCGGGGCGCTTGATCTCGCAGCTCACGCCCGGGATGGAAAGGCATCCTTCCGAGAAGGGCACAAGGTGTTCAGACTGCTCGACGATAACGGGATTGATGAGGACGATCGGATCGTAATCGTCAGCCGACTCGTAGTCCGTGTCGATGACCACCATCTGCACGAGCTCGCCAATTTGCGGGGCGGCAAGGCCGACTCCGGCATTTTCGAACATCTCGCGCTTCATACGCTCGGCGAGCGCCTCGATTTCGGGCGTTATCTCTTCGATGGGCTTGCACTCCTGCCGCAAGCGCGGGTCGGGAGAAAGCACGATTCCGTTCACTTCCATGGCAACCTTCCCTATGTCGGCGCGCAGCCTGCGCGCGGTACTCTCAAACGCTAACCACTGTACCCCCACGCGCTGCGCGCGAACCTGCCGCCAGCAGCGCTTCACGATAAAACCCGCAGGCACGGGGTAAGACAATGAACTTGTCTCTTTGTCTCACATGAGGTCGTAAGGATCGACGTCGACGGAGATGCTGATGCCGCGCTCCTCGCCCACGCGGGCCAGCGCCTCGGCGATAGCAGACGAGACATCGTAGTCGAGCGGAGCCTTGACGAGGAAATGGAAACGATACCGGTCCTTCGCCCGCTCGATGACACAGCTCGCGGGTCCGAGCACTACGGGAAGACCGCTCACCGCCAAACCGCTGCCCCTGCCCGCAGATGCCGGCGCCCCGAGCTTGAGCACGCGCCGCACCTCCGTGGCAAAGCGATCGGCAAAGGAACGCGTGCGCTCCTCCGAGCGGCCGCGGCACACGACGTTCACCAGGCGCACGTAGGGCGGATACTGGGCATCGAGGCGCATGGTAAGGTCGTGGCTGAGGAAGACCGAGCGGTCATGCGACGCCACGGCACGGATGACGGGGTCGTGCGGCAGATAGGTCTGGATGATGACCTCGCCCGGACGCTCGCCGCGCCCCGCTCGACCGGCCACCTGCTCGAGTAGGTCGTAGGCGCGCTCGCCCGCACGGAAATCGGGCATCTTGAGCGCGTAGTCGGCATTGATGACGCCCACGAGCGTGACCTCGGGGAAATCGAGGCCCTTCGCGATCATCTGCGTTCCCAGCAGCACGGCGCATTCAGCCGCGTCGAATTCCTCGAGGAGCCGGGCGTGGCCATCCTTGCCGCGCGTGGAGTCGGCATCCATGCGAATCACGGCAACATCGCTCGGGAGCAGTTGCCTGAGGGCATCTTCTACCTGCTGCGTCCCCAACCCCATCTTAGCGAGGTACGGGCTCCCGCACTGCGGGCAGCGCGAACCCGGCGCCGGATACGGCCGCACGCGATAGACCGACCCGCACGTATGGCATTCAAGGGTATGCGTGCGCTCATGGTAGGTGAGCGCCGTCGAGCAATGCTTGCATGTGGGAACGCATCCGCATTCCCGGCACATGAGGAACGGAGCGAAGCCGCGACGGTTATGGAGGAGCACCGCCTTCTCACGGCGCTCGACGACACCCATAAGCGCATCGTGAAGCGGGCGGGAGAATATCGATCGGCTTCCACCGGAGAACTCGCGCCTCAAATCTGCCACGACGATGCGCGGAAGCACCGCCCCGCCGGGACGCTCAGGCATCTCGACTCGAGTCCACGCCTGACCGCGATGAGCCCCCCGGCGGCAACGCTCGAGCACCTCAGACGAGGGCGTGGCGGATCCCAAGACGAGCGGGCAGCCATAGCGCCGCGCCATCTCGGCCGCAACATCGCGCGCATGGTAACGTGGGCTCGAGCCCTGCTTATAGCTCTGCTCGTGCTCCTCGTCGATGATGATGATGCCGAGCTCCCGGTACGGGCAGAACAACGCCGAGCGTGCGCCCACAACAACGCGCGCCGCCCCGCTTCGGACCATATCCCATTGGTCGAGCCGCTCCCCGTCAGAAAGGCGCGAGTGGAACACGGCCACCGCATCCCCGAAGCGCGACCTGAAACGGCCGACCGTCTGCGCGGTGAGCGAGATCTCGGGCACGAGCACGCACGCGGACTTTCCCGCCGCGAGCACAGGCTCGATGGCGGAGAGGTAGACCTCCGTCTTGCCCGAACCAGTCACCCCGTCGATGACCACCACATCGCCGGCCTCGGCCTTCCGCGCGCGCTCGATGGCGGCAAGCGCGGCGCGCTGGCCTTCCGTCAAGCTTTCCGGAACCTGCGCGCGCGCAGACGAAAGACGGTGCCCCTCAGACGGCACGCCGCGCCAGGCACGACGTTCCTCGATGGCAACGATGCCTTTCTTCTCAAGCGTTCTTATCGTCGCCGACATGCTGGAATAGAGGAAGTTGAGCTCGCGCGTGGTCACCGGCCCACAGGACAGGGCCTCCATGAGTTGGCGCTGGCGATGCGCGTTGACGGCGGGCCTATAACCGCGGCCTTCGTCGGTAAGGGTCACCCACCGCTCGTGCACCTCCTTCGTCTTGGGACGCTCCACCTCGTAGCTGCCGTCCTCGAGCTTGCGCACGCGCGGCGTTGCCTTGGGAGGCAAGAAAAGGCGGAGGCACTCAGCGACCGAGGCAACGTATTCGCGCGACATCCAGAAGGCGAGCTGAGCAGATACCGGCCCGAAGGCGCGCTCGGCGAGCACGGAGCGCACAGGCAGCACGCGCTCGGGCGCAAGGCAGGCCGCTCCCGGCAGCTCAGCCAGCTCTGAAGCGCGCATAACGACGTAGCCGGCGACCATGCGGCGATGGAACGAGACGAGCACGATGGCGCCCGGCACCGCTTCCTCATCAAACGATGCAGGAACCGCATAGGCGAAGGGATCAGACAGCGCACGCGAGGGAACGTCGACCACCATGGAGACGTAGCCGCACACGGGCTCCGAACCCTGTGCAAGCCGGTGCTCGCCCGAAGCCGTCACGGTATCGGGAACGAGTCCGGCCGCGGCGCGCGTTCGGTCTGCGCCCCGGGAGGACCCGGTGCCATCCGGCGCTACAGTCCCCTCCGAAGAGGCGTCCGGGTTAGCGTCAGCCGGGCGAAGCGGCTCCATGCCATCAGAAGAGCACGCTCCCCCGGCGCCCTCTTCCCCTACCAAATCCCACAGCGAAAGCTGCTCAGCCATGCACATCAAATCCCGCGAATGGATGATCGTTGTCTAGAGGCCGCACGCGGCGCGCAGCTCGTCCACGCGGTCCGTATGCTCCCACGTAAAGTCCTCGTCGTCACGACCGAAGTGCCCATAGGCCGCCGTCTTCTCGTAAATGGGACGGCGCAGATCGAGGTCGCGGATGATGGCGCCGGGGCGAAGGTCGAACACCTCTCCCACGGCGCGCTCGATCGCATCCTCGGCGACGACAGACGTCCCGAACGTGTCGACCATGATGGAGAGCGGGCGCGCCACGCCGATGGCGTAGGCGAGCTGAACCTCGCAACGGCGGGCAAGGCCGGCGGCAACCACGTTCTTGGCCACCCAGCGCGCGGCGTAGGCGGCGGAACGGTCGACCTTCGTGCAGTCCTTGCCCGAGAAGGCGCCGCCGCCGTGGCGACCCGTGCCGCCATAGGTGTCGACGATGATCTTGCGGCCGGTAAGGCCGGTGTCGCCCATGGGACCGCCCACCACGAAGCGGCCGGTGGGGTTCACGTGGATCTCGGCGTCCTCGGCTAGCTCCACGCCCTCGGCCTCCAGCACGGGGCGCACCACGTGCTCCACGATGGCGGCGCGCAGCTCGTCGTGGGCGACGCTCTCGGCGTGCTGCGTGGACACGACCACCTTCTCCACGCAGGTCGGGCGGCCGTCTTCGTAGCGCACGGACACCTGCGTCTTGCCGTCGGGGCGCAGATAGGGCAGCGTGGCGTCCTTGCGCACGGCCGACAGGCGCTCGGCCAGGCGGTGCGCAAGGTAGATGGGCATGGGCATGAGCGTGGGCGTCTCGTCGCAGGCATAGCCGAACATCATGCCCTGGTCGCCCGCGCCAATCGTCTCGTAGGGGTCGGCCGCGGCCGCCTCGTCGCGCTGGGCCTCGAAGGACTCGTCCACGCCCTGGGCAATGTCGGAGGACTGCTCGTGGATGGAGCTCATGACGGCACAGGTATTGCCGTCGAAGCCGTACTTCGCGCGGTCGTAGCCGATGGAGCACACCACGTCACGCGCGATGGACTGCACGTCCACGTAGGCCTGGGTGCGAATCTCGCCGGTGACGAAGACGGTGCCCGTGGTGACGAGCGTCTCGCAGGCGCAGCGCATCTTCGCCGGGTCGGCCGGGTTGCCGTCGGGTGCAATGTAGCCCTCCTCGGCCAGGGCGATCTCCTTGGCCAGGATGGCGTCCAGAATGGCGTCGGAAATCTGGTCGCAGATCTTGTCCGGGTGTCCTTCCGTGACGGATTCGGACGTGAACAGGTACGATGAGTGCTTTTCAGCCATAAGAGTCCTCTCTTATCGGTGTTGGCCGGACCACCTTGGCGCTCAGGTGAGGGACGCGTCAGGTTGGTGTCGGGATCATCGAGCCAACTCTCTACCCCGACTCTGGATAATGCAGATCGCGCGTCCGATGCGGGCGCGCGATCAAGTATGCTAACGGTTCGAAGGAGCGGGCGCAAGGGGAGGAGTCGGCCTACGCGGTAACTTCATCGGCGGCCTTCTCGGCCCTCTCGGCGGCGCCATCCACGGCCTGCTCCGCCACGGCGGCGTCGGCCTGGGAGAGCAGGGCTCCCTCGTCTAGGGCGCATCTCAGCTCATCGGCCAGCGCCGGCTCCAGTGC
>OGXS01001468.1_pt1 | contig 15527 bp, 13 predicted proteins | sample 1576371 | NCBI WGS metagenome assembly OGXS01 (sample SAMEA3541475, study PRJEB24748) | human gut metagenome | biome: human gut; feature: human-associated habitat; material: faeces | place: China | collected 2012
ATGGGCCCTCCCAGTGGTCGTTTCTCTCCGTATACCCTTGCGTGCCGGAGGGGTTTGCTGACAACGGCGACGGGCGCGAGAACAGGCGCGGCGACGGCGGATGTGCGTCACCCACGGCCGCGAGCTCATGGGCTTGCGTGGCAAGGCCCGGGGCCTTACCAGGCCTACGCCGCGACGAACTTGCGCCGCAGCTCTTCGCGCGCGTCGTCGTCGACGCCGAGTGCGTCGGCAAGATACGCGTCGAGCGAGCCGTACGCCTCGTCGATCGCGTCGAGCGCCGCGCGGAGGTAGCGGGCGTCCACGCCGCCGACGTCGAACATGTTCTGCGCCGCGCCCATCGCCTCGATCAGCTCGTTCGTGGCGAGATAGTCCTTCTCGACGAGGTCCCAGGGGACGCCAAGCGCCGTCTCAACCAGCACGGAGGCCATGCCACAGCGGTCCTTGCCGGCGGAGCAGTGCCAAAGTGCCGCCCCCTCCTCGAGACAAAGGAGCTCGCGGAAGAGGCCGCGGTAGGCGGCGATTCCGTCCTCGCCGAGCACGAAGCGCGGGTAGAGGCCGGCGAACAGGTCGGTGATGTCCAGCTCGCCGCTCTTGAGCTTCTCGCCCAGCGTCCTTATCGCCTCCTGCGCGTCTCCGCCGCTCGGCGCCCGGAACACGGGCAGGTGGACGAGGCGCGCCTCCGGAAGGAGCTCCATGGGGTCGGGCCAGCGTGATGCCTCCTCGTCGGTGCGAAGGTCTATGACGAGACGGACGTCATAGACGTCTCGCAGCGCCCTCATGTCCCCGGTCGTTGCGGGCCCAAGCATCCCGGAGCGCAGGAGGCGTCGGGGCTTGATGTGTCCGCCGTCCGCAGGGAGCCCTCCCAGGTCGCGGGTGTTGTGCAGGCCCTCGAGGGCAATCTTCCCGTGGTCGGTGAGGCTCGGCTCAGTCATGTCCGTCATTCGGCGCTCCCTGTCGGCGGTGTGAGGTGCCGAGGGTACTTATTCCCAAAAGCAGCGCCCCTCACGCGGTTCGGCTATGCTAGGTGGCTCTTGGACGCAACCGTTTGGAGTCACAGACACATGGACCTTATCGCCACGCTCGCAGGCGAGCTCAGCCTCAGGCCGGAGGCCGTCGACGCCGCAGTCAAGCTCATCGACGAGGGCAACACCATCCCCTTCATCGCGCGCTACCGCAAGGAGGCCACGGGCGGCATGGACGACGTCGCCCTGCGCGCGCTCGACGAGCGCCTCGCCTACCTGCGCAACCTCGAGAAGCGCAAGGAGGACGTCATTCTCCTCATCGGCGCCCAGGGCAAGCTCACGCCCGAGCTCGAGGCCGAGATTCGCTCTGCCACACAGCTCCAGCGCGTCGAGGACCTCTACAAGCCCTACCGCAAGAAGCGCCAGACGCGCGCGCAGAAGGCCCGCGAGGCGGGGCTCGAACCGCTCGCCAACATGATCATCATGCAGGTCACGCCCAAGGGCGGTGCGACTCCGATCGACGCGGCCGCCGCATACGTTACCGCCGAGGCGGCCGAGGCCGGTTACGACACGCCCGAAAAGGCCCTTGCGGGTGCTCAGGACATCGTGGCCGAGACGGTTGCCGAGGACCCGGAGAATGTTGCCGACCTGCGTTCCTTCACCGAGGGCACGGGTGAAATCGTCGCGGCTGCGGTGGATGCGGACGAGAAGACGCCGTACGAGCCCTACTACGATTTCTCCGAGCCGGCGCGCAAGATTCCCAACCATCGCATCCTCGCCATCGACCGCGGCGAGCGCGAGGGCAAGCTCCGCGTGCGCGTGGGCGTGGACACGCAAGCTGCCGTTACTCGCCTCGGTTCCCGCTGGCCGCGCCGTCAGGGCCCCTTCGCCCCGGTGCTCGACGCCGCCATCGCCGACGGCTACAAGCGCCTCATGGCGCCTTCGCTCGAGCGCGAGCTCCGCGCTAAGCTCACGGTCCGCGCGCAGACGGACGCTATCAAGGTCTTCGGCAAGAACCTCGAGAGCCTGCTCTCGGCCCGTCCGGTGCGCGGAGCGCGCGTGATCGCGCTTGACCCTGGTTTCCGCACGGGCTGCAAGGTCGCAGTGCTGGACGAGACGGGCAAGCTGCTCGATCACGGCGTCGTCTACCCCACCAAGCCGCGTCACGACGTGGCGGGTACCAAGCGCGAGCTGGCGCGTCTGGTGAAGAAGCACCATATCAACACCATCGTGATCGGCAACGGTACGGCGAGCCGCGAGACCGAGGAGGTCGTGTCGGAGTTCATCGCCGAGCAGGCGCCCGATCTGCGCTATACCATCGTGAACGAGGCCGGCGCGTCCGTGTATTCGGCGAGCGAGCTGGCGAGTGCGGAGTATCCGGAGCTCGATGTGACCACGCGCGGTGCCATGAGCCTGGGCCGACGCCTGCAAGACCCGCTGGCCGAGCTCGTGAAGATTCCGCCGCAGTCCATCGGCGTGGGCCAGTACCAGCACGACCTCGACCAGACGGAGCTCTCGCGCACGCTTGGCAACGTGGTGGAGGACGTGGTGAACCGCGTGGGCGTGGACGTGAATACAGCGAGCGCGAGCCTCTTGAGCTACGTTTCCGGCATCACGCAGCCGGTGGCGAAGAACATCGTGGCGTACCGCGAGGGGAACGGCGTGTTCACCGACCGCAACCAGCTCAAGAAGGTGCCCAAGCTGGGGCCGAAGGCCTTCGAGCAGTGCGCGGGCTTTTTGCGCATCTCCGGCGGTAAGAACCCGCTCGACGCGACGAGCGTGCATCCGGAGAGCTATGCGGTTGCCACGCAGGTGCTCGAGCGTGCCGGCGTGACGGCGGCGGACCTCGCGGCGGGCGGCATCCCGGACATCGATAAGCGCGTGGGCAACGTGGCCGCGCTCGCGGGCGAGCTGGGCTGCGGCTTCATGACGCTCATCGATATCATCGACGAGCTCAAGAAGCCCGGCCGCGACCCGCGCGACGATGCGCCCGAGGTGGTGTTCAGCCGCGCGGCGCTCTCTATCGACGACCTGCAGCCGGGCATGGAGCTTGCCGGCACCGTGCGCAATGTGGTCGACTTCGGAGCCTTCGTGGACGTGGGCGTGCACCAGGACGGCCTCGTGCACATCTCCAAGCTGGCGAAGCGCTTCGTGAAGCACCCGAGCGACGTGGTGGCCGTGGGCGACACCGTGAAGGTGTGGGTGGAAAAGGTCGATCGCGACCGCGGCAAGATCTCGCTCACCATGGTGCAGGGGAAGTAGCAGCTGGGCAGCAGAGTGATAAAACGGGTCAATATGGGACGGGTCCAAATTGACCACTTTCGGTCAAAACGGGCACGTCCCTAAATTGTGATAAAACTAACCGGGTTCGTTTTATCATTTCTGAGAGGGGGCGCATCGTGAACTGGCGCGATTACGCGCGCTACGCCCAACAGAGTGCCGACGAGCTTGCACGCGACTGCGAGGTGCAGGTGTTCCGGGCGAAGGGCCCGGGCGGCCAGGGTGTGAACACCACGGACTCCGCGGTGCGCATGACGCACGTACCCACGGGCATCACCGTGACCGCGCGCGAGACGCGGAGTCAGTTTCAGAACCGCCAGCTCTGCCTGCAAAAGATCGCGTCGATCCTCAAGCGCCGCGCCCAGCCGCCGCGCGTGCGCAAGAAGACCAAGGTGCCCAAGGCCGCACGCGAACGCCGGCTGGCGGATAAGCGCCATCGGTCCCAGTTGAAGCGGCAGCGCGGTCGTGCCGGGGATGAGTGGTAGGAGCGGACAGGCTCATTCCATGTGCTATCCAACTATGCGCGCATCGGAAACAAAGTCGTATACGGTCCATGTCGTGTCTGGTGAAACCGGTGCGCAGGTGCCCGTCATTGCTTTTATTTCGGTTACTTCGCAGACAATGCGCTGGCCTCGCCTAAGGCGCAGGAACGCGCGCTCAAGCGTGAGGCTGTTGAAATCGTAGTAGGGAGAGAACGGAAGCAATGTTCCGTCGGCATCGCGGAATTGAACGTATTTAGTTCCATTCGGATTGGATTCGAAGTGTGCGAACAACTTGTCCCCAACGTCGACTGAATTCATGGCAAGTAGATGGGCGGTTTCGATTGGTCCTCCACCAATCAAGCTGCTTGCCCAGATTTCTATACGTCCCACGTAGGCTGGGTCATCTCGTTCGAAATCTTCCGGTGTCGCATGCCTGAGTTCATGGATTTGACCACGAGTTTCTATTCTTTGGTTAATGGTTTGCGCGCTTGCATATACCGGATCGGTGAAATAATCTCGGACGTCTACCCCCATCCACTCCGGTTTTCCCGGCGTCGGAGGATTCAAGGGCGGGTTGACGAGCGCAACTTCGTCCTCGTAAAGAGTAACGGGCGCGCCGTTCTCATCGAGGACGTGGAAGTAGCTTTCTCCTACTTGGAAAACGGTAAATACCTCACCCATTTCGATGTTCCGCTCTGAGCCAGGCCCAATGCGAGACCCGGTGTACTTCACCTTCATAGAGCAACCTCCTTTCTGCGATGTTACATCGCTCAGGTCAGGAGCATTCGCGCGCTTTTGCTTATCTGGGGTAGCGAGGAGGATTTTCTTTATTTGGGAACCAATTCGTTTTTCGCCATCATTCCTTATGAAGGCATTTTCTGGTCGATTGTTTGGGTTGCTATGCCCCATTTGAAGTTTTGATGCCTTGGATTTACCCGCTAGTTCGACCATCTGGTTCGGCGGCACGCTTTTTTGTCCCCTTGCGGCTATAAGATGCAAGCGAAGCTGGTCAAGGTGAGGGGCAAGCGATGCTTTGGTATGAGATGGGTGACATATCGATGCTGCGCCATATCAATCCAAGGCACATTATGTGCGTCGATATCGAGACAACGGGACTTGATCCTCGCCAAGACGAAGTATTGCAGCTTTCAATAGTCGATGCCACGGAAAGGGTGGTTCTCAACGAGTACTACGCTCCCGCTCGCCTCCGTTCATGGCCCCGCGCCCAGCGCATCCATGGAATTCCTCCGGAAAGAGTATGGGGGCTTCCGAGTTTGGGAGAAAAGGCAAAAGAAATTACCCTCACGCTCTCTGAAGCTGAGCTACTTGTTGGATATAACCTAACTTTTGACCTGCGCTTTATCACGAATGCCGGGGTGCGCATTAATCGATGCCCGCATTTTGATGTCATGAAGGAGGCCGCTCCAGTTTTCGGAAGATGGAGTGCGGCAAAAAAGAGCTATTGTTGGTGTGGCCTGAAGGAATGTGCTTCCCTGTTCGAAGTGGTGCTCCATGGGCATGATGCAAGGAGTGACGCGCTTGCTACAGTCCAGTGTTTTAACGTGATGGTTGGCCGGTCGGGCTCTGGGGATAATTGGGGCCAACGAGGTTATTTGGATGCGGTGGCATCTCATGGGCATGCCGGCGGAAGTAGACGGGGGCGAGGGGCGTATGGTGCGAAATAGCGATCCCACATCGAAACAGACTGAGCATTGCGTTACTGTGCGCCCGCTTTCAGAGCAGGCTCGATCGCTGTGGGCTAAAACCGATCGCAATGGTGGTTGCGGATGGCTCCCTCTCGTAGTCCATCTTTGGGATGCAGGGGATGTCGGTGCCTATCTATGGGATCAATGGTTGCCGGCTCATGTGCGCGAGTTGCTTGCGGCTTCAATCGGTGCAGATGAAGGGTTTACCCGCCGTCTTGTGATATTTCTCTGCGCGGCTCATGATGTTGGGAAAGCCACGCCTGTTTTTCAAAGTAAAGGTCGACCATTTGATGGGGACGAAGAGCGCGATGTTCTATGGGTCGTACGTCGATCAGGGCTGCCCGTGCGCGACGATCTAAGAAAATGTTCGAAGCCTACTCATGCGGTTGCGGGTGAAGTAATAGTCAGTCAGTTTCTAGAGCAATTGGGGCTATCAAGGCGATCGGCGCGTTCATTTGGGGCGGTCGTCGGGGCGCATCATGGCATGCCAGCCCGTATGAACGATCTTAACGATGCCATGTTTGCATCGGATATTGAGATGGGTCGAGATTTGAAAAGCGGAGATGCTTGGGCATCTGTTCAGATGGAATTGATGCGTCTTGCCCAAGATTGTTCGGGATTGTGTTCAGATGACATGCGGCACATGCAAGAGGTGGTGCTTTCTGCTCCTTTCGCTTGCTTGGTGACGGGCGTTGTTATCATGGCTGACTGGCTGGCCAGTAATACGGCGTTTTTTCCGCTGATTAATCCTGTCGGAAGTGAGGGAGGGTTGTTCACGGAAGGAGCCCCGAACATCGAAGCGCTTGACCGCCGCTCAAGGCGAGGTTGGGAAGCCGCGGCGCTCATTCCCTCATGGACGGAGCGGCTAGAAGATATGGTCGATGTCAATGGATTCAGCAGGAGATTTATGTTGCCGGCAGGCGCGAGTATTCGCCCTGTCCAGCGGGTTGCCGTCATGGAAGCTCATCGACTGTCTGATCCAGGACTGATGATTATCGAGGCGCCCATGGGGGAGGGGAAGACGGAAGCCGCCCTCGCTGCTGCGGAGGTGTTTGCCGCTCGATATGGTTGCGGTGGAGTGTGCATTGCATTGCCTACTATGGCAACCACCGATGCGATGTTCGGTCGTGTCCATAGCTGGCTCGAGCGTCTGCCACGATCGGGCGGACAGCATGACAGCTTTTTTCTCGCGCATGGAAAAGCGCAGCTTAATGAGGAATACCAGGGGTTGGTGAGAACCAACGGTTTCTCTTCCGATTTTGGTGAGGTTGGTCGCGACACCAGCGATGGAACTGATGAGCGTGCCGTCGTCTCGTCGTGGATGCGAGGCAGAAAGAAAGGCATGCTTGCCAATTTTGTTGTATGTACAGTCGATCAAGTGCTCATGGGCGCGCTTACGATGCGTCATGTCTTTTTACGGCAGCTGTCGCTTCTCAACAAGGTTGTCATCATTGATGAGTGCCATGCATATGATTCCTATATGCAGGAGTATCTCTGCAGGACATTAGAGTGGCTTGGTGCGTATAAAACACCGGTTATTCTCCTTTCGGCTACGCTTCCCGTAGCTTTGCGCGAGAGGTTTGTGAATGCGTATCGAGAAGGAGCTCAGGCGCATCGCGATAAACCTGAGGGTACCCCGCGCAAGGCATTTGAGTTTAGAAGGAAGCGTCCATCGGGGCTTCGAGCAAGCGCGCTGCTGCAGCGCGACGTGGAATCGAATGAAGCATGCCGAGCGGCTTCCTATCCGGCATTGACCCTTGCAAACGCATCGGGATGTCGCTCTGTCGCAGTCGAGCGCTCGTCTCGGGCTCACAAGATTGACGTGCTTCTGATGCCTGATGACCTTGATGCCCTCATTGGAATGCTTGACGATATGCTGGCCGATGGAGGATGCGCTGGCGTCATCTGCGATACCGTATCGCGGGCACAGTGTGTTGCGCGGGCGCTAGAGAAGAGATATGAAAGTGGCGAGATTGCGCTTATACATGCACGTTTCATGGATATCGATCGCATGGGACATGAGGAATCGCTGCGTGCGGAGCTTGGACAAGAGGCAACTACCAGCAACGGTTTAAGGCCGCGTCGCATCATTGTTGTGGGAACGCAGGTGCTTGAACAATCACTCGATATTGATTTCGATTTCCTGATAACCGATCTTGCCCCCATCGATCTCGTGCTTCAGCGCATAGGTCGCGTTCATCGCCATCAGCGTGGTGCAGATCAGGCGGATCGACCAAAGCGTTTACGTCATGCTCGGTGCTTTATTCGCGGTGTTGATATAAGCGAGGGACGACCGGCATTTTCTGATGGGATTGATGCAGTGTATGAGCCTGCCGCTCTAATCGAAGCGCTATCGGTTTTTGGATTTGAGCGCATTGGGAATTCTCGCACGATAAACATTCCTGATGATATCGCCTCGTTTGTGCAGCAAGCCTATGGGGATGGCGTTTCCAGCGTCATTCCGAGGCGGTGGCAAGACCAATATCGTGCGGCGTGTGAGCGGAGGGTGCATGACGTTGAAAGACAAAAAGGTAGAGCGCGGGCGTATCTGATGGGGTCCGCGACAGCGGCGGTCGGGCGGGGGACGCCTTTAGACAGCTTCTTTGATAGCGATGCCGACAAGGACATGCGGCAACGACATGATGAAGAGGCCGGTCAACGCGCGGTGCGTGATGCGCGAGAGACTGTTGAAGTCATGCTGCTCGAGAAGAAATCAGGAGCATTAAGCCTTCTTCCTTGGATCGGGGATGAGAAACATGGAATATCGTTCGGGGCGAACGTTCCGATTGACACGGCCCCCTCAGATACTCTTGCGCGCGTCGTATCGCAGTGCTCTGTGAGGCTCCCCTCATGCATGAGTGCCCCCTATCGTATCGATGCTCTAATTGACGAGCTCGAGAATCTATGTGAGCCATTCGTGCGGTATTGGCAAGACTCTGGATGGTTGGCCGGCAGGTTCTTGTTGCCACTGGCTTATGAGGATGGTGAGTGGTTCATCGAGCTTGACGCGTGGAGGGTGTCCTATACCGCAGAACACGGATTATCGGCCGTTCAGCGATAGATAAAATTTCCTCATATCAATTTCTTTATTATGATAACAAGAGGGCGAGTAGATTCCCTCGTGAGTACGGTTCGGTAATAACCCGAACCGAATGATCCTTGATAAGAGGATAGTTTTGCCTGTTCCCCATACCTATGGGGTTTATTGAGTAATGTAGCGCATTTTCAAGAAAGGAGGAAACATATGGAACAGTCATTTAGTCTTCAGTTCAACCTTGTCGACGAGCCATGGATTCCCGTCGTTGATAAAGCGGGTGTTTCTCGCACGCTTTCTCTGCGCGAAATGTTTACTCAAGCGCCTGCGATTGCAACGATTTCTGGCGAGATTCCGATCATGAACATTGCGCTAATCCGTCTTGCCTTGGCAATAATGTATGCAACGTATCGTGAGGTTGGTGCCGAGCCGGGGATAACGGATGATGACCTTGCGAGAGCCTGGATGGATCTGTACCGAAGCGGGGCTTTTCCCGAGGGTGATATCGATTCATATCTTGATGAACATCTCGAGGCGTTCGATTTATTCGGCAACCATCCCTTCTACCAGGTCGCAGGGCTAGAATATCAGGCAAAAGGACCGGATCCGGTTTCCGAGCTCATTATTGATATGCCGAAGCCGGGGAAAACGCTTTTTACCATGCGGGCGCCTCAAAGCTTGACACAGCTTTCATTTGCGGAGGCAGCGCGCTATCTTGTTCTAGAGCAGGCGTACAGCCCTGCGGGAATAAAATCGCCCGTTGTGGGATATGTGGGGGCTAAAGGCGGGAAAGCCTATGCTCCAAAAGGAGCGCTCGGCACAGGGTGGTGCGGTGGTATCGAGGGCGTTTTTCTTGAAGGCGACACTCTGTTTGAAACACTGCTGCTCAATTGGCCCCTTATAGCGCAAGGAAGGCACCTCCTTGGCGTTTCTGGCGATACCGCTCCTTGGGAGCGGGAAAACGCGCCCGCGGCTTCTATTGAGCGGAACCCTGTCGGTCCTATTGATGTGCTCACATGGCAAAGCAGGAGGATTCGTTTAATCCCCAATGAGAGGGGGACGGCGGTATCCGGTGTCATTCTTTGCTATGGAGATGTGAGCTCTCCTGTTGATAAGCGCGGCGTTGAATTGATGACGGGCTGGCGGAGAAGTTTGCCGCAACAGAAAAAACTCGGCACCGCTCATGTGCCTCTCATGCCGCGACAAGTTGATCCTTCTCGGGCGCTCTGGCGTGGTCTTCCGTCGCTGCTAAGCAAGGTGGCTACCCTAGATAAGGCGAGCACAGAAGACCTGCGCTCGGAGGTTATCCGCTGGATAGACTATCTTCAGTTGAACTACAAGGATACCCCGGTGCAGAGCCATCTCATCCGGATACATGTCCAGGGGTTGAGTTATGGAACGCAGAGCAGCGTCGTAGAAGACATGGTTGACGACTACCTCGACCTCGATAGCTCTATGGTCGACGCGGATTCTTCTGCGGTGAAAAGCTCTGTAGAGGTTGTGAAGCAGGCGGACGATGCCGTGTCGGCTCTTGTGAGGTTTGTGCACAACGTGGAAAAGGCGAATGGGAATGACCGTCCGCAAGATGAGCGCGATATACGCGAACATGCATATGACATGCTCGATCGAGTATTTCGGTCTAGATTGGCTGGCTTCACGCCAGATCAAGACCGGCTGGCATATTGCAACGCGTGGAGAGAAGAGATTCGTTGTGTAGTCGAGCGCATGGCGCGCGACTATCTGGAATCATCGGGACTCTCAGCATTTCGCGAAGCGGGCACGATGACGAGTGGACGAGCGATCTCCATTTTCAAGCTGGGAATTACGCGGGTTCTCGGTGAAATCAATTATGAACCCGCAAATCAGGTGAGTACGAAAGGAGGGCACGATGGGCTCGCTACGTTCTGACGCACGGGCTATCGGTCGTTGTGCAAATAAGACCATATTGCGGTTGCAGCAAATGCTGCTCGGATCCTCTTCGGGCAGTGCTGCGGCGCGTGCGACGCTTGCAAGTTTTCGACATGGATCGGGTCATCCCTCCTGGATGCAAGTTGGGGGAACGCTATTGAGCGACTTGCCCGCTCTTGAACTTACGGAGACAGCGGAAGCACGTATGCTTAAGGCTCTTTGTACTGCCGTCGAATTGTATGCCTGGCATCAGCAATCTCGTGAGACGAGTATGGCGTTGCAGCCGGATGAAGAAGGTGGCCGACGAGAGTTCGGTCGTTCTTGCCGGCTTATCGAGCCGAATCTCGAAGATGCTGCTGGCGTTCGGCGCAGGTTGATGGCGATTGAGTCGTCGTCGGATTTCGAGGGCATCAGACAAAACCTTCGCGCGCTTATTCGTTTGATGCGCGTTGGAAATGTTCAGGTTGACTATGGTTTGCTGGCTCGCGATCTGTACCTTATCCAGTTCGAAGGGACAAAAGGCGACATCTTCATGAGATGGTCGCGTGCGTACTACGGCTATCGCGACGATTCAGCCAACCAAGAAGGGGAGTAACCAATGTTCATCGATATATATGCCATCCAAAACGTTCCGCCAAGCAATATTAACCGAGATGATACCGGTAGTCCGAAGACCGCCATGTATGGCGGCGCGCTTCGTGCGCGTGTTTCGAGTCAGGCCTGGAAGCGAGCGATGCGAAATATGTTTGCCGAGCTGCTGCCCGAGGGCTCTCTTGGCATTCGGACGAAGTACGTCGTTCAAATTCTCTCTGAGCGAATTCAAGATCTTCGTCCCGAGCTTGGCGAGCGGGCGGAGGAACTTGCGAAGGCCGTTCTCGATGCTGTCGGCATCAAGGTGAAGAGTTCGAAGCGAAAGGGCGCGGATAGCGAGGTTCCCGAAACGGGATACCTCCTCTTCATAGGTGCATCTGAACTCGATAGACTATCTAAGATTGCTCTTGCCTGGCAAGACGAGGGCGTCGATATCAAGAAGATTGATAAGAACAGGAAGAAAGAGCTCGCAGAAGCATTCAAGGGGCACCAGGCGGTTGACGTTGCCCTTTTTGGCCGCATGCTCACGGATGCCCCCGACCTTAATTCCGATGCGTCGGCGCAGGTTGCCCACGCCATTTCGGTTGATCGTATCGTCCAGGAATACGATTACTTTACCGCAGTTGATGATTGTGCATCGGAAGATAACTCCGGGGCTGCGATGATCGGTACGATAGACTATAATTCGTCGACCTTGTACCGTTATGCGACCGTTAACGTTGACGCGCTGTACGAACAGCTGGGGGATGCAGACGCGGTTTCGCGAGCATGCCGAGCTTTTGTTGACGCTTTCACACGCTCGATGCCTACGGGCAAGCAGAATACTTTTGCAAACCGCACCTTGCCGAGCACGCTGTGCGTAGCTATGCGTGACGACCAACCTGTCAATGTCGTCGGGGCATTCGAGAACCCGGTGCAGCCGAGCGAGGAGGCATCAATTTCCAAGCGTGCTGCGTATCGCCTGGCTCATGAGTTGCTGAAGATTGAAGATGTGTATGCGCTGCCCGCAAAGGAGAGGTGGTACAGCACCATCGAGGAGCTCGATGCTTCGACGCTCGATGCGTTTGGCCTGCCAATTGCCTTCCCACAGTTGCTTGATAATATTGAGCGGTGCGTGGCTTCGCATTGTGGGCAAAAGGAGGCATGATGAGCGTCCTTGTGATGCGATTGGCGGGGCCTTTGCAGTCATGGGGCGACTCATCACGTTTTTCTAGGAGAACAACGCGGCACATGCCGACCAAGAGCGGCGTCGTTGGGTTGCTTTCATCCGCGCTTGGTCGTACGCGTGAGGAAGCCGTCGATGATCTCGCGCAGCTAGAGATGGGGGTTCGGGCGGATCAGCCAGGGTCTCTGCTTCGTGATTTTCAGACTGAGAGAACGCGCAAGGGCGAGGCTATGCCGCTATCCCATCGGTATTATCTGCAGGATGCGTTGTTTATTGTCGCGCTCGGCGGACCTGCAGCGCTTCTCAGCCAGCTTGACCAAGCCCTCAAATCCCCTCGCTGGCCGCTCTATCTCGGGCGCCGATCTTGCCCGGCCGCTGTCCCGCTTTCGTTGGGAGTTCGACAGGATGCCGATGACGTGCGAGAAGTGCTGGCCTCGGAGCCGTGGCATGCAGCAGAGTGGTATCGCGCGCGATATGGTAGTCCCAAGGGTTTGGATGCTGAATTCGATGCTCGAAACGGCGAATCGTGTGAGAGCCGTGCAGACTATCCGCTTTCGTTTGGTTTGTCGGGGCGAGCGTATGCGTGTCGTCCGGTGGTCACCCGTTTTCTACCAATTCCTGATGAGAGCGCTGTGCAAGACGAAGTCTTTGATGCTAATGCGGAGACGGACGGGACCTTCAGCCACGATCCGATGGCATGGATGTAAGGAGGTGCGGTGTGTACATTTCCAGAATCCCTCTTGATATCACGCATCGAAAAGGCATTGAGTTTGTAGGCTCCTCCTATCGAATTCACGCTGCGGTCGAGGCCGCATTTGACGAGGGCTCCTCGCGCGTTTGCGACCAGGGGAGAATACTCTGGCGAGTTGACGATGCCATTGGAAGAAGGGACTGTGTGTGGCTTTACGTAATTAGTCCAGCTCCGCCCAACTGCTCCCATATAGCCGAGCAGAGTGGCATGCCGGAAAACGCTGTATGGGAATCGAAGCCATATGATAAGGTTCTAGAATCCGTTTCTGAGGGTCAGCGCTGGCAGTTTCGACTCAAAGGCAATCCCGTGCGCACCGCCCTGGTCGATAAAGGGCGGATTAAGCGCCAGGGCATTAAGGGTACGCGACAGGCGCATGTAACTGATCGGCAGCAAATCGACTGGCTTCTTCAGCGGTCGCGCGACCATGGATTCGTGGTTCCAGTTACAAAGAGCGGTGTGGAGGCGGTCGAGGTATCGCATCGTCGACGGGAGCAGTTTGTCCGCAATGGCCAGACGGTAACGCTCGTTACTGTCCAATTCGATGGCGTGCTTGAGGTTGTAGACGCGGAGGCGTTCCGCAGGACACTTGGCTTTGGCCTTGGTAGGTCAAAGGGTTTCGGCTGCGGGTTGCTAACAATTGCGCCCATACGGGGTGATCAATGAGTGGAGCGAGGCGCTCGGCGTTTGGTAAAACACCGAGCGCCTCTCCTGTTGAGGTGGCTGACCTTGCTCGTGTTGAGGATAGAATTTCATTTCTATATTTTGAGCACTGTGTAGTCAATCAAGCCGATAATGCAATAACGGTTACTGATGATAGGGGGTCAATTAGGATTCCTGCTGCTACATTGAGCGTGTTGATGCTGGGCCCTGGGTCAAAAGTGACACATCGGGCTATGGCGTGCATTGCCGACAATGGTTCGACAGTCGTGTGGGTGGGCGAGCGCGGCGTGCGAATGTATGCATCGGGCAAGCCGCTTACCCATTCGAGCAGGTTGCTGCAACGTCAGGCCGCGCTTGTTTCCAATGTTCGTTCACGCTTGCGTGTGGCCCGCAAGATGTATCAAATGCGATTTCCGGGTGAAGACACCAGTGGGCTGACGATGCAGCAGCTTCGCGGGCGTGAGGGGGCGCGGATTCGAAGTGTATACAGAACTCTTTCTAATGAGACTGGCATTGCGTGGAGCGGGCGGGCCTATGATCCAGATGCCTATGAGGAGGGTTCCGAAATAAACCAGGCTCTTTCCGCGGCGCATGCTTGCTTATACGGTGTCGCTCATGCTGCCATCATTGCATTAGGCTGTTCGCCAGGCTTAGGTTTCGTTCACACTGGACATGAACGATCGTTTGTATATGACATTGCTGATTTGTATAAGGCGGAGCTTTCGATACCTGTAGCCTTCCATACTGTTGCGGAGAAGCCCCTCGAAATTGGTTCTGCAGTGCGTTACGCGATGCGCGACCGTCTGTATGATTTGTCTTTGCTTAATCGGATGGTCGATGACATTCGATCGCTTCTGGTGCTTGAGGAAGAGCAAGTCGATGGAGCGAAGAAAGAAGAGGATGTCGACGTTGTAGACCATGTTGGATTGTGGGACGAGCGTTTGGGTGAGGTCTCGGCCGGCAGGCAATACGATATTGAGGGGTAGGTAGCTACATGGTGGTGTTGGTTCTCACAGCATGCCCGCCAGGCTTGCGAGGCGATGTGGCTAGATGGCTTCTCGAAATAGCGCCAGGAGTGTTTGTTGGACGTTTGTCGGCACGCGTCAGAGACAGGCTGTGGGCTAGGGTTGTGTCGTTGGTGCGTTCCGGTAGGGCGATTATGGTGTACTCGGCGCGAAACGAGCAGCATCTTTCATTTCTTGTGCATCAGCCGGATTGGACACCCATTGATTGCGAAGGCGTTGAGCTCGTATTGCGTCCCAACGGAACGGAAGATGCAACTCTTTTAGAGCCTTTGAAAAAGGGCTGGAGCTCAGCTAGCAAGTTCCGAAAATCGCGCAAATTTAGCGCTCGCTAAACAAGACAACGCGGCAGGCTGTGTTTCCTCTTCTTGAAAAGTGAATGTAATATCATTCTGAGTTAATAATCGGCGCTGGTTATTTAGACTGTTCCCCGCGCACGCGGGGATGATCCCGCGGCGAAGTTCGACCCCGACTGGTTCATGGTCTGTTCCCCGCGCACGCGGGGATGATCCCGTGAGCAAAACGGTACCGACATCCCGCCATCACTGTTCCCCGCGCACGCGGGGATGATCCCGCCTTCCCGATCGAGCGCGTTCCGCTGAACAGCTGTTCCCCGCGCACGCGGGGATGATCCCTCGACTTCTTCAGCCATATGAGCTCCTTCCATCTGTTCCCCGCGCACGCGGGGATGATCCCGGGTCGAATCCCGGGTTGCTCTTCTGGATGGCCTGTTCCCCGCGCACGCGGGGATGATCCCGACACCGACGACCTTCTTGGCCTTGTTGTAGACTGTTCCCCGCGCACGCGGGGATGATCCCGATAACATCGGCATCGCGTGCGGCACGCCAAGCTGTTCCCCGCGCACGCGGGGATGATCCTCAAGTCGCTTGCGGAACGGCAGGGGCTTTCCGCTGTTCCCCGCGCACGCGGGGATGATCCCGGGTCGAATCCCGGGTTGCTCTTCTG
>OGXS01001470.1_pt1 | contig 15471 bp, 12 predicted proteins | sample 1576371 | NCBI WGS metagenome assembly OGXS01 (sample SAMEA3541475, study PRJEB24748) | human gut metagenome | biome: human gut; feature: human-associated habitat; material: faeces | place: China | collected 2012
CTCCCGGAATTGAGCGTGAGCTTATCCGTGACGAACATTTTATGCAGTTCATCGGTGCGGATATTATGGTTAAGATGCTCCGCCCTATTGACGGCATAGGCAGAGAATTTAAAGGGGTTTTAAAGGATTATTCCGACGGTAAGGTCACAATTGAGGATCATAGCGGTGAGAATGAAATAACAATCAGCAAAAAGGACGCCGCATGGATTAAGCTTGACGATTTTGATTAAAAATTGCAGTTTGAACACTACAGATACACATAACAGCATAACAATTTGTATATAACCGAAAAATAAGAAAAGGATGATTTGGAAAATGACTAACAAAGATTTATTTGAGGCATTGAGAACATTTGAAAAGGAAAAGGGCATTCCTATGGACTATATGCTTCAAAACATTGAAAAGGCAATTTCCGTTGCCTGCAAGAACTACTACGGCGGTAATGAAAATGTTGTATTCAAGGTTGATCCGGAAAAGAACAGCTTTGACGCAAAGCTTGTCAAAACAGTAGTTGACGAGGTTTTTGATCCTAACTTTGAAGTTACTGTTGAGGAGGCTCAGCAGATTAACAAGAGAAAGAAATTTATTGTCGGCGATGAAATTGAAGTTCCGATTGATCCCAAGCACCTCGGTTGGACATCTGTTTCTTCTGCAAGAAATGTTATCCGTCAGGGCATTCGTCAGGGAGAAAAAGGTCAGACTCTTATCGAGTTTCAGAGCAAGCTCGGTGAAATTGTTACTGCAACCGTTGAAAGAATTGATCCTAAGTCGGGCGTTGCAACAATTAAAATCGGCAAGAGCGAAGCTACTCTGCCAAAGAGCGAACAGCTCGGTCATGACGACCTTAAAGAAGGTGACCACATTAAGGTTTATATTGCAGATGTCAAAGACAACGAAAGAGGTCCTCACGCAATCATTTCAAGAACACACCCCGGTCTTGTAAAGCGTTTGTTTGAGCAGGAAGTTCCCGAAATCTATGACGGCGTTGTTGAAATAAAGTCAATCTCCCGTGAGGCAGGCAGCCGTACAAAAATGGCTGTTTACAGCTCAAATCCCGATGTTGACGCAATCGGTTCATGTATCGGTAACAAGGGCGCTCGTGTAAACAAGATTGTTGAAGAACTCGGCGGTGAAAAAATCGACATCGTGCTTTACAGCGATGATCCCGAAAAGTACATTTCGGCGGCTCTCTCTCCTGCAAGCGTTTGCAAGGTTGAAATTACAGATGAAGAAACAAAGAGCTGCCGTGCAACCGTTCCCGACGGTCAGCTTTCACTTGCTATCGGCAACAAAGGACAGAATGCCCGTCTTGCCGCAAGACTTACAGGCTGGAGAATTGACATCCGTCCCGAAAGCGGTTTCTACGGCGAAGATGAGGACGATGAACCAAAGACAGAAGAAAAGTCCGAAGATGTTCTCGACCTTGACGAAAGCACAGAAGGCGAAACAGTTGTTTCGGATGAAACAGAGGAATAATCAGATTAAACAGAGAGGGATTTTATGAAGCAAAGAAAAATGCCGTTGCGTAAATGTACGGGTTGCGGAGAGATGAAAGAAAAGCGTGAGCTTATCCGTGTTGTCAAAGCACCCGACACCAAAGATGAAAACGGTGAAATCATTGCAAAAGGCGAAATTTCGCTTGACCTCACAGGTCGCAAGGCAGGCAGAGGCGCATATGTGTGCAGAAATCTTGCCTGCTTTGAAAAGGCTCGCAAGGCACGCCGCTTTGAACGCTCGTTAAGCTGTAAAATCCCTGATGAAGTATATGAGCAGATGCAAAGTGAACTTGCCGCAGCAGACAGCGAGTAGGCGAAAGGATTTTTTATGAACGACAGGATTTTGTCGCTGCTTGGCATTTGCAAGAGGGCAGGCAAGCTGATTACAGGTGCCGACACGACGATTGACTCAATACGAAAAAGCAAGGCAAAGCTTGTTATTTTTGCAAATGATTTTTCAAAGAGCAGTAAGAAAAGCGTGCAGACAGCCGCTGATGAATGCAATGTGAAAACATTGACAATGAACCGAAGCAAAGAGGAAATCGGATTTGCTCTCGGAAAAATCTGCGGAGTTATGACAACCGAAGACAAAGGCTTTGCAGATAAGCTTGAACAGCTTATTGAAAACGAATCGGGAGGAGAATTGTATGATAAAATATAAGGTAAAGGACGCAGCAGCAGATCTCGGAGTTTCAAACAAGGAAATTATTGAGATTCTCGAAAAACATTGCGGTGTTACAAAGAAAACAATGACAACACTCGAGGAAAGCGAACTCGATGTGATTTTTGATGTAATCACAAAGAAGAACAAGGTTGAAAACTTTGACGAATACTTTGCGGCACGCAACAACAAGCTTGACAACGAAAGCAAGCCACAGCAGGAAGATAAGCCCGCAAAGCAGAATGCAAAGGCTGACAATCAGAAGAAAAAGACCGATAAAAACGACAAAAAGCCTAACAACAAGGATGCAAAGCCTGCATCAAAACAGGAAAAAGTTGAAATTGCTCAGGAAAAGAGCGTTGAGGAGTCTGCTCCCCGCAAGCGCAGAGTAATTGACACCCGTGCAACAAATGTTGATGTTGAGCGTTACAACCAGAAGTATGATGACCTTGCAAGCGACAGCTCAAAGGGCAGAAGCACGGACAACATTGTTAAAAAGCAGAAATTCACAAACCGTACCCAGCGTCAAAAAGGCAGACGACAGAAGCGTGAAACAGAGCAGGAGCGTCTGAACCGTATTGCTCTTGAGCGTAAGCAGAAACCGATTACAGTTCAGATTCCTGACGAAATCGTAGTTTCGGAGCTTGCTCTCAGACTTAAGGCTACCGTTGCCGAGGTTGTTAAAAAGGCATTCCTTATGGGTACAATGGTAACGGCAACAGATACAATCGACTTTGACACAGCGTCACTTATCGCCATGGAATTCCACGCAAAGGTTGAAAAAGAGGTTGTTGTTACAATCGAAGAACAGATTATTGATGACAGCGAGGACGATGAGGCAAATCTCGTTGAAAGAGCTCCGGTTGTTGTTGTTATGGGTCATGTTGACCACGGTAAAACTTCAATTCTCGACGCTATCCGTCACGCAAATGTAACAGCAGGCGAGGCTGGCGGTATCACTCAGCATATCGGTGCTTACAGAGTTATGGTAAACGGCAAGCCTGTTACATTCCTCGACACACCCGGACATGAGGCATTCACAACAATGCGTGCAAGAGGTGCTCAGGTTACTGATATCGCAATCCTCGTTGTAGCCGCCGATGACGGTATCATGCCGCAGACAGTTGAGGCTATCCACCATGCAAAAGCCGCAGGTGTATCTGTTATTGTTGCCATCAACAAAATGGATAAGGTCGGCGCAAATCCCGAAAATGTTAAACAGCAGCTCACAGAGTATGAGCTTATTCCGGAAGAGTGGGGCGGCGATACACCGTGTATTCCTGTTTCCGCAAAGACAAAGGAAGGTCTTGACGATCTTCTTGAAATGGTTACTCTTGTTGCAGAGATGAAAGAACTCAAGGCTAACCCCGACAGAGCCGCAAAGGGTACTGTTATCGAGGCAAGACTTGACAAGGGCAGAGGTCCTATCGCAACCGTACTCGTTCAGAACGGTACACTTCACAAGGGTGATACAATCATCGCAGGCACTTGCGTCGGTCGTGTAAGAGTTATGACAAACGATAAGGGCGAAAGAGTTACCGAGGCAGGTCCTTCTGTTCCTGTTGAAATCACAGGTCTTGACGAAGTTCCGGTTGGCGGCGATATCTTTGACGCAGTTTCCGACGAGCGTCTTGCAAGAACTCTTGTTGACCAGAGAAAGGCCGCTAAGAAGGAAGAAATCTTCAACGCACAGACTAAGGTTACTCTTGACAATCTCTTTGACCAGATGAAACTCGGTGAAATCAAGGAACTTCAGATTATCGTTAAAGCCGATGTACAGGGTTCTGCCGAGGCCGTTAAGCAGTCACTTGAAAAGCTTTCAAATGACGAGGTAAGAGTAAATGTAATTCACAGCGCAGTAGGTGCAATCAACGAGTCCGATGTAATGCTTGCAGAGGCATCTAACGCAATTATCGTAGGATTCAATGTTCGTCCCGATGCAGTTGCCGCAGAAAATGCAGAGCGTTCGGGCGTAGATATGCGTCTTTACAGCATTATCTACGATTGTATCAACGAAATCGAATCTGCTATGAAGGGTATGCTTGCTCCTAAGACAAGAGAAGTTGTTCTCGGTATGGCTGAGTGCCGTAATGTTATCAAGATTAAGTCAGTCGGCACAATCGCAGGTTCATATGTTAAGAGCGGTAAGATTCAGCGTGGCGCAAGTGTAAGAGTTATCCGTGACGGTATCGTTATTGCAGATGACGCAATTGCATCTCTCCAGAGATTTAAGGACGCTGTCAAGGAAGTTAGCGAAGGCTACGAATGCGGTATCGGTCTTGAAAGATTCAACGATCTCAAAGAGGGCGATATGTTCGAGGTTTATACAATCGAAGAATACAGAGATTAAAGTTTGTATGTTAAACCAAATTTTATAAACGGCACAAATTCACCGTTATTTTGTAGGGGCGAACCGTGTTCGCCGCTACAGATTATACACGAATTTTCATAATTCATTAAATTATAAGGATGTGATAGCATGGGAAGCCATAGAATTGAAAGAACAACAGAAGACATCAAAAGAGAGCTTACTGCTATTTTCAGAGAATTAAAAGACCCACGGGTTCAGCAGGCGTTTATCTCTATCGTAAGAGTTGAGGTTACAAACGACCTTTCATACTGCACGGTACAGATCAGCGCAATTGAAGGTCTTGACAGAGCCAAAGAGGCTGTCAAGGGCTTAAAGTCAGCATCGGGCTTTATCAGACGAGAGCTTGGACACAGACTTCATCTTCGTCATGTTCCCGAACTCATTTTCCACGCAACAGACAGCATAGAATACAGCGCAAACATCAGCCGTATTCTCAACAGCCTTGACATTAAAGAAGACGAGGAAGAAAATGATGAATCTGTATGAGGTTGCCCGTTTTCTTGAGGCACACGATAATTATGATATTCTGACTCACGCTTATCCTGACGGTGACACCCTCGGCAGCGGATTTGCACTCTGCCTTGCGCTCCGCCAAATCGGCAAAAAAGCAAGAGTTATCACAACAGGTGTTCCGTCAAAGTTTACCTATCTTCAGAAAAACATAGAGGAAGAAGATTTTACAACCGAAACGGTTGTCAGCGTTGATGTTGCGGCTGACAGCCTTCTCGGTTCAAATATGGGCAAATATATCGGCAAGGTTGATTTGTGCATTGACCACCACGGTTCAAACACATTTACCGCTAAGGAAAAGTTTGTTGACAAATATGCGGCGGCAAACTGCGAAATTCTCTACAAGCTGTTCCTCAGAATGCACATCAACTTTACAAAGGACATTGCAGACTGCCTCTACACAGGCATTTCAACCGACACCGGCTGTTTCAGATACACAAACACAACCGCCGAAACCATGCGTGTTGCCGCAAGTCTTATGGACTTTGGCTGTAACACCGCATATATAAACAAGGCGATGTTTGAAACAAAGTCGAAAAACAAAATTCAGCTTGAAAGAGCCGTTTACGATTCAATGACCTATTGTGCAGACGGCAGGTGCGCAATAATTTACACAACGCTTGATATGCTCAAAAAGCTCAACACGGGTGATGACGAAATGGAGGGACTTGCCTCTATTCCCCGTCAGATTGAGGGTGTTCTCATCGGAATTACAATGCGTGAAAAAGAGGGCGGATTCTTCAAGATTTCCGTTCGTACAAATAATAATATCAATGCCTCGGATTTCTGTTCGCAGTTTGGAGGCGGCGGTCATCCTGCGGCGGCAGGCTGCTCAATTGAGGGCGACCTTGAAACTGTAAAGACAACGCTTGAAAAAGCTGCGGAGAAGTTTTTATCATGAGCAATCTTAACGGTGTACTGCTGATTGACAAGCCGAAGGAATTCACCTCGTTTGATGTTATTGCCGTTGTCCGCAGACTGACAGGACAGAAAAAGCTCGGTCACACGGGAACACTTGATCCGAACGCAACGGGCGTTCTGCCTGTTTTGCTCGGAACTGCAACCAAAACACAGGATTTGATTCTCAACCACGACAAGTCATACACGGCAGAATTTCAGCTTGGCAAAACCACCGACACCCTCGACATCTGGGGTACGGTGACGGGAGAATGCGAATCTTCGGTTACGGAAGAACAAATTCGCAGAGTAATTCCCAATTTCACGGGCGAAATTGAGCAGATTCCGCCGATGTACTCTGCCGTACAAAAGAACGGTCAAAGGCTTTATGACCTTGCAAGACAGGGAATCGAGGTTGAGCGTGAGAGTCGAAAGGTTACTGTCTATTCTCTTTCGCTTGCGAATTTTGACGAAAAAACGCAGACAGGCACGCTTGAAATTTCCTGTTCAAAGGGTACTTATGTACGCACGATAATTGATGACATAGGCAGGGTTCTCGGTGTCGGTGCGGTTATGACGGCACTTTGCAGAACCTCGGCTTGCGGATTTTCGCTTGACGAGTGCATAACGCTTGACGAGCTGAAAAGCATTTGCGAAAACGGAAATGTTGAAGAAAAACTGCGTTCCGTTGAAAGTCTGTTTATGAGTTTGGGCTATCTTGCCGTATCGTCTGCACAGGCAAAACGATTTGCAAACGGCGGTGCGTTGAGTGCTGACAGAACATATCTTGCCAAGTCGGGGTATGAGGACGGTCAGCTTTTCAGAATGAAAACCCATGATGGTGATTTTTTAGGCATAGGCATTGCCGACAAGCCAAATAATCTCATCAAAATATATTTTCAAAACTGCAGGTAGCGTGTCGCTATGCCCAATTCGTGAAGACAGTCTGCGATAGTTCAAGCATTATCGCCCGAGCGTTGCTTTTAAATTGAAAGTTGAAAACGGAGAAATAAAGTATGGAAAAAGCTATAATAACAGCTATTTTAGTGGTGTTCGGCGTTGTAATGATTGTATTTATGACTGTTGCAATTGTAAGGGCAATTTTCTACATAATATATCAAAAATCCGATAAAATACACTTCTCCCCATTTACATATTGTGAACTTGACACATTTTCTTTTTCACTGTTCTACAAAAAGAAAAAGATTGACACTTTCATTGTATATTATAAACATAAGGGTTTCTATTATATTTTGGGAACGCAGAATATTTATAAACTTGGGAAGTCAAAACTTACCGTATTGAACGAAGACAATACAAGCGAATCCAAAAAAAAGATTATCCATAACCTGAAAGCTGATGCCAAATGTAAAATTTCAGAATACAATCAGGTCTTACAGGGGATGCTTGTAAAATACGGTGATGATATGGATAACAGGTAGCAAGTTTGTAAAACAACTTTTACAAAAATAAAAAAGGAGTGCAGTAAAACAGCACACCGAAAAATGATTGACATATTAATAGTTAGATGTTAATATATAGATAAGGAAACGGCTTTAGCTGTTCCGCTTTTAAGACAAATTATTTTTGGTAACCGCCTTGTATTCGCAGTACAGGGCGGTTATTTCTTTATGGTAAACACAATAAAAAATGTTTTGCTTGTATTCAAGTGGGCTGCCCTACGGAAAAATTTGTTTGCAGGATTCACTTTACAGTCATTTTGCGTCACTATAATATGGGTGTAAAATGAATTTGGAGGTATATTTTATGGAAATTCTGAAAGTTGAAAATCTTACAAAAACCTACGGAAGCGGTGAAAACCTTGTCAATGCGGTTGACGATGTTTCGTTTTCGGTTGAAAAGGGCGAATTTGTTGCCATTGTCGGTGCAAGCGGCAGCGGCAAGTCAACTCTTCTTCATCTCATCGGCGGTGTTGACCGTCCCACAAGCGGAAAAATTTTTGTTGACGGCAACGATATAAGCAAAATGAATGATGACAAGCTTGCCGTATTCCGCCGCAGACAGGTGGGCATTGTCTATCAGTTCTACAATCTTATCCCGATTCTGACTGTTGAAGAAAACATCACGCTCCCCTGTGACCTTGACGGCAGAGGTGTTGACAGAGAAAGACTTGAGATGATTCTTGATTCGTTCGGACTGCGTGCAAGAAGAAAACACCTTCCAAACCAGCTTTCGGGCGGTCAGCAACAGAGAACATCTATTGCCAGAGCGCTCATTAACAATCCGTCTCTTGTGCTTGCCGATGAACCGACAGGCAACCTTGATTCAAAGTCAAGCGAAGAGGTTATGAGTATGCTCAAAATGTGCAATCAGAGTTACGGACAGACTGTTATAATGATTACGCACAACCTTGACATTGCAAAACAGGCAGACAGAATCATAACAATCAGCGACGGTAAAATCGTTGAGGAGGGTTGATTATGAAACTTCTCAACAAGCTTACTCTTAAAAACCTGCGGCTTAACAAGGTGCGTACCGCCGTTACAATCATTGGCATTATGCTCTCGGCGGCACTCATCACGGTTGTTTCGGGAATGGCACTCAGCGGCCGACAGACTATGATTGACGGTCAAAAAACCTGGTCGGGCAATTATGATGTTGCACTTGATATTATCGACACCGCAAAAATTGATAAAATCCGACAGAACCGTAATGTTGAAAATGCCTTCTATAAAGAAAGGCTCGGATATGCCAGGACAAAAAATGCTGACGGCGAAATCTGCGATTACAGCGTTCTTGCCATGAGCGAAAATACCTACGGCAACTGTTTTAAGATAGACCTTATAAAGGGCAAGTTCCCCACAAATTCGGGTGAGGCTGTTGTTACAAAATCGTTTAAAACACAGGACGGAAAAAATGTGAAAGTCGGTGACAAAATCACACTTGATGTCGGTGTTCTTACCGACAAAGACGGCAATGTCCCCGATGAGGAAGGCATTCATAATTTGTTGCAAAAAGATTTTAATAAGTGCAGCATTATTGACACGGTAAAAAGAACCTATACCGTAACGGGTATTATTGAAAGACCGAAAACGAGCGAACTCTATGATCCGTCAAATTTTTCTATGATATATACCGTGTCTGATGAAAAAGCTCCTGTCGAGGCAATCAAAACAAAGCATATGAATAAGCTGTATATCGCCTATACTCCTCAGAGCGAAAGCAATTATCTTCAAAATACAGCGGATATTTTAGGCTTTAAAGCTGATGATATGAGTAATGTAATCAGCGATGAAATTTCACCCGAAGATCAGCAGACCTCTGGAATAAATGCATACGAATTCAATTCCATACTCCTCAGTATGAAAGGCTACGGTTCAAATGAGGCAACAAATACTGTGATTTTCAGCCTTGCCGTTATTATCATTATTATAGTAATGCTTGCAAGCGTGTTTGTAATCCGCAACAGCTTTGCAATTTCAATTACCGAGAAAACGAGTATGTACGGTATGCTTGCATCAGTCGGCGCAACCAAAAGGCAAATCCGCAGGAATGTGCTTTTTGAGGGCTTCATTCTCGGCTTAATCGGTATCCCTCTCGGCATACTTCTCGGACTCGGTGTAAACGCAATTCTTATTACAATACTCAACAGCGTTCTCAGTGATATGCTGAGCGGTGCAACATTTGTATTTGTAACTCCGACAATTCCGATTATTTGTGCAATCGTTCTTTCTGCCGTTACAATATTCCTTTCATCATTCTTCATTGCACTGCGTGCGTCAAGAATTCCGCCCCTTGTTGCAATCAGAGGCAACAAGGATATCAAGGTAAAGAATAACAAGCCGTACCGCACATCCAAGCTTACGAAAAAGCTTTTCGGTGTAGGCGGTGAAATCGCCTCAAAGAGCCTTAAACGCAGTAGGAAAAAGTATCGCACAACGGTTATTTCAATCGTTGTAAGCGTTGCAATGTTCATTGCTGTTTCGGCATTTATGGACTATGGAATGACATATACAGAGCATTACTACGGCAAAACAGACTACAGCTATATGGTTTCCGGAATTGATACAAAGCAGGCTCAGACAATTGAAAAAATGCCTGAAATTGAAAATTATCTGACAGTCGGTTTACAGTACGGTCATGTGTCGGCAGATGTGCCTGTTAACGAATGCGGAGAAAATTTCCTTTATGACAATGCTGACGGTACAAAGTCATTCAGCGTGGAATTTCTTGAGTTTGAACACGATACCTTTGTTCAGATTTGCAGGGAATTAAAACTTGATTACAACAAGGTCAAGGGCGGTGTACTTGTGTATTCTCAGGTAACCCCCGATAACAGTGAGAGTGGCAACTCTTCCAAGCCAATGAAACTGTTCGGCAAAACCGCTCCGACAAAGTTTACCGTTTACGGAAATGATGATAACGGAAATGAGCTGATAGCAGGCAAATTAAAGGTTTCGTCAGTGTTTGATGAAATTCCAAAGTCGGCTGATTCTGTAATCGGCGAAGGAACAATTTTAGGTCAGGGATTGATAATCGGTGAACAGGGTGTAATCTCACCTCAGCTTGGCGAACACAAATGCTATATTACCCTCTACGCCAATACATCGAACCACACTTCGCTTACAAACCGTATTGAGTCTATGGAAGGTGTGGACGACAGCATTTACATTTATGACTATGAAGAAACCGTAAGACAGTTCAATGCCGTTATGCTGATTGTCGGAATATTTGTTTACGGTTTCATCGGTGTTATCTCGCTCATCGGACTTACAAACATTTTCAACACAATTTCAACCAATATGCAGTTGAGGAGCAAGGAATTTGCATCGCTTAAATCTATCGGTATGACAAAGAAAGAATTTAACCGTATGATTCGCCTCGAAAGCCTCATGTACGGCATAAAATCTTTGCTTATCGGTATCCCTCTCGGCGTTCTCGGTGTATTTGCAATCTTCTCCGCATTTTCAAATGGAAATGTTCCAATGAGCTTTGTATTCCCGTGGAAAGCGATTTTGATTAGTATTGCGGCTGTATTTATTGTGGTATGGCTGATTATGAAATACTCAATTTCAAAGGTTAATAAGCAAAATATTATTGAAACAATCAGAAATGACAATATCTGAGCGTCATATTCAGCCAACAGACTCTATTTTGTTGAAATTTGTTGACAATAGTTTTACACTCTGTTATAATGTAGTTGTAACAACAGATACCACAATATTTTGTATGTTTTCATTGCTGACGGGCGGATTATTGATTTAATCCGCCCGAATTTCATTTTGGAGGACTTGTTGTGAAAATTCTTCTTATTGAGGACAACCGTGCAATTTCAAAAGGACTTGTTTACACTCTTGAACAAAACGGCTTTGAGGTTGCGTTGTGCGAAAATGCCGAATCAACCCTTAACTCTCTCGGCGGCGACTTTGACCTTTTTATTGTTGATGTATCGCTTCCCGACGGCAACGGTTTTGAACTTTGTAACGAGATAAAAAGAGTGTGCGAAACTCCCGTGATTTTTCTCACCGCACTTGACGATGAGGACAGCATTGTAAAAGGCTTTGACCTCGGAGCGGAGGATTACATAACAAAACCGTTTTCAAGCCGTGAGCTTCTTGCAAGAATTAAACGAATTACCAAAAAGCTCGACAAAACTATGACTATGAATTTTGGCGACATCAGCATTGACTTTGACAAAAAACAGGTTTGCAAAAACGGCAATCCCGTTGTGCTTACGGCGCTTGAGTACCGCCTGTTTGCAATGCTTGCCAAAAACAGCGGCAAGGTGCTGACCCGTGAACAGATTCTTGAACGCATATGGGATTTGTCGGGGAATTATGTTGAGGACAACACGCTGACCGTGTACATAAAAAGGCTTCGCAAAAAACTTGATACAAATATGATTAAAACCGTAAAGGGCCTTGGTTACAGGCTGGAGGTATAATGAAAAGCACATCAAAATTTCTTGCGGTAATGCTTGCGATAACGGGACTTTTCTGTTGTGCCGTTGCAGTAGGCATCGGTGCAGGCTTTAACGCTGTTCGTGAAAGCACGGATAAAAAGATAATTGCCGTTGCCGAAAAGGTTCGTGAAGAATATCCCGAAATTTCCGAAAAAGAGCTTGCGCAAATTTTAAACAGCGACACTGCCGGCATAAAAGGCGACTTTGCAAAGTACGGAATAAAATCCGACAATGGCTGGGTTGACATTCAGAGCGGAAGTTATGCAACAATTACAATTGTGATTGCAACCGCAGGTGTTTGTGTGTTCGGAATTTTGCTCTGCGTTGTGTTCATAAGATACTGTAAAAAGCAGAAGCGACAGCGACTTGAAATTGTAAAATGTCTTGAAAAAATAAACAACCGAGAGTATGATCTCGACCTTGACGGCTCAACCGACGACGATATGTCACTGTTAAAGCAGGAGATTCAAAAAACAACGGTAATGCTTCGTGAGTATGCCGACAATTCAATGCGAGAGAAAGAAATCCTCAAAAATTCGCTTGCCGACATTTCACATCAGCTTAAAACACCGCTGACTTCAATTTTGATTACAACCGAAAATATCCTTGATGACGATGATATGCCCGTTGAAATCAGACGGGATTTTGTTATGGATATAGCGCATAATGCCCATTCGATAAATTTCCTTGTAAAAAGTCTGCTTACGCTCTCAATGCTTGATTCGGGAACTGTTGAATTGAAGTTCAAAAAAGAGTCGGTGAACAAAATTATTGACGAGTGCATTTCACGCACAGAGGTTCTTGCCGATATCCGTGATGTGAGAATTGAAAAAACGGTCAAAAATGATTTCAGCCTTGACTGCGATTTTCGCTGGATTTGCGAAGCGGTTTCAAACATTGTAAAAAACTGTATTGAGCATACCGACGGCGGTTATGTCAGAATTTCTGCCGAAAGGAACAGTATGTATTCGGAAATCACCATAAGCGACAACGGCTGCGGAATCAGCCCGAAGGATTTGCCCCACATTTTTGAGAGGTTCTATAAAGCACGAAATTCATCCCCGTCAAGCGTCGGCATAGGTCTGTCGCTTGCAAAATCAATCGTTGAAAAAACAGGCGGATATATTACCACAGATTCCAAACTCGGCGTCGGCTCAACCTTTAAACTCAGATTTTTGAATGTAAGACTCAGATAAGATAAAAATTAAAAAGCGAAAATTGCGGTCGGGAATAAAGTTTTGTTAAGTACAAATCTTATTATTCCCGACCGTATTTATGTAATTTTCGGCAGGGGGGCAATTGAAACTGTCTTTATAAATAAAAACAGAAGAGCTACAAGGGTAATTTTGCATAAAATTCCAGTGTAAAGATTGTGTAACTTGCTATTTTTACAAAATAAAAGGATTATGTGTAGTTTTTGTGAGAGTTTTGTGATAAAATCAAATTGTCTAGGGATGTTTGACCCTACGTTTTAAAAGCTTTGAAAGGAGTAATCAAACAATGAAAAAAAGAAGTATGAAGAGAGCGCTCAGTGCCGTTTTGACACTTTGTATGGCTCTCCCCGGTGCTTCCGTAGCATTTGGTTCGGCAAGTGCTGCAACAGTTTCCGATGACAGCAGCACATCTGCATCATCAACTGCCGCAGGTTCACTTGTTGAAGATGACGGCTTTACATGGGATAATGCCAATGTGTATTTCCTGCTTACCGACCGTTTTAAGAACGGAAACACCGCAAATGACCATTCATACGGCAGAACACTTGACAAGGACGGCAAACCGCTTGACGGCTGGGATACAAACCCCGGTACATTCCACGGCGGCGACTTTGCAGGTGTTACTCAGTCAATTGAAGAGGGCTATTTTGACAACCTCGGTGTAAACGCAATTTGGATCTCAGCTCCGTATGAGCAGACCCACGGCTATTGTGATTCAGGTAAGGGCTTTGCTCACTACTCATATCACGGCTACTATGTTCTTGACTATACCGAAACCGATGCAAACTTCGGTACAAAAGAGGAGTTCAAAACTCTCGTTGACACAGCGCATGAGCACGGTATCAGAGTTATCATGGATATCGTAATGAACCACACAGGCTACAACACCGTTGCAGATATGGAGCAGTTCGGCTTCGGTACTCTCCTTGACGGTGCGTTAGACTTCAAATACAAGCTCACAGATGTAGGTGAAGTAAACGACCACATTGACTATAAAACATCAGAAGAAGACTGGGGCAAATGGTGGAGCAATGACTGGATTCGCAGCGGTCTTCCCGGATATACAGAGGGTGCCGGCGGTGATCTTACAATGTCACTCAGCGGACTTCCCGACTTCAGAACAGAGCAGACAAAGGATGTTACAATTCCTCCGATCCTCAAAACAAAGTGGACTCAGGAAGGTACATATGCTCAGAAGCTTGCAAAATACGGTGAATCAAACACAGTAACAGGCTACCTTTCAACCTGGCTTTCAGAGTGGGTTAGGGAGTACGGTGTTGACGGTTTCCGTTGCGATACTGCAAAGCATGTTGATAAGGCTTCTTGGAACCAGCTCAAGCAGGCTTGTGTTTCTGCTCTCAGAGAGTGGAGATCCAACAACAAGGGCAAAGCAGGTGCTGACTGGAAAGAAGATTTCTGGATGACAGGCGAGCATTGGGATCACGGTGTAGGCTACGACACATACTATTCCGAGGGCGGCTTCGACTCAATGATTAACTTCGCAGTTACAGGCGGCGGTGCTCTTGCAAGCGGTAGTGTTGCAAACACATATCAGGGCTATGCAGACCAGATCAACACAAAGGAAGGCTTTAACGTTCTTTCATTTATGTCATCACACGATGAAACACTTACCCGTGGCGATGAGAACACAATGCTTTACAATGCGGCTGCATTCCTCCTTCTCCCGGGCGGAGTTCAGATTTTCTACGGTGACGAAACCAACCGTCCTCTCTATCCCGGCGTTGCATTTGACGGTTACGGCGGATCGGGTCATGCACTCAGAAGTGATATGAACTGGAACAACATGGACAAAACTCTTCTTGCTCAGTGGCAGAAGGTTGGTCAGTTCCGTAACAAGCATGTATCCATCGGTGCCGGCGCAAATGTTAAGCTCTCAGCTACAAGCGGTGTTGCTTTCGGTCGTACATACGATAAGAACGGCGTAACAGATCAGGCAGCTGCAGTAATCGGCTGTAACAAAAATTCAAGCGTAACTGTTGATGTTTCAACTCTTTGGGAAGACGGCAGCTATGTAATCAATACTTATGACAACTCATCTTCAGTTGTTACTGACGGTAAGGTAACTTTCAACAGCGGTGTAAACGGCACAATCCTTATGGAAAATGCTGACGGTCAGCCGCTTGTATCAATCACAGGCGAGCCGAAGTTCTACGGCACAGAGCAGGTTACTGTTTCTCTCAAGGAATGCGACAGCGCAAAGGTTTCTGTTGACGGCGGTAACAAGTTTGTTGTTAAGGACGGCGACACATTCACAATCGGTCAGACAGCTTACAAGAACGATACAATCGAAGTAACTGTTGAGGCTACAAACGACAAGGCAAGCTCAGAGGCTAAATTCACATTCCTCAAGCTCGGCGAAAACGACGAAAAACCAACAA
>OGXS01001475.1_pt1 | contig 15378 bp, 13 predicted proteins | sample 1576371 | NCBI WGS metagenome assembly OGXS01 (sample SAMEA3541475, study PRJEB24748) | human gut metagenome | biome: human gut; feature: human-associated habitat; material: faeces | place: China | collected 2012
ATAATAAACTCTTTAAAGTTGTTTCGGAAATAAAAAAAGGTTCTTTGTTCTATAAAATAAAAAATAGAAATTTAAATAAAAAGAGACAAATAAATTTCATTAAGTTTACTAGAAAAAATATAAAAGAAACAGAATTTTTAATAAACAAAGAAACAAAAAAAGAAGATTTGAATAATATAGATAATAAGTTTGATGCCTTTATTATTGGTAGTGATCAAGTCTGGAATTATACTTTTCCAAGATTTTCTGAATTTGATTTTGTTACTTATAGTAATAGACCTAAAATATCATATGCTGCATCTTTTGGGGTTTCAAATATAGAAGAGAGGTTAAAAGACTTGTATAGATATGGTCTAACGGGAATTGATTATATATCTGTTAGGGAGGAAGCTGGAAACAAAATTGTAAAAGACTTAATAGGTGTGAATCCACCGGTTGTTTTAGATCCTACAATGTTATTAACTGTGAATGAATGGAGAATTCTAACAAAGAATAGTGAGCTTCATATCCAACAAAACTATGTAGTAACTTATTTTCTAGGTGATATGACTTCGGAATATTCATCTTATATTGAAAACTATGCGCGAAAAAAAAATTTAAAAATTATTCATTTGGGAAACATAAAAGATAAAAAAATGTGGGCAATAGATCCCGCTGATTTCATTAACTTAATTGACAAAGCACAAGCTGTTTTTACAGACTCTTTTCATGCTTGCGTTTTCTCCATTATTTTTGAAAAGTATTTTGAAGTTTTTGAGAGACAAAGTGAAATGCTATCAATGAATTCTAGAATTGATACTTTATTAAAAGATTTTAAAATAGAAAACAGATGGAATCATTTGGAAAATGATAATAAACAAGAAATCGATTATAGTTCAGTAAAGAAAATTCTAAACAAGAGAAGAAAAGAAAGTTTAGAGTTTTTAGATGCCTCTTTGAGTAAGGTTCAAAGTAGCAATAATAATTAAAGTATATTTGTAGTGAAGGCATTTTATAGTTATATGATGTCTTAGACGAAAGAGAAGGAGAAAAATGGAGATACAACGAAAATATGGAGCTGCTCTTTCCTATCTTAATATTATAATAAAGAATGCTGTTACATTCTTGTATACACCTTTTTTACTTAATACTGTTGGGCAAGCAGACTATGGTCTATTTCAAATGACGAATTCTGTAGTAATGAGTTTAAGCTTGCTTTCTATGGGATTTTCAAGTGCATATGTTAAGTTTTATATGGAATATAAAGTTCAAGATAATAAAAAAGCCATGAAAAAATTAAATGGTTTATACATTCTTTTATTTTCCATTATTGGATTATTTGCTGTTGTGATAGGAATGATACTGGCCCTTAATACGACAACTTTATTTGGTAATAGTTTAACCGAAAGTGAGATTATTCTTACTAAAAAGTTAATGATAGTATTAGTATTAAATATTGGTTTAACTTTTCCGTCATCTGTATTCGATGCTAACATTATAGTTAATGAACAGTTTATTTTTCAACAAACTAGACAGATCATTCAAAGTCTATTAGTACCTGTAATATCAGTGATCCTAATACTTAATGGTTTTGGAGTTTTAGCTATAGGGTTTACTCAACTTATTGTAACTCTCATTTTTTTAATTTTAAATCTTGACTACTGTTTGAAAAAACTCAATATGGAATTTGCTTTTAAAAATCTTCCTTTTAATTTATTTAAACAATTAGCAATGTTTTCATTTTTTATCTTGTTAAATCAACTAGTAGATTTAATAAATAATAATGGACCAAATTTTGTTTTAGGTATGGTAAGAGGTGCAAAGGACGTAGCAACTTTTGCGGTAGCTTTACAAGTAAAAAACATGTTTTTTATGCTATCAACATCTTTATCCTCAGTTTTTGTTCCGAAAGTTAATGAAATTGTAAATAAAAATAATGACAAGACAGTACTTACCGCTTTAATGATAAAAGTTGGACGACTACAAATGGCCATATTATTTTTTATATTGGGTGGTTTTATAGTTTTAGGAAAAAAATTTATTAGTTTATGGGCTGGTCCAGAAAATTTGGATGCATACTGGTTGATAATTTTTATGGTAGTCCCATCAATTATACCTTTATCTCAAAATATTGGGATAGAGATTCAGCGTGCCATGAATAAACATATATTTAGGTCTATTACTTATAGTTTATTTGCCATATTAAATATTATTATTACTTTTTTAGGAACAAAATATCTTGGACTATTTGGAGCATCATTAGGATATGTTCTGAGTATTGTATTTGCAAATGGAGTGCTAATGAATTGGTATTATCAAAAAAAAATGGGTTTACACATAAAAGAATTTTGGTTCAATACTGCAAAAGTATCAGTACCTTTTATTCTTACTACTGGGGTCCTAATGTTAATTAGACTGTATATACCAATAAATAATTTATTTAGTTTTTTCCTATTTGCAATGGTGTACGTTTTTATGTACGTATTCATATTTATAAGATTTAGTGCTAACAATTTTGAAAAGAGCCAACTATTAAGCATAGTAAAACGATAATATAAAGAGGAATTAGCCATGTATACTAACAAAAAAAATTATGATGAAATTGTAAGAGAAAAATATGACTTTGGTACTGGTATAAGTACTGTTGTAACAGATAATATTAAGATGATTCTAAATGAACATGGAGAGTATGTTCCCACATTTTTAGAACCATTTAGCACATTCGATTCAGAAAAAATTGAAAAATTAGCATATACTTGTTCTTCTTTAAGCCCTAGAAATGAATACGATGTTGCTAAGTCTTTATTTAGCAGTCAAAACGATATAAAGTTTGATGAACGTATAGGTTTTTATAACGCTCTATATGCTGGCTATGTTATAGAAGGGCATTATAGAAAAAACGGTAGCTCTGGCGGATTTGCTACTTGGATACTAAAAGAATTGCTAGAGCAAAAATATGTAGATTATGTAATAAACGTTAAGGCAACACAGCACCCAGAAAAACTATTTTCTTATAGTATATCAAAAAGCGTAGAGGAAATCATTAAAGGATCTAAAACAAAATATTATCCTGTTGAATTATCCGAAGTGTTAAAAATTGTCAAAGAAGTTCCCGGTAAATATGCAATTATTGGATTACCTAGCTTTATAATGGAATTAAGGTTATTATCAGAGATTGATGAAACAATAAAGGAAAGAATTACTTTTATGATAGGATTAGTGTGTGGGCATCAGAAGTCTTCTAAATTCGCTGATATCTTAGCTTGGCAATGTGGTATTAAGCCAGGAGAATTAAAATCAATAGATTTTAGAAAAAAAATAGAAAATCAGCCATCAAGCTCGTATGGAATAGAAGTGACAGGAACAATAGATGGAGAAGAAGTAAGAATTGTTAAAGAAATGAAAGAGTTATACGGAGGCGATTGGGGAAAAGGATTATTTAAAATTCGTGCTTCCGATTTTACAGATGACGTCATGAATGAAACTGCGGATATTACTTTAGGTGATGCGTGGCTTCCAGAATATACAATGGATTCAGAAGGCAATAATATTGTAATTATTAGGAATCCAATTATAAAAAGAATAGTTGAAAAAGCTTTAACAGAGGGAAGAATAAAATTAGATGAAATTAGTGTAAGTAAAATAATTGAATCGCAAGCAGCACACTATCGTCATACACAAGAAGAACTCCCATATCGTCTTCGTAAAAGAGAAAAAAGAAATGAATGGATACCAAAAAAACGCGTGGATATACGAGAACCCATTTCTTTTATTAGAAAAAGAATTCAAGATGTAAGAGAAAATATCTGTTTAAAAGCACCTATTCATTATGATGAGGCAGTAAAAAGAAACAATTTAGACTATTTCATGAAAAAAATGTCATTATACGATAATGCATACAGAGTATTATACAAAATTCAGCGATTATTGAAATAGAAAATTTTTAATTGTAAGGAATATGCTAAAATTCTATATTAATTAAAAAGACCACCTCATTCCTAATGAACAGGTGGTCTTTTACTATCTACTTCCGCTTCTGCTGCTTTCCTGCGTTGCGGCCTTTGTTGTTTGTACTGTTTTTTGGTTGTTTGATTTGTTTTGTTGCTTGTTTGTTGTCAGCTGGCTTTGCTGATTCTGTCACGTCTTTTCTTGGAGTGACGACTTGTTTTGGCGGGTTTTGTTTCAACTCTTCTGCCACTTGTGCTTTCAAACGTGGTTTCATCATAACGTTTGTGATGAATGTTTGCAGACAGCTGAACACACCACCGACTACCCAGTAAAGTGTAACACCGGCTGGCGCACTGATCGACATGAAGACGATCATAGCAGGAGAGACGATCAGCATCGTACGCATCGTTTTTTTCTGTTCTTCAGGAATACCGATTGTTGAAATATATCCTTGAAGCAGATAAGCGACCCCTGCAATGGCCACAAGCACCATACTTGGTGAGCCTAGATCGATGCCGTAAAAAGATGATTCACGGATACCTTCTGTGTAGCGAGCCGTAAAATACAAGGCAGAGAAGATCGGCATTTGGATCAATAGAGGCAGACAGCCGATTCCGCCGGTCATACTCAATCCGTTTTCGCGATATACTTGCTGCATTTCTGCTTGTGCTGCCATTTGTTCTTCACGTGTTGTTGCAGCTTTTAGCTTTTGTTGTGCTGCTTCAACTTGTGGTTTTAACGCTTGCATTTTTTCAGATTGGATCATTGTTTTTTTCGATTGACTGATACCTAGTGGCAAGATGATGATACGAACGATCACAGTCATTGCAATAACTGCCCAGCCATAAGACCAATTGAAATTCTCAACTAGATATGTAATCGCTTGGCCCATAGGATGGACGAGTACTCGATAAACGATTCCTGAAGTGTCAGGGTTTCCGTTTGAATCCATCCGCACACAGCCAGATAAAAAGAGCAGGATACTGACAAGTCCGGATCCCAATAACCAGTTTTTCCATTTATTCATAGAATACTTCCTCTTCTATAATTTTTACACAAACTTAACTATACTAAAAAAGTGCATGGAATTCAATCAACTTCATAGAAATTTCATATAAATATTCTTTCTTTTTCGTAGCGAAAAATTTTGAAAAAAGACAAAAAATCAAGAAAGAAATACTTGGAAAGAAAAGAGTGATTCCAAGTGTTTCTTTCTTATTTAAAAAACTAAAAACTTTTTTGTTCTGTCTAGAAAATATGGGTTAAGCAAATTCATTGCAAGTTATAGATCAGCTTTTTTACTACCTGTCTTTAATACTTGAGGCAAAGTGCCTCAAAAACAACCTTATCGACGATGTTCAAAAGTCAGTTTCTCGGTATTAAGTCAAATTTATGCAAAAATGTGGAAAGCCATTTTCACAAAATTTTCCTTAATACTCAAAACTAAGCGACCTTTTCACAACCTTATCCCACCACATCAAATTTCTTTCGTTCCTCAATCATCGGATCTTCTTGGACATCCACATACTGCACTCGTCCACTTGGGCTCGGAGACTTCTTGACTTCTTCGATAAATTTTTGGATGATGTCGTCATTTCCGATTGCTTCGATTGTGACTGAGCCGTCGTCTTCGTTTTTTACCGTTCCGGTCACGCCTAACTGATCAGCAACCATCTTGGTCATATAGCGAAATCCCACGCCCTGGACACGTCCTTGGACATTCATTTTAACTTTGCGCATGTTCCTCACCTTTCTTTCCTGTTTTATAAATCAATGATACCGATTTTTTTAGGATGAAACAAGCTCAAGCACCTATTCCATGATATAATCAGGTGAGGTGAAGGAATGTGAAAGAGATCCAATCAGCAAAAAATCCAAGAATCAAAGAATTAAAAAAACTACATAAAAAGAAATACAGAGAAGAAAAGGCAGAATATCTTTTGGAAGGGTTCCATCTGATCGAAGAAGCTGCGTCGTCTGATGCAGAAATAAAAGAACTTTTTGTGACACAGAGAGGTATGAAAGAATGGGGAGACTGGCTGGCTGTAAACAAAGAGATTTCTACTTTTCTAGTTTCAGATGAGGTCATGACCGCTATGTCAGATCTACCTACACCGCAAGGGATCTTAGCAGTGATGACGTTAACATCTGAAGATACGCCAGATTTTTCAGGAGGCTGGCTTTTACTAGATAATGTACAGGATCCTGGAAATGTGGGAACGATGATCCGTACGGCAGATGCGTTTGGTATGGCTGGTGTTTTATTAGGTAAAGGAACGGCAGATATTTATAGTACAAAGGTGCTGCGAAGCATGCAGGGAAGCAATTATCATTTGCCTGTGTTACAAAAAGATTTGGCAGATGTAATCCCTGTAATGAAAGGCAAAGGGTTTACGGTGTACGGTACAGAATTAAATGAAGAAGCACATGCATTAGACAAAGTAGAAAAAACAGAGGATTTCGCTATAATCATGGGAAACGAAGGTCAGGGAGTAAGTCAGGAAATCTTGTCTTTGACTGATCAGAACGTATATATCCCAATGAAAGGAAATGCGGAATCATTGAATGTCGGAGTCGCAGCAGGGATCGTTCTTTATCATTTTTCTTTATGATTAAGGAACTATTAAGCTTTAGCTATTTTATCTAGAGCGACTAGAATAATCCGAACACTGGTGGTATACTTAGATCAATTTCAGAAGAAAATGAAATTCAAAAAGGTGGCAGATCGATAATTATGACAGAAAAATGGCGTGAAGACGAAGAATATATGTCTTATGTACAAGATCTTTTAGAAACAGAAGCAGTGAAAAAATTAGCGAATTACACACAGCATGTTCATTCCACTCGTTTGGAGCATTCCATCAGTGTTTCTTACTATAGTTATCTGCTCGCAAAAAAATGGGGTGGCAATGCTAAAGCAACAGCGCGTGCTGGACTTTTGCATGATCTGTTCTACTATGATTGGCGTACGACGAAATTTGACGAGGGAACACATGCGTATATCCATCCAAGAATTGCTGTAAAGAATGCAGAAAAAATCACCGATTTGTCGGATCTTGAGCGAGATATCATTTTGAAGCACATGTGGGGTGCAACGATCGCACCGCCCAAGTATAAAGAAGGATATATTGTGACATTCGTGGACAAATACTGCGCAGTCAAAGAAGCGGCTCAGCCCATGTCTGCAAGTATGCGTAAGAGATGGCAACGTTACTTTGGGAAAGAATCCTCGATTTAACAGGTAAAACCAATAATAGACCATATTGAGGTTGTGACAGAAGTGGTCAGCTTCAAGAAATAAGAAGGAATTTACGAAAATTACTTCTCAAATTTTTGTGAAGTTTCGGCTTATTACCGCAGATGCAAGCTTTTGAACACCATTCATTCGAAACAAGGGACTTTGACACGACTTTTGTCACAGTCCTTTTTTCTGTTTGCAGTTGACTATCTGGTCAAGATACGGTTTACTTTTATTTATCGAATGAATCATGTACATAGAAGAATAAACATTAAAGGGGGTGATGATAAGATGCAAAACGTATCTTATTTAAAAGAGTCCGGGATCTTCAGGTAACACATACTTTGCAGAAGATCACTTTTTTCTACAAAGTATGCACTTTGGTTAGAAGAAAGGACTTTAAAATCATGGAACAAACAATGAAACCATATCAATATTTTTTTATAAAAAGAGAAGTTGATCAGTTATTAAATGCGTACTCATCTGTCAATGACCCAAAAACAGTACAAACGGTTCAGGCTCTAGCAGCTGAAAAGATTCGCGATGTATTAGGTTACGAACCACCAGAAATCGATACGTTTTTAACGACAGTTTTAGATGTAAAACTGACAAAAACGCAAGCAGAACGAGCATTGGAGGAGCTGAAGCAAATCGTTCAGCCGTTTATGCAGCCTAGCAAACCACAAATCGAGAAATTATTCCGAAAAGTGAAAAAACTCAAACAACCAGCTTGGAACGAAATCGACTTGCAAGCACATACGTACATCGGTTGGAATGATCCAGGGACACAAAAAAAATTCATGGTTTATTACGAAGATGGAAAATTAAAAGGGATCAGCGGTACTTTATCACCAACGATTAATAAGGGAATCTGTGCAATCTGTCAGAAAACATCGAATGTTTCGCTTTTTCTTTCTACAACGAAAGCCGGTTCTGATGGCACGTATACGAAAAAGGGGAATTATATTTGTCATGATAGTGATCAATGTAATCAACAGTTAACGAAATTGGCTCCTTTCTATGAATTTGCTGAGCGTGTAAAGAAAGAACGATAATTTTATTGTTTTTTACAGAAAAATATGCTATCTTTTAATGGAAGTGAATAGGTGATGGTGTTCGCCTTTAAATGCTAACGAAAGATAGCTAATGACGCCTACTAAAGTCTGGGGACAGCCCCTTTCTTTAGTAGGCGTTTTTTTATTTGAGGAGGAATTTTTTATGGAAAAACAATTACCGAGTCCAGTGCGTATTTTGATGTACATGCTGAAGTGGCTAGTGATCACAGCGATTCTGGGAGTATTCATGGGGAGTTTGTCTGCTTTTTTCTTAAATAGCTTGACAGTTGTGACAGATATCCGACTAGCACATCCTTGGCTACTTTATCTATTGCCAGTCAGCGGCGCGCTTTTTGCTTATCTCTATGCGTATCATGGCGGCCTTTCTAGTCGTGGGAATAACTTAGTGATCGATCAAGGAAATGGTGGAGAAGAAAAAGTCCCGTTGCGGCTCATTCCATTGACCTTGTTTGGGACCATCACTACTCATTTATTTGGGGGATCTGTAGGCCGTGAAGGAACAGCAGTCCAAATGGGGGGAGCGTTAGCTGATAATATAGCGCGTTTATTCCGATTGGATAAAGCAGAACGGGAGATTTTGATTATCAGCGGGATCAGTGCCGGTTTCAGTTCTGTATTTGGCACACCTTTAGCCGGAACATTGTTTGGATTAGAAGTGTTGGCAATCGGGAAAGTCCGAACAGAAGCAATCTTCCCTAGCTTCTTTGCTGCGCTTTTTGCAAATTTCATGACGGAAAGCTATGGTGTTTCTCATCTACATTACCAAATGGGTGTGATTCCTGAATGGAGTATGTTGCTGTTCTTCAAAGTTTTTGTTGCTGGGATTGCTTTTGGTTTGATTGGCTGGGTATTCAGCCGTTCGATCGTCTTTTTAAAAGCGCGGTATGCGCAATGGATTCCTCATCCTGTTTGGCGAAATACGATAGGTGGAGCAGTAGTTGTGGCAGCAGCATTGATTTTGCAAACACAACGTTACCTTGGGTTGAGTCTTCCGTTACTGCAGGAATCATTTAATGGACAGGCACATGCTTATGATTTTATTGGGAAATTATTCTTCACAGTCTTGTCTTTAGGTGCGGGGTACCAAGGGGGAGAAGTGACACCACTGTTTGAGATTGGTGCAACGCTTGGCGCAGCACTAGCACCTTTGCTCCATGTTTCTGTTCCTTTTCTTGCTGGATTGGGTTTTATCGGGGTATTTTCTGGTGCGACAAATACACCGATTGCCTGTTTTGTGATGGGAATCGAATTATTTGGTTCACAAGCTGCTGTTTACTTCTTTATGATCTGCTTGATCAGCTTTATGTGTTCAGGAAACAGCGGTATTTATTCTGCACAGCAAGTAGCCGTCAAAAAAGGAATATTATTCTTGCCAATCGTCAAGAGAATAAAAGAAAAAAACAAGGTGTGACATATATTTTGTCACACCTTGTTTTTTAGAAAAGTAAAGTGATCAGTGATAAGAATGTGGAACCTGCGAAAAGCAATCCGCAAATGATCATATGTCTTTTTTTGTTCATCATCAAGATGGCGATGTATTCTCTTAAAAACGCGTTAGGCAAGTAATAGAAAGCTGTTTTTGCCCCAATACCATTTGCCTTCAGTTTCGCTTGTCGTGCATAGAGACCAGCTCTGAAAATGTGGTAATTGTTAGAACTGAAGATCGCGCGATAAGGTCCTTTCATTTGCTGATCCATGATTTCCTTTGAATAGCGCATATTCTCCAAAGTGGTTGTCGAATTGGTTTCGACAAGAATATCTCTTTCAGGAATTCCTTGTTCCATGGCATATTGTTTCATCGCAATGGCTTCTGGTACTTTTTCGTCTGCTCCCTGTCCACCCGACATTAATAAGATAGGCGGATTTAATGTCGCACGGCTTTGTGCCCAATAAAAAGCAATCGCCTTATTGATTCGCTTGGCAAGAAGAGGAGAAACTGTTTCTCCATTGATCAACCCGGCGCCTAACACAACGATGAAGTCTTGATTGTATCGAGGGCGGTTGAACTGATACAAGAATGAGACAGTCAAAAAGTTGTAGAATACGATAAATAGATAGACCAAGATCAATGGAATGCAGAAAAACAAAGCATTTATCCATTGCGGCAAATATTTTAACAAGAAAAAGTCAAAAATAAGAAACAATGTAAGAAAAATGGCTAGTATCAACGTTAAAAGATTAGCTAATGAATGCGACTCTCTACGTAAAACTGTGACACCGTTCCAAAAAAGAAAAACGATCAATCCATAAATGCCGAATAGAAAGACAAGCAGTAACGGGATCGTGATCAAGGCAATCAGTCCGCCAAGAAAAATATTTTGTGTTTCGTATAGCAAGACAAACAAGTAGATGCCGAAACTAATGAGGAAAACATTGAATAAAAGACCATTCAGCAGCCTTCGCTTTTCTGAAAAATAGGAAAAGGCAAAGATACTGAAAAACACTAAGGGAATCAAAAAATAAAAGGTCGAATAAAAAATTTCCAACACGACAAAATAAGTCAAGATTACCGCAAATGTCCACGTACTGCTGTAAAAGAACAAGGAAGGATCCTTTTTCTGTTTTCGCCAATAAACGATGGAGAATACCCCAATAAGATAGAGAACCAAAAAAATCAGATCTCTGGTTAGATTCATAAATTCAACTCCTTTTTCTTATACAGTATAACGAAAATAGATGAAAAGAGCTGTTATTTAAACTAGAAAAAGCAAAAAAACATCTTCCACACGGAAAGATGCTTTTTTCTTTTTGTTCAATTAAAACAAGTTGCCGAAAAATTCTGCGACACGTCGCCAGCCAATAACGAAAATATTTGCTTTTTCTACGGTTTTATCCGTGATGATTTCTGTGGATGGCGCGTTGTTGTCTTCTAGATAACCTAATTTATCCTCTGCCAAGGTGATCGTTGCGGTACCGATTTTTGTTCCTTTATCCATAGGTGCTTGGATCTCATTGTCAGTGACTTGCTTTTTGTCAAGAGTTGGTGTGATTGTTAATTTTCCAGTATCCATATCGTTTCGTACCCATACTTTTACAGGACTTTTAAGCACAACGGGCACTGTTGATTCTTTTCCGTCTTTTACATCAATGGTTTTTAGACTAGGAATACTTGCATTGGCTTTTCCAAGCTCTTTTTCTGACCAATTGTCGTAGCAATAATCCATTAAGCGGGCTGTTTCATTGAAACGGGCACTTGGGTTTTCCGCATGGCCGTCTGCATTCAATACGACAGTGATGATCCGTTGATCGTTTTTAGTGATCGTACCGACGAAACAGGCACCTGCAAGCTCAGTCGTACCAGTTTTTAATCCGTCCACGCCTTCTTTATAATTCACGAATCCTGGGAGCATCCAGTTCCAGTTGACCATTTCCACTGGTGATTGCGTGTTTTCGCCAAACATTTGTGTCGTAGTGCTAGATACGTCCAGTATTTCTGGAAAATCCAAGATCAAATGACGGGCCACGATGGCCACATCTTGAGCAGACATTTGATTTTCGTCGTTTTCTCCAGTACCTTCTGGTCGGTTTTCGCCAAGATAAGAGTTATTCAGTCCTGATGCATTAACGATCGTTGCATCTTTGATTCCCCAATCTTTCAATTGTTCTTTCATTCGTTCAGTGAATTTTGCTTCGCTGCCAGCAATTTTTTCTGCCAAGGCAACCATTGAAGCGTTGGCTGACTGGATGATTGCAGAGTCGAATAATTCTTTAACAGTGTAGGTATTTTCTTTATGCAAAGGAACATTTGATAAATCTGGGGTGTCACTTAAATTTTCTGCATAATCTGAAATCGAAACTTTATCATCCCATGATAGTTTCCCTTCTTTTACTTGATCAAGGACGATGTAAAGACCGATGATTTTTGTGATTGAAGCGATCCCCATGTTTTTTTCTCCATCTTGATCATAAAGAATCTTACCGCTTTGCGCATCTACAGCAAAGGCTGCTTTTGCATTTACTTTGAAAGTATCTTCAGCTTGCACAGCAACAGCTGGTAGAAAAGAAGCAAGGCAAAGAATGAGACTAGCCAATAATAGGACTAGACGTGTTTTTTTTATGGACATATCCGATCTCCTTGTATTTAATTTGTTTCGCTACAAATTAAAATTTTATCAGAGAGGGAAGAGAGTTTCAATGTTTCTGAAAAAAACTTTAGGATAAGAACGCGCGTTATGAAAAGGTTAGCGGTCATTTTTCCGTACTTTTACAGGGACAGGCTGTGTCTCCGCCTCTAATAAGCGGGAAGCGCTGAAAGCAAATAAGCTGATGATACTTAATAAACTAAAAATCATAATCAAATGCATAAGGTCCACCTCTTTTATTCTTTTTCTTAGTCTAACAGCCTTTCATGAAGAATAGTTGAAGACTGTGCCTAAAAAATTGAGGAAATTATGAAGATAACTTAAAAAAATTGCAAAATACCCAACTAAAGAAACCGTTTTATTTTTTTAGATACGTTTTATTGTATGGAAAAATAGTGTTGTGGTAGACTTTAAATAGACACAAAGGAATGATTTTTTTAGGAGGGGTACGTTTATGGCAAAAAAGGATAAAGAACTATTGTCACAATTGACTTCAGAAGGCGCTAAAGGACCGTTCGTCACGATCATGCTGAATACGCATGTCGCACATCAAGATGTGGAAAAAGATCAAATCAAATTCAAAAATTTTGCAAAAGAAGCAAAGAAACGTTTTGAAAAAAAATATTCCGAGCATGACTGGTCCCCGTTCCAAGAAAAAATTGAAAATTTGTTAGGAGATCCTTCGTTTTGGCGTAGTGCAACTACGAGTGTAGCGGTCATTATAACTGCTGATCAAACCTATATCCATCGTTTGAGTATCCCGGTAGACGATCAATATTATGTAAGTGATCTTCCTTATTTACTGGCCATTATCAAAAATGGACAGTTCAACTATTCATATTATCTGTTGGGATTGAACCGCGACTCCATGAAATTGTATGAAGTCAGCAACAAACAAGTAAAAGAAGTGTCTCTACCAGAAGGGGCACCGGTCGATGTTGTTACTGCATTGGGATCTGAACTGACAGGTGGCGGTTTGAACTTCTCTTCTAATGGAGGGGGCGGTGCCCGAGATGGCGTGACTTTCCATGGCGTGAATCCAAAAGATGAAGAAGTAGAGATCGATTGGGTCAACTATTACCAAGCAGTTGATACGTACTTGAAGGATTCTTTCGAAAATCCTGAACAATGGCCGATTTATTTATTCGCTCTACCAGAAAATCAGACGATGTTCAAAAAAATCGCCAAAAATCCTTACTATTGTGCAGACGTTGCGATTTCTGCTTCTCCAGCACAACTATCCTTTAGAGATATCGAAGAAGGAGCGAAGAAGCTGTCAAGTGAACTAGCAGCCCAAGAATCAAAAGAGTACAATAAACTTTTAGATAAAAAATTCATCGATCAGTTAGTTGATATCGTTCCAGCTGCGAAAGAAGGAAAAGTATCCCATTTGTTTATTGCTACGTCAAACTTAGCTGATGGTTTCGGAGAAGATCCTGAAACAGAATATGATCGGCGTCAAGTGCTGAATGCTTTGGCAGACGATGTGATTATTAATGGTGGGAAAGTGTTTATTTTGGATCAAAAAGATGCGCCAGATGAAAAGAGTCTGACAGCGATTCTTCGTTATTAAAGAGGTTGTGAAATCAGTGTTTTGAGCTGAGTATTAGAGAGAAGAAGCTGTTCTGCATCAAGAAATAAGAAGAGATTTACGAAAATTATTTCTCAAATTTTTGTGAAATTTCGGCTTATTTCCGAAGAAGCTACTTCTGGAACATCGTTTATCAAGAGGTCGTGACATCGTCACGACCTCTTTTTTGACGATTATGATACAAAAAACACCATTTATGAATGAAATGCAAATAACGGTCGTTCTTGAGATATGATTTTAATTGGGAAAAACTTATCGATAAGGAGGTCTTTATGAAAAAAAGACTGTTATGGTGTTTGCTGTCTCTATCCCTAAGTTTAACAAGTCAACCAGTTTTTGCAGAAGAAACACAGCGTTCTCTAAGCACAGGCGCACGTATGTACAAAAATATTTATGCGCAGACATCAGCGTTTGATTCTGCGTTCCCTGAAACAGAAGAACGGGCTTTACAGCCAAGGTTTGGTTATTTTTGGTATTGTCCGTCATGTGATTACGAAAGCTGCTGGCATTTCTTCCATTCAACAGCTGCAGCTTTTGCTGTTACCCATGCTCAGAAATATGATGGGCATCATCCTGTCATTTATGAGGTATAGGTATGAACAAAAAAGAAAAATTAATCTCGTTGATCGTATTGGTTTGCCTTGTTCTTCTGGTCACTGTCATAGGCTATCAGAAATACCACGAGAACATCAGACCTACTAAAGAGTCTTCCCCATCCTCAACCGTTGAAACAGAAACAATAAATAGTCAGACAGAATAATTTTTTTAGTTTAAAGAGGTGCAAAGGATCGAAAGAGGGGTATCTGAACAATAGAGCGTTTGTCATTAAGAAAGTTCGGTTTTTCACTTGATGTAATCGCTGAGAAAACATTTTTTTATAAAAAAATATCGAAAAACTCTAGCGTTTTTGTAAACGGTATGATATACTGTAGAAGTAGTTTTTGTTCGGTAATCTGTGGTAGCTTGTTTCAAATAAACATCTTCCAGATATACACCATTCAAGTAATTGCAAAATATGTGTTGAAACACAAGGAGGATTTTTATTATGGAAACAGGTACAGTAAAATGGTTTAACTCAGAAAAAGGATATGGATTTATTACAGGAGAAGACGGCAAAGATGTATTTGTACACTTTTCAGCTATTATGTCCGATGGATTCAAGACTCTTGAAGAAGGTCAGGCAGTGACTTTTGATGTAGAGGCAGATCCAAAAGACAGCAGAAAGCTGAAAGCAGTTAACGTTTGTGCTGCTTAGTCGTTTATAATATACAGAACGATCTTTTTCAGGGCAGAGTTATCTGCCCTGTTTTTTATATAAAGCATACTTTTCCTCTTTTTTATAAAATGATATTGACATTAAGGACAAACTAGGATATAATTAATTTCGCTGTGAAAATGATTCATAGTCGTGTGGGCGTAGCTCAGCTGGATAGAGCGTTTGGCTACGGACCAAAAGGTCGGGGG
>OGXS01001494.1_pt1 | contig 15205 bp, 12 predicted proteins | sample 1576371 | NCBI WGS metagenome assembly OGXS01 (sample SAMEA3541475, study PRJEB24748) | human gut metagenome | biome: human gut; feature: human-associated habitat; material: faeces | place: China | collected 2012
GGCCTCGGAGCAAGTGTTGGATACGAGCGAATAGAGCGAGTATTCAACATGCCGCGACTAAAGTCACAAATATAGGATATTATATTCCCTGTGGGCGTCTCCTTTGCTGCGCAAATCAGGATTTATTCATTTTCTCTAGGCGTTCTAAAATGAGCTGCTCAATATATTGTGGTAGTTTTCGTTCTCCTTCTTCCCATGCTAACCATGTCTTTAGTGGGAAACCGAGAAGTTTTGCTATTTCTTCAGCGGGGCGATTTGTTTTTGTTCTTGCTTCTTTAATTGTCATAAAAGTACCTTTCTATTACAAAAAAATAACGGAAATAGTTCAGATATTTTTTTGCGAAATTTCATTTATTTAAAATTACTATACTGTTGTAAAGCTTTTTTGTCAAATAAAAGTCTAGAGCATTTTTCAAACACGCTCTGGTGTGTTAAATATAAAAAGTATAATTATGGAATAAAATCCTTAAAAAGTATAAATTCTAGTTTGAGTAGAATAAAAGCAAGAAAAGTCTTGTTATAAAAGAAAAATGATGGATAAATGTTATAAAATGGATAAAAATCTATAGGATACCAGATTTTTGTGGATTAGTACAGATAATTAATTGCTTAAATATAAAATAAAACCATTTATTTAAGATAGTATTATGCAAAAACTAAATATAAAAAATATCTGTCGTTTACAAATAATTACATTCCAAATTTTTCTTGTTCTGGTATAATAATGCCATAAACACAAAAACAAATAAGGGTTTTTGTTAGAAAGGAATTAAGAAATATGGAAAGAATACTTAAAAACGAAAGAAGGGTTGAGGGAGATTGTAAGAGATATTTGTTGAGATATACGCTTGTATCGAATGGATTTCCAAAAGAAGAGGGAGAAGGAATATATTATGGAATTATAACAGAACAATTTGTATGGACTGATGAAGGGGGAAGATGGGAAGCACAAGATACAGCTCAGGTTAAAGGTTTTTCTGAATCGTTAGAGGAGTCTATGGCATTTTTTGAAAAGATGGTTCAAGGGGAAGTTATGCCAGTATCACTTAATGAGATTGTTGATGACTGGAAAAGTGCGTTTTATATGGGAAGGAAAGAATCGGCATAAGATTTCATTTATTGTAAATCTTGTATCTATAATATTATGTCATATATGTTTTCTTTGTAGAATAGGATGAGATAGAATAAGAGAAAGAAAAGGTACCACTGAGATATTCTTCTATGGTATAATTAAAATATTAATATTAAAATTATATTATAGGGAATAGGAGGTGTCTTATGATTAGGCACAAGGCAGTTTACCGCGGGGGAAGCGGAGAGATTGTAGAGAAGAAATCAAGATTTATTGCTAATATAAAGAGTGTAGAAACTGTAGAAGAAGCACAGGTTTATATAGAAGAGATGAAGAAGAAGTACTGGGATGCCAGGCATAATTGCTCTGCATTTTCTGTAGGAACTGAACAGGTGACAACAAGATGCAGTGATGATGGGGAACCAAGTGGAACAGCAGGTAAGCCTATTTTGGAGGTAATATCTGGAAGTGGTATTCACAATATTGTTGTGGTAGTAACCAGATATTTTGGGGGAACGCTGCTTGGAACAGGAGGACTTGTAAGGGCGTATACAGATGCTACAAGAGCAGGTATTGAGAATTCTGATATTGTAGAGAAGATTCCAGGAAGAAGAGTGGATATAGCCATGGATTATACAGATTTAGGAAAACTACAATATTTGTTAGCGCAAAATGAAGTGCTTACTGAAGATACAGAATATACGGATAAGGTTATTATTCATGCTTTATTTCCGGAATCAGATAAAGAGATGTTAAAGAAGAAGATTACAGAAGCGACAAGTGGGCGTGTGATGACACAGGAAGGGGAAGAAGTGTACTTTGGTACAGTGGATGGAGAAGTGATTGTATTTTAAAAAATTAGTTGGGATCCCCAGCGATTCAATTATCAGATACTTCACAAAGCGTAGAATAGGATGTGGTTTGTGTAATATAAGATAAAATATAAAGAATATTTTTCTTACATAAAAATACTCCAGAAGATAAGAAATATATATATCTTCTGGAGTATAGATAATAGCTTGTTTTATAAATGAATATATTAAGCTTTTCCGTTTCTCTTTGCACGGTAACGGGCAGTTGGGTCAAGAATTTTTTTTCTGATACGAATGTTCTTTGGTGTGATTTCAAGAAGTTCGTCAGTATCAATGAAGTCTAATGCCTGTTCCAGACTTAAGATTCTAGGAGGGCTTAACTTTAAGGCATCATCAGAACCTGAAGCACGAGTGTTTGTAAGTTTCTTTGTTTTACATACATTTACTTCGATATCATCCGTTTTACCATTTTGACCGATAACCATACCAGAGTATACTTTTTCGCCAGGCCCTACAAATAATGTACCACGTTCCTGTGCGCTGAAAAGTCCATAAGTAACTGTTTCACCAGATTCGTAAGCAATTAAGGAACCCTGCTTTCTGTATTGGATGTCTCCCTTATATGGGCCATATCCCTCAAATAATGTATTGATGATACCTGTTCCTTTTGTGTCTGTCATAAAGTCGCCACGATATCCAATCAGTCCTCTGGAAGGAATGGAGAATTCCAGACGGGTAGAACCAGTACCAGACATGGACATATTACGAAGTTCACCTTTACGCTGGCTTAACTTTTCGATAACAACACCGGAGAATTCTTCTGGAACATCGATAACAGCAGTTTCCATAGGCTCTAACTTTTTACCATTTTCATCTGTGTGGTAAAGAACTTCGGCTTTACTTACAGCAAACTCATAACCCTCACGGCGCATATTTTCGATAAGGACAGAAAGATGAAGTTCTCCACGGCCAGATACCTTGAAAGAATCAGTATTTTCCATCTCCTCAACACGCAGACTGACATCTGTGTTAAGTTCACGGAACAGTCTGTCACGGATGTGGCGGGAAGTTACGAACTTACCTTCCTGACCGGCGAGTGGACTGTCGTTTACAAGGAACTGCATAGCAATTGTAGGTTCCGAAATCTTCTGGAATGGAATAGGTTCTGGATGATCAGGTGAGCAGATTGTGTCACCGATATGAATATCTGCAATACCAGAAATAGCAACGATAGAACCAACAGTAGCATCATTTACTTCTACTTTATTAAGACCATCAAATTCATAAAGCTTGCTGATTTTTACTTTTTTATTTACGGATGGATCATGATGGTTTACAAGGAGAGCATCCTGATTAACACGAATAGAACCATTCTCTACTTTACCGATACCGATTCGGCCAACATACTCATTATAGTCGATTGTACTGATAAGAATTTGTGTATCTGCATCAGGGTCACCAGTTGGAGCTGGGATATGCTTGATGATGGTTTCGAATAACGGTTTCATATCTGTACCATTTTCGCTTAATTCAAGCATGGCAATACCGGATTTAGCAGATGCATATACAAAAGGACTGTCTAACTGTTCATCGTCTGCATCTAACTCTAAAAGAAGTTCCAATACTTCATCCATAACTTCTTCTGGACGAGCTTCCGGACGGTCAATTTTATTAACACATACGATGAATGGAAGATTTAATTCTAAGGCTTTTTTTGTTACAAACTTTGTCTGTGGCATTGGACCCTCAAATGCATCGACAACAAGAATTACACCATCAACCATTTTTAATACACGTTCTACTTCACCACCGAAGTCTGCGTGGCCAGGAGTGTCAACGATGTTGATTTTTACTCCCTCGTAGTGAATGGCTGTATTTTTAGATAAAATTGTGATTCCTCTTTCTTTTTCAATATCGTTGGAATCCATAACGCGTTCGCCGACTTCCTGGTTGGCACGGAAAGTACCGCTCTGCTTTAAGAGTTCATCGACGAGAGTAGTTTTTCCGTGGTCTACGTGAGCAATGATTGCCACGTTACGGACATCTTCTCTTGAGATTTTCATAAATTGCCTTCTTTCTAAAAGTGTAAAGTATAAATTGCTCATCACTTGTGGAATGAACCAATTTATAACCGTATATTGACGTTTAAACTAGGTTATTCTAGCACAAAGAAAGAAAAGACACAATAAAAAAATACGAAATAAAAAGGAAAATAAACAGAAAAATAAATAGAAAGAAATAATTTTAATCTATAAAAAATCTATAAAGAATATGAAAAAAGATAGCAGAAATTATTAGGGAATTTAAATAAAAAGGAATATTTTTTTTAAAAGTGAGTATATATAAAGTAAATAACATATACAGAATCTGCTACATACAGGGGAGGAGTAAACATGACAGAAAAAATTTTAAAAAATAACCAGGCAGTAGTTGCAGGAGAAATTATCTCTGATTTTGAATTTAGCCATGAGGTTTTTGGCGAAGGCTTCTATTTTGTAAAATTAAAAGTGAGCAGACTCAGTCATTCAAGTGATATTATTCCATTGCTAGTCTCAGAACGTCTTATTGATGTGAGTCAGTCTCATATCGGACAGTTTTTAGAAGCTCGTGGTCAGTTCAGATCTTATAATAAGCATGAAAATAATCGCAATCACCTTGTTTTATCCTTGTTTGTAAGAGAACTGGAATTAATAGACTCGGTAGAAAACAGAAAACCTAATATGATTTTTCTTGATGGATATATCTGCAAGGAGCCAGTATATAGAACAACACCGTTAGGAAGAGAGATCGCGGACGTACTTCTGGCGGTGAACAGAGCATACGGCAAGTCGGATTATATTCCATGTATATGTTGGGGACGTAATGCCAGATATGCAGGAAATCTTTCAGTAGGAAGCCGAATTCAGCTATGGGGAAGAATTCAGAGCAGAGAATATCAGAAGCGCGTAGGAGAGAATAATGTGGTTAGCAGAGTAGCATATGAAATTTCTGTAAATAAGATGGAATATATTGATGATGGAATAAACCTTGAAAGGAAGGTTGCAGATTCGGGAAATATAGGTTAAATTATAAGGGACTGTTCGTTTTGAGCAGTCCTTTGGTTTATCATTATGTAACTTTCAGAGTCATATGGATTTTTGGTAAATAAGTGAATTATGGTTACTTGCAGTCAGATTGCTGTTTGGCAGGGATATGAATTATATTTATTATAGATAATTATGGATAAACACATTTTTAAAATTTATATAGGGTAACCGCGGGAATAAAAATAGAATCAAAGATACGTTTTGGTTTTGGTTTCTGAATAGTCACAACATATGATATAATGTAGAACAAGTAAGAATAAAAGTATAGAAAGGAAAACGAAAATGAAGATAACACCAGTAAAAGGTACGAATGATTATTTACCAGCGCAGGCTGAGCTTAGAAACTATTTACAGAAGAAAATCTGTGAGACATATGAGCAGGCTGGTTTCCAGAGAATTGCAACTCCAATTATCGAGGATATTGAGAATCTTGATAAGAGCGAGGGTGGAGATAACTTAAATCTTATTTTCAAAGTAATGAAAAGAGGGGAGAAGTTAAAGAAAGCAATCGCAAGCCAGAATCCAGATAATATTGCAGATATGGGACTCCGCTATGATCTTACATTACCACTGAGCCGTTATTATGCGAATAATCGTGCATCTTTACCACAGCCATTTAAGGTGATTCAGATGGATAGAGTATATCGTGCAGAACGTCCACAGAAAGGTCGTTTGAGAGAGTTTATCCAGTGTGATATTGATATTCTTGGATCTGATTCTTCTACTTGTGAAATTGAGTTAATCCACACAACCGCAAAGGCTCTTCTTAATATTGGTATTAATAACTTTAAGGTAAAAATTAATGATAGAAGAATTTTACGAGAAATTCTTTTGTCTGTAGGATTTGAGGAAGACCAGTTAGACAGCGTATGTATTTCTTTTGATAAGTTAAATAAGATCAAGGCAGAAGGTGTCGAGGCAGAATTAACAGAGAAGGGATTTGATAAGGCGGTTATCGCAGAATTCATGAAACTTCTTTCCAATGCACCATTTACACTTGACTATGTAAAAGAAATCTGCAAAAACAGTGAATATGTAGATTCTCTCGCATATATTATTGATACCTCTAATGCGCTCGCTGATGGCAAATATGTTGCAGAATATGATATGACTTTAGTTCGTGGACAGGGATATTATACAGGAACAGTGTTTGAAGTAGAATCATTAGATTTTAACAGCTCTATTGCTGGCGGTGGAAGATATGATAACTTAATCGGAAAGTTCTTAAAAGAACAGATTCCAGCAGTAGGATTTTCCATTGGTTTTGAGAGAATTTACAGTATTCTCATGGAAAAAGAATCTTACAATACAGAAAAACAGAAAAAAGTTGTCTTAATTTATGAAGAGAATCAGGTTGCAGATGCTATCCGTTATGCAGAAGAACTTCGCAAAACTTATAAGACAGCATTATACATCAAACCAAAGAAACTTGGTAAGTTCCTTAATAAATTAGAAGAACAGGGATTTGACGGTTTTCAGGTGTTTGGCAGAGACGAAGAAGTAAGAATGTTTGGAGAACAGTAGATTTTTGTAATGATTTATGGTATGATGTTGCAAAACATCAACAAATATAATCAGGATGAAAGGTCAGAAAATGGACGGAAGTATACAGGTTTATTACGGCAATGGAAGAGGAAAGACCACAGCGGCTCTTGGACTTGGCATTCGTGCAGCAGGTGTAGGAAAGCAGGTTATCATGGTGCAGTTTCTCAAGAAAAAGCATTCTGATACGCTTGATTTCTTAAAAAAGCTTGAGCCGGAGCTTCAGATTTTCCGCTTTGAAAAGGCGGCATGTGGGTATTCTGATTTAAGCCCGAAGGAAAAGCAGGAGCAAATGCTCAATATTAAGAACGCTCTTGGATATAGCAGAAAGGTTCTTGATACCGGACAGTGTGATTTGCTGATTCTCGATGAAATCTTTGGATTAGTTGATTACAATATAATTACCATTGAGGAATTGATGGATTTAATTGCAGTGAAAAAAGATTCCATGGACTTGATACTTACGGGAAGGAATCTCCCTGATGAAGTGAGGGAGATTGCAGACTGTGTCTATTCAATCCAAAGAGAGAAAGAAAAGACCCCGGAGATATTAGCACAGGGGAATTTCTAGTAATGCATTTTTAGATTAGAGAAAGGAAGGATAAGTATGGCTGTTTTTACAGGAGCAGGTGTTGCAATCGCAACTCCATTTGATGAGAATTACAATATTGATTATGAGAGTTTTGGGAAGTTTATAGATTTCCAGATAGAGAACAAGACAGATGCGATTATCGTTTGTGGAACATCTGGAGAGGCTTCTACATTAAGTCATGAAGAACATATCGCAGCAATTCGTTACTGCGTAAACCGTGTGAATAAGAGAGTTCCTGTAATTGCAGGAACAGGTTCTAATTGCACAGATACTGCATCTTACCTCACAAAGCAGGCACAGAATGCAGGGGCAGACGCAGCGCTTGTAGTAACTCCTTACTACAATAAGGCAACACAGAACGGTCTGATTGCCCATTATACAGATATTGCAAAACATACAGATTTACCAATCATTCTTTATAATGTACCAAGCAGAACAGGCTGCAAGTTAGAAGCTGCTACAATTGCAAAATTAGTAAAAGATGTAGATAACATCGTTGGTGTAAAGGAAGCAACAGGAGACATTGCTTTTGCAACACAGATTATGTACGATACACAGGGAGATGTTGATATGTACTCCGGTAATGATGACATGATTGTGCCAATGTTATCTATCGGTGGTAAGGGTGTTATTTCTGTTCTTTCTAACGTAGCGCCAGAAGATACACATAATATCTGTGCAGAATATTTTGCAGGTAACGTAGAAAAGAGTCGTGAATTACAGATTAAATATCTTGAACTGATTCATTCTCTTTTCTGTGAAGTGAATCCAATCCCTGTAAAGAAGGCATTAGAGCTGATGGGATTCTACGGCGGTAACGTAAGACTTCCGCTGACGCAGTTAGAGCCTGCACATACAGAACGTCTGAAAAAGGCTATGATTGAGACTGGAATTTTAGCATAAATATAATTTTTTAGAATTATGCTAAATATATCTCACAACTAACCTATTATGAGGTGAATAATTAAGTTAGTAAAGTGAGTCCAGACTTTGAATAGTTACTTTAGTTTTGATAATTAAAACATATCCGGAGGATTGAACATAAGATGGTTAAAGTAATGATGTACGGATGTAATGGCTATATGGGTCATGTTATCTGTAATTTGATAAAAGATATGGAGAATGTCACTGTGGCAGCGGGAATTGACCCATGTCCAGGTGACCAGAAGGATTTTCCTGTATTTGAATCCTTAGACGAATGTAATGTAGATGTAGACGTTATCATTGATTTCTCTGCAGCAGTAGCAGTAGATGGCGTTCTTGATTATGCAGCAGCAAAGAAGATTCCTTTAGTAGAGTGCACAACAGGTCTCTCTGAAGAACAGCTTGCACATCTTGAAGCAGCCAGCAAGCAGACAGCAATTCTTCGTTCTGCAAATATGTCACTTGGCGTAAATACATTATTAGAGATGGTAAAGACTGCCGCAAAGATTCTAGGCGAAGCAGGTTTTGATATTGATATTGTAGAGAAGCATCATCGCAGAAAGTTAGATGCTCCATCAGGAACAGCATTAGCTTTTGCAGATTCTATCAATGAAGCAGCAGATGGCAAGTATAACTATGTATTTGACAGAAGCGAGAGAAGAATGCAGCGCCCACAGGATGAGATTGGTATTTCTGCCGTTCGTGGTGGAACAATCGTAGGTGAACATGAGATTATCTTCGCAGGAACGGATGAAGTAATCGAGTTTAAGCACACTGCATATTCCAGAGCTGTATTTGGAAAAGGTGCTGTAGAAGCTGCGGTATATCTGGCAGATAAACCAGCGGGATTATACGATATGAAAGATGTAATTTCCGCAAAATAAATTCTGGTTTGCCGCAGGCAAGAAAGACGAACCCAGAAAGATAAATAAAGCATATTTGTGACTTTAGTCGCGGCAGGTTGAATGTTCGCGTGAAAACGCTCGCATTCAACCTTTGCTCCGAGGTCACAAATATGCTTTATTTCTCTTTCTGGGTTCTGTTTGTTGGTAATAAACATACTCCAGAATTTCAACTCCTCAAAAAGCCACAACCGTTTGAAATCTCCCTCAAATCTTCCTCAAATCTTCCCTCCAAAATAAATTCTTCCTTTTCCCTAACCCCCAACGTACAGTCTACAATAACTTAAAGTTTTTTCTAAATCTGGGTTTTTATTGGTTGTTTTTTTCAGAAAGCAGAAGTCCTTTTTTGTAAAGTGATTGGATTTTTTTGCTGTACCATTGACAGAAACGAAAGCACATAATATACTCTAACACAAAAGTCTTAATTTCAAAAATAAGATAAATAATTACGTTTGAAATCAAAAAATATATATGAAGTGAAATGTATATAGCACAGGAAAAGAACTGTAAGTGAAAACTTGCATAAAAACAGGAGGGTTAGGGTTATGTCAGGAAAGGTAAACGTAAAAAAGTTTAGAAAAGTTCTTGTTGCGAATCGTGGGGAGATTGCGATTCGTATTTTCAGAGCGTTAAGTGAGCTTGGGATTACAACGGTTAGTATTTATTCAAAAGAAGACCGTTATGCAATGTTTCGTTCTAAGGCGGATGAGTCCTATCCGTTAAATCCTCAGAAGGGACCGATTGATGCATATCTTGATATTGATACGATTATTAAGATCGCACTTTCTACAGGAGTAGATGCGATTCATCCGGGATATGGATTTCTTTCAGAAAATCCAGACTTTGCAGATGCATGTGAGAGAAATGGAATCGTATTTATTGGACCGGGCAGCAATATTATGAATGCGATGGGAGATAAGATTTCTTCTAAAAAGATTGCTATTGAAGCAAATGTTCCGATTATTCCGGGTGTGGATTATGCGATTAAGGAAGTAGATGAAGCGAAAAAAATTGCAGCGCAGGTTGGTTATCCGGTTATGCTTAAAGCGAGCAACGGCGGTGGCGGACGCGGTATGCGAATCGTAAATAGAGAAGAGGATTTGGAGAAAGAATTTAACGAAGCGAAGAATGAATCGAAGAAGGCTTTCGGTGATGATATGATCTTCATTGAAAAGTATTTAAAAGGGCCAAAGCATATCGAGGTACAGATTGTTGGAGATAATTATGGAAATGTAGTACATCTTTATGACAGAGATTGTTCTGTTCAGAGAAGACATCAGAAGGTAGTAGAGTATGCACCGGCATTTTCCATACCGGAAACAGTACGTCAGGAAATCTTTGATGCTTCTATCCGATTGGCGAAAACAGTAGGTTATCGTAATGCCGGTACGTTGGAATTTTTAGTAGATGCAGATAATCATCCATATTTTATTGAGATGAATCCTCGAATTCAGGTAGAGCATACAGTAAGTGAGATGGTTACGGATATTGACATCGTACAGACCCAGATTCTTATTGCGGAAGGTTATCCTTTAGCTTCAGAAGAGATTGCGATTCCATCACAGGAAAGTGTAACCTGTATCGGTTATTCGATTCAGACTCGTGTGACGACAGAAGATCCAGCCAATAATTTCCTTCCGGATACAGGAGAAATTACAGTATATCGTTCGGGTTCTGGTAATGGCATCCGTCTTGATGGAGGCAATGCATATACAGGAGCAGTGATTTCTCCATATTATGACAGTCTTCTTGTAAAAGCAATCTCTCATGACAGAACTTTTCTTGGAGCGGTAAGAAAGTCTATAAGAGCTTTACAGGAAATGCGTATTCGTGGAGTAAAAACGAATATTCCATTTCTTGTGAATGTGTTAAATCATCCAACATTTCAAAGTGGGCAGTGTTATACAACGTTTATTGAGGAAACACCGGAACTTTTTGAACTTACTAAGAGTCAGAATCGTGCGAATAAGATTATTGAATTTATTGGGGATCGCATCGTAAATTCAAATAATGGAGAAAAACCATTTTATGAGAACAGAGTGCTTCCGAAGCTTGACAAAAGCAAACCGGTTTATGGAGCGAGGGATGAATTTTTAAAATTGGGTGCACAGGGATTTATGCAGAAGATTTTAAAAGAAGATAAGCTTTATGTGACGGACACCACAATGCGAGATGCGCAGCAGTCACTGATGGCAACTCGTATGAGAAGTAAGGACCTGTGTGGCGCGGCTTATGCGACAAACGCGTTTATGCACAATGCATTTTCTGTGGAAGCATGGGGTGGTGCTACCTATGATACGGCATATCGCTTTTTGAAAGAATCCCCTTGGAAACGTCTTGAATTGTTAAGAGAAAGAATGCCAAATACATTGATTCAGATGCTTCTTCGCGCATCCAATGCAGTGGGATACAGCAACTATCCGGATAATGTTGTAAAAGAATTTATTCGTATATCAGCAGGTCATGGTATTGATGTTTTCCGTATTTTTGACAGTTTAAACTGGGTGGAAAATATGAAGATGCCAATAGAAGAAGCGCTGAAAACAGGAAAAATTGTTGAGGGAACTATTTGTTATACAGGAGATGTCAGCAATTCAAATGAGACAAAATATACACTTGATTATTATGTGAAAATGGCTCTTGAATTAGAAAAACTCGGATGTCATTCAATTGCTATTAAAGATATGGCGGCACTTTTAAAACCTAGAGCAGCTAAAGAACTTGTAGGCACATTGAAAAAAGAACTTCATGTACCATTACATTTACATACACATGATTCTACAGGTAACGGCGTGAGTACAGTGCTCATGGCGGCGGAGGCAGGAGTAGATATAGTTGACTTAGCGATTGAATCTATGTCATCGATGACAAGCCAGCCATCCATGAATGCGGTGGCGGAAGCGCTTCGTGGAACAAAAAGAGATACCGGACTTGACTTTGAAGAGTTGTCAGAACTGAGCAGATATTATAATCGAATTAGAAGTGTGTATGCACCATTTGAAAGTGATATGAAGTCTCCGAATACTGAGATTTATAAATATGAGATTCCAGGTGGACAATATTCTAATCTTCTTGCGCAGGTTACAGAAATGGGATCTCCGGAAGAATTTGAGGCAATCAAAGGGCTTTATAAAGAGGCAAATGATTTGCTTGGTAATATTGTAAAAGTAACCCCTACTTCAAAGGCAGTAGGTGATCTTGCGATTTTCATGTATAAAAATAATCTGAATAAGGATAATATTTTAACTGCCGGAGCTAGTCTGTCTTATCCGGATTCCGTTGTTTCTTATTTTCAGGGAATGATGGGACAGCCTTATGGTGGATTTCCGAAAAAATTACAGAAAATTGTGTTAAAAGATATTGAACCGCTTACAGAACGTCCGGGTAAATTGTTGCCGCCGGAAGATTTGGAAGGTATCAAAAAGCACCTCATTGAAAAATACCATTATGAGGATAAATCAGAAGAAGTTATGGCACAAAAAGCAATCAGCTATGCCTTGTATCCGAAGGTATATGAAGATTACTGCGAACATTTTGAAATGTATAATGATGTAACACGATTAGAAAGTCATGTGTATTTCTACGGTTTGCGAAAAGGAGAGGAAACTTATCTTAAAATTGGTGAAGGAAAAGAGCTTTTGATCAAGTATCTTGAACAAAGTGACCCGGACGAAAATGGAATCCGTACCTTAAGTTTTCAGGTAAATGGTTCTATTCGTACTGTAAAGATTCAGGATCATAATCTTGAAATTAAGACAGACCGCCGCTTAAAAGCAGATAAAAATAATCCACAGCATCTTGGTTCCTCTATTCCAGGAACGGTAGATAAAGTTCTTGTAAAGGAAGGAGATGTGGTAACAAAGAATATGCCGCTTATGACGATTGAGGCAATGAAGATGGAAACAACAGTAGTATCCACAGTGAACGGAACTGTAGATAAAATTTATGTGGAAGCGGGAGACAGTGTGCATCAAGATGATTTATTAGTATCTTTTCATATTAAAGAATGATTTTACGATTGATGATGTCTATTCTTCCTCTTGTTCGTGTACCAAATGTATATAAGCTTACTAAGATGGCAAAAATAACCTCAGCCGCAATCGTTGAAATTAGCGGTTGGGGTTATTTTTATTATAGTTATAAAAATGATGCTGGCCTCAAAAGATATTTCTTAAACATAATGCTCCCCAGCCAATTTTTTCATTAGGATATTCCGAAAAAGCAGGTAAGGGTCTTGCGCTTTTCCAGAGATACGCTTTTGTTTTTTCACCATAGAGAAAAGGGTCGTTACCATTTACAATGCCATGTTGCATCAAAAGTGCCGCAGCTCCAGTAACAAAAGGAGCAGCCATAGAGGTCCCAGTCCGTATAGTGTACCCGCCACCAGGAGCAGTGCTTAAAATATTAACTGCCGGGGCGCAAAGGTCGGGCTTTGTATGCCTGTTATTAGAAAATCCCTGCCCGGAAAATGGAGCAAATACATCAAGGCTGCTATCGTAGCCGCTAACGCTGATAACAGAAGAGGCAGTAGAAGGAATTGTAAATGTCATATCAGAAGAAGGGACGAGAAAACCGGTAGCAGAATTTGTAGCTTCTTTTGATGGCAGCCAAAATTGTAAGCGTCCATCAACAATTTTGCCAGTTGGAGTGGATTCAATGTGTAATGCCCAAGTGCCGGAAGTGATAAAAGTAGTATTTGAGCTAAAGGAAAGAAAATACTGTCGAAATGGCTGATAAGGTGTTGGATTGTTGATCGTAAGATAAATAGTTGTGTCAGCAATCATATAAGCGTAGATGCCGGGAACGGCAGGAAAGACAAAACTTTCCAAACCGGAAGGGGCAAAAAGTTCATAGAAAAAATCATCTGCGAAAGTCTGCCATATTTCAAGGTAAAGACTTCGCTCGCCCGGAGCTATGGTAAAATCTATAGATTTATCATAAGTGTTTTGATTTGAAATTGTGTTTAAGGAAGCGTGCCTTCTGGTAAGACCTTCATTTCCTGTAGCAGCACAAATAACATTTTTCCCATAAAGAGAAACTTGCTCCATAAAAAGTTCTAAAAGACTACTTCCAGTATGTGAACCATCATTAGAACCATAACTGATATTGATACTTAAAGGCAAAGAACGCGAATTAGCAAAACGAACCGCAAAATCAACCGCCATCATAAGATTCGCATAATCCGTATAAACAGAAGCGGTCTCATTTTTTAACTTTACAACAATTAAAGAACTTTCGGGTGCAACCCCCTGACTATTTCCATTGCTGGCACGCCCGTTTCCTGAGCAGATACCTGCGATATGAGTGCCATGCCCGGAAACGTCTTCGGAAGGCGATAGTAGCTCGGTAACAGGGTCAGTTACAGAAAAAGTAGAAGAGTCAGAAGGAACAGAACTAGATTTCGGCATAAGTAATCGGTTTAAATCTTCTTCTGAAAAAATAACACCTAAATTATAAGGGTTATCTATAGCGGAGCTATGCTTGGAAACATTATTCCTTCTGGTGTTAGTTCTATTGTCTGCTGCGATATAATTGTTTTGACTATTTGTTGTACTAATGTATTGGAAGTTATCACTATTAGAACTATTGCTATTAGTATTTTCTTTATTAAAAGAAGCAAAAGGCAAACTCTGATCCCAATAAGCCAAAATCCTCGTACTTCCATCCACATTTCGAAAATCAGGATGCCTGTAATCTACCCCGGAATCAAGAACAGCAATCGCTGTCCCTTTGCCAGTAAGTGTTGTAGCATTTACATTTCTTCCAGTCACAATATTATAATCAGGAAAACACGAAGCATCAATTCCTGTAAGCGCATTTTCATAAATCGGACGAGAAAGTTCCACATAAAGAACTTGAGGAAAAGTCAAAAAAGAAGGAATATCCTTCTCTTTAATAAAAAGAATCGCAAAATTGCCAAGCAAAGGAATAAAAGAAAAAGAAATCATTTCCTTAATTTCCTCAAGAGAACCATTATAAAATAAAATCAACTTCCACATATCCGTACTTGGAGAAAAACCAGAATGCAGCAGAGAACTTTCCATCCGCTTGGCATTATCCAAAGAAAGCGAGAGTGCAAGCTCAGGATTTAGCTTCTGGTTTATTTGTTCGATTTCTGTAATAGAAAGCATAACGTCACTACCTACTCTGCTTCAAATTTCTCAAAACAAATATATTCGCTGAGTTACTATTTAATTCATTAGACAAACTACAGACGAAGCCATTGCCCCCAATAAGGCATATTTGTGATTTTAGTCGCGGCGCGTTGAATGTTC
>OGXS01001495.1_pt1 | contig 15190 bp, 13 predicted proteins | sample 1576371 | NCBI WGS metagenome assembly OGXS01 (sample SAMEA3541475, study PRJEB24748) | human gut metagenome | biome: human gut; feature: human-associated habitat; material: faeces | place: China | collected 2012
GGAGAACAAACCGGAGAAATTGTACTGACAGTTTCGGACCGGAAAGATGTGGTTTCTGATCCGATCGGCGGAGAATGCTGGGGGGAAAACGGACTTCATGTCTCGGAAAAAAGCTATCGTTGGGAGAACGTATTTTGTCCGGAATCCGGATGGTATAAGGGTGATTTTCATACGCATACGAGGTTGTCTGACGGAAAAGAGACGATCGGGCATGCTTCTGACAGAGCAGAGGAAAGCGGTTTGGATTTTTATGTGCCGACAGAACATAATCTGATGCATACCGGCTGGTGTAAGACTTCACTCTGTGTGCTTCCCGGAATTGAGGTAACGACAGATAAAGGACACATGAATCTGTTTGGAATTACGGAAATGCCGGAGAAAATTCTGGAGATCGTGAAGCATAACGGAGAAGAGGTCATAGATACGTATATGGATCAGACGATAGCACAAGCAAAACAAAAAGGATGGATTCGCAGTATCAATCATCCGTTTCTGACCATCTGGAAGTGGCAGTTTGAAAATACAGACCTGCGGGATATCAACCGTATGGAGATCATCAATGATCCGACGTATCCGGATGGACCAGGATCTAATGATATGGCAATTCGTTTTTTGGATCAAGTATGGAATGAAGGAATTCGTGTGTTCGGAGTGGGAGGAAGTGATTCTCACAATCTGGAGGATGAATTTTATGAAGGGGCAAGCCTTCCGTCTGCGGTGGGAGATCCCGCAACATGGGTATTTTGTGACGGATTAAGTCCGAAAAATCTGATGAATGCAGTAAGGCAGGGACATCTGTGTGTGACCAGATTCTGCAAAATAGAGCCAAAAATCAAGGTGGATGGTCAGAACTGTCTTCCGGGAGATGAGATCACTGCAAAGAAGTGTGAGATTACATATCGGGCGGAAATTTTGGGACTGACAGAAGAACCGGAAGCATTTCTTGTGATGAATGGAAATTATGTGGAACTGTCGGTCAGTTCGTCTGAAAACGGAAAATATCATGTAGAGACACACTTGATTCTGGAAAATACTTCCTGGCAGTGGATCAGACTGGAAGTCAGAACAAAGAAAAAAGAATTTCTGGGATATGTAAATCCGGTATTTCGAGGAAAGAAAGAGCCGGAGAGGACCACTTTCGGAGAAATCAAAGGAGAGACAGAAGGTTTAACAGATGATTAAAGGAATTTTATTTGATAAAGATGGAACTCTGATTGACTTTTTTTCCTTATGGCTGGGTGCGGCAAAAGCGGTCGTAATACAGTTTTTAAAAGAAAATGAGCTTTCGGAGGAAGTAAAGGAACGTGTGTTTTATGCTATGGGAATCGAGAATGGAGAAATCGATCCTTATGGCGGGCTTGCGTATAAGTCCTATTCAGAAATTGCTCTGGATATTACGGATGAACTTTCAAGGGAGCAGATTTATCTGGACAGCCGAAAAGTGAGGATGCAGCTGGAGCGGCTGTTTGCTGAATATGTGACGGAAAGTCAGGCACAGTATGTGGAAACAGCGGACATTAAAGCAGTCCTTGATTCGCTGAAACAGAGAAACATTTGGATTGGACTTGCAACAGCAGATACTGTGCCGTCTGCAAAAAACTGTCTGAAACGGCTGGAGGTACTGGAAAAATTTGATTATGTGGGAGCGGATGATGGTGTCCTGCGCCCGAAACCGGAAGCAGATATGTTTCTGGAATTTCAGAAAAAATTCGGACTGAAGCCGCAGGAAATCGCAGTGGTTGGAGATACATATAATGACATTCGTTTTGCAAGAGAAAACGGGGGAGTTGCCATTGGTGTTTTAAGCGGAGTGAGTCAGGAAGCAGATTTTTGCGGGGAAGCAGAGTATATATTAAATTCTGTGGGAGAACTTCCGCAATTATTGGAACAGATATAGATATTAAGGAGGCATTGCTGTGGCTGAGATTCAGTTGAAACATGTATATAAAAAATATGAAAACAAAGTAGTTGCGGTACAGGATTTTAATCTTAAGATCAAGGATCAGGAGTTTGTGATTTTCGTAGGTCCTTCCGGATGTGGAAAATCGACAACGCTGCGGATGATCGCAGGATTGGAGGAAATATCCGACGGGGAGCTTCTGATCGATGGAAAAATGATGAATCAGGTACAGTCATGCGACAGAGATATTGCAATGGTGTTTCAGAATTATGCACTGTACCCGCATATGACCGTATTTGAGAATATGGCATATAGCCTCCGGCTGAAAAAGGTACCGAAAAAAGAACGCAGACAGAAGGTGGAGGAAGCGGCAAAGATTCTTGGACTCGAAGGGGTTCTGGACAGAAAGCCGGGAGAACTTTCGGGCGGGCAGAAGCAGAGAGTGGCAATGGGACGTGCAATTGTACGGAATCCAAGAATTTTCCTGATGGATGAGCCATTGTCCAATCTGGATGCAAAATTAAGAACACAGATGAGGGCGGAGATACTGAGGTTGTACCAGAAGCTGAAAACGACGTTTATTTATGTGACGCATGATCAGACAGAGGCGATGACACTTGGAACAAAGATTGTAGTGATGAAAGACGGAGTGATTCAGCAAGTCGCATCACCGGAAGAACTTTACAACTGTCCGGCAAATACATTTGTGGCAGGTTTTATCGGAATGCCGCCTATGAATTTCTTTCAGGGGAAATGCTGCAGAGGCGGAGAATATGGAACCTATCTTCAGATTGGAGATTTTGCGGTCAATCTGACAGAAGAAGATGCCGAAAGAGTTTTCCGAAAGGGATATATGGGTGAGGTGATCACAGTAGGTGTGCGTCCGGAAGATCTGGTACTTACAGAGGAAGGAACAGAGCATGAGGTTCTGGTGTATGAAATGCTCGGTGCAGAAACCTATCTTTATTTTACATACGAAGGGAAGGATGTGGCATTGAGGACAAATGCAGACACACCATATAGACGGGGAGACAGGATTTCTTTTTGTCTCAGAAATGATAAACTGCACTTGTTTGACGGTGACACCGGGATCAGAATATAAGAAAGACGGCGGAAGGAGACTTCTGCTGTTTTTTTTGTGCAATTGCAGGAATCTGGGTATATCTTACATCAAAATTATGCTATACTGAAACAGTAACCAGAAGGAATTCAAGAAAAGACAGCAGGTGATGATATGAGCAGTTTTAAAGACGTGGTTGGACACAAAAATATAATACAGTATATTGAAAATGCGGTAAAAACAGATAAGGTTTCCCATGCATATATTTTGAATGGGGAAAAAGGTTCCGGAAAACGACTTCTGGCAAATTTGTTCGCTATGAGCCTGCAGTGTCAGAACCGGGATGAAGACGGAGACGCATGCGGAAAGTGCCAGTCCTGCAAACAGGCAGCATCGAATAATCAGCCGGATATTATCAGGGTGACACACGAAAAACCAAATACGATCAGTATTGATGACATCAGAGAGCAGATCAACAATGATATTGTGATCAAGCCATACAGCAGCAAATATAAGATCTATATTGTACCAGATGCAGATATGATGAGTGTACAGGCGCAGAATGCGCTGTTGAAGACGATCGAGGAGCCGCCGGCTTATGCGGTGATCCTGCTTTTGACAGAGAATGCGGAGATTCTTCTTCCGACGATCCGTTCCAGATGTGTAATGCTGAAGCTGAGAAATATCAAAGATCAGCTGATCAAAAAATATCTGATGGAACAGATGGAGATTCCGGATTATAAAGCAGATGTGTGCGTGGCGTTTGCGCAGGGGAATATGGGACGTGCGATCATGCTTGCGACATCAGAGCATTTTAATGAGATCAAGGAAGAGGCAGTTCATCTGCTGCGTGAGATTAATGACATGGATGTGGATGCGCTGGAGGCAGCCGTAAAACGAGTGGTTTCTTATAAGATGAATATCACAGACTATCTGGATGTGATCTCGGTATGGTATCGGGATGTGCTGATCTATAAAGCCACAAAGAATGTGGATCAGGTCGTATTTTCTGATCAGCTCAGATTTATCAAGGACCGGGCAAGCAAGAGCTCTTACGAGGGAATCGAGAATATTCTGGACGGAATTGAAAAGGCAAAGGCCAGACTAAAAGCAAATGTCAATTTTGAACTGACGATGGAATTGCTTTTATTGACAATAAAGGAGAATTAACAATATGACAAGAGTAATTGGAGTAAGGTTCCGTCCGGCCGGGAAGATATACTTCTTCGCGCCGGGGAAATATAATATTCATACAGGGGACAAGGTGATCGTCGAGACGGCCAGAGGCGTTGAGTTTGGCACGGTAGTCACCGGCCAGAGGGATGTAGAGGATGACAAGATCACCCAGCCGCTGAAGCCGGTCATCCGTATTGCTACCCAGGATGACATCCGCAAGGAAGAAAAGAACAGGGAAAAGGAAAAGGAAGCATTTGGCATCTGCCTTGAGAAGATCCGTAAGCATGGCCTTGAGATGAAGCTGATTGACGCAGAGTATACGTTTGACAACAATAAGGTGCTTTTCTACTTTACCGCAGACGGAAGGATTGACTTCAGGGAACTGGTCAAAGACTTGGCGAGCGTGTTCAGGACCAGGATCGAACTGAGACAGATCGGAGTAAGAGATGAGACGAAGATCCGGGGAGGCATCGGGATCTGCGGCCGTCCACTTTGCTGCAACACGTATCTGTCTGAATTCGCGCCGGTATCCATCAAGATGGCGAAAGAGCAGAATCTGTCCCTGAACCCTTCTAAGATATCAGGAGTATGCGGCAGGCTGATGTGCTGCCTGACCAATGAGGAGGAGACGTATGAAGAATTGAACAGCCGCCTTCCTTCTAATGGAGATCATGTAACCACGCCGGAAGGCCTGAAAGGCGACGTTCAGTCAGTCAATGTGCTGCGGCAGCAGGTGAAGGTCATCGTAACCCTGGATAATGATGAAAAAGAAATCCGTGAGTATAAAGCCAGCGAACTTAGATTCAAGCCAAAACGCAAGAAGAAGGATGTTAAACTATCCAAAGAAGAATTGGCGCAGCTAAAGGCGCTGGAAGAAAAGAATGGAGCGTCAAAACTGGATGATGAATAGTTTAAAGCCAGGAGAGCGCCTGGATGATCTGATGATTAAAGGATACGAGATTATACAGAGTCCGGGACGCTTCTGCTTTGGCATGGACGCCATACTTCTGTCTTCTTTTGCCACGGTAAAGAAGAACGAGACGGCGCTGGATCTGGGCAGCGGGACAGGAATACTTCCGATCCTGCTGGAGGCAAAGAATGAAGGGGCGCATTATACCGGCCTTGAGATTCAGGAAGAAAGCGCCGATATGGCCCGCAGAAGCGTTAGCCATAACCGTCTGCAGGACAAGGTAGACATTGTCACAGGAGATATCAAAGAGGCATCCGCTATATTTGGGGCGGCCTCTTTTCATGTAATAACGACAAATCCCCCTTATATGATCGGCGACCATGGGCTGAAGAATGAAAATGAAGCCTTGTATATTGCCCGCCATGAAGTCTTGTGCACGCTGGATGATATTCTAAGGGAGAGCGCCAGGCTTCTGAAGCCGAAGGGTAGATTCTATATGGTTCACCGGCCATTCAGGCTGCCGGAGATACTTTCTAAGATGACAGCCGCTGGAATTGAGCCGAAGCGTATGCGGCTGGTGCATCCATTCGTGGATAAAGAACCCAATATGGTGCTGCTTGAAGGCCTTAGGGGAGGCAATCCCAGGATGAAAGTAGAGCCGCCGCTCATCTCGTATGAGCGGGATGGAACATATACGGAAGAAATGTTGAGAATATATGGAATGGACTAGAGAAAAGAACAGGGAGTGCCTGTTCTTTTGCTTTTGTTATGGATTGGGAGAAGTTCTGGCAAAAAAGACTTGAAAATCATGTTTTTACCTACTATACTGTTTCGTATAATATCTTTAAAATCTTATATTCATATTTGGCGTTCGCCATGTAAAGATTCCACAAGATGAAAATTAAATAATTAGGAGGAAGTCAGCCTATGGGCAAAAGAAACAGTAATACGAAAAGTGCTGTAATGCCGCTGTCTAGAGAAGACTATCTGAGACGGCTAGCGGCCAGTAAAGTTCCGTTTAACATCCGGTTGACCAATAACTATGCGTTCCGGAAAACATTTAAAGACAAGATGGTGCTGAAGGGATTTGTCATGGCACTGCTCGACTTGAATGAAGAAGAAATCTTGGAACTTGAGGTAACAGATCCTTATGAAGAAGGAGAGGGAGAAGACGAAAAAGAAGGAATTTTAGATATTAAGGTACACTTGAATAATTGTAAAAAAATAAATATAGAAATGCAGAATCGATATCAGGATGATTGGCCGGAAAGGAGTATTTTCTATAATTGCAGGATGTTTACAGAAGGATTTATCCATGGAAGTACATATGGAGAGATAGAGCCATGCCTTCATGTGGGAATCCTTGATTTTAATCAGTTAGAGGATAGGGGGTATCATCATAAGATTATGCTTATGGATGAGAGAAGCGGTGAATTGTATAGTAGTAAATTTATCTTCCATGTGATAGAATTAAAGAAATTAGAAGAGACATCCGAGGAAGAAAAGAAGCAGGAACTCTATCGGTGGGCGAGGATGATCGCAGCCAGAAGTTGGGAGGAGGTCTGTATGGAAGCAAAAGGAAATCCTTATATGGAAGCGGCAAAAGACGTGATGGACAAGATAAATCAGAGCGAAACAGAACGTTATCTATATCTGCGTCAGGAGATGGCAATAACCGATGAGAAGAGCAGGCTGATGACTGCAGAAAGAAAAGGTAGGGAAGAAGGAGAAATTCTTAAACTGATTTCTTTGGTTCAAAAGAAGTGCTTGAGGGGAAAAGCCTTGGAAGTAGTTTCGGAAGAACTGGAAGAGGACCCGGAAAATATCCGGGAAATTTATAAGGCTGCCAGCGAACATTTAGAAAATTCTCCAGAAGATATTCTGGAAATATTAAAAAGGGGCTAAAAGGAGAAGACATGTCAGGAACATTATACTTATGCGCAACGCCGATCGGCAATCTGGAAGATATGACGCTTAGATGCATCCGCATACTAAAAGAGGTAGATTTGATCGCGGCCGAGGATACGCGCAACAGCATCAAGCTGCTGAATCATTTCGAGATTAAGACCCCTATGACTAGTTATCATGAGTACAACAAGATAGAGAAAGGCCACAGGCTGGTAGAACGGCTTCAAAGCGGGGAAGATATAGCCCTGATCACGGATGCGGGGACGCCAGGCATCTCCGATCCGGGGGAGGAATTAGTGCATATGTGCCAGGAGGCCGGAATCGCGGTGACTGCCGTGCCTGGCGCCGCTGCGTGTATCACCGCGCTTACCATATCCGGACTGGCTACCAGAAGATTCGCGTTCGAGGCTTTTCTTCCGACCGATAAGAAGGAGCGCCAAGCCATACTGGAGGAGTTAAAAGGAGAGACCAGGACCATGGTTCTCTATGAAGCGCCCCATCGGCTGGCCAGGACGCTTAAGGTTCTCTATGAGGCTTTAGGCAACCGCAGGATCAGCGTATGCAGGGAACTGACGAAAAAGCATGAGACGGTATTTGCCACCACCATTGAGGATGCGCTTGACTATTACGAGAGCCAGGAGCCAAAAGGCGAGTGCGTGATGGTGATCGAGGGAAAGAGCCGCGAAGAGATTCGGGCAGAGGAAAAGGCCCAGTGGGAAGAAATGGACATTGAAGCGCATATGGAATATTATCTTGAGCGCGGCCTGGACAAGAAGGAAGCCATGAAGCAAGTAGCCAAGGACCGGGGCGTAAGCAAGCGCGATATCTACCAGGCGCTGCTGTAAAATTCTTCCTTGGTCAACTTGTATAGAAAACCAGAAAAAAATTGTTCAACTTGGGCATACCCCAAGTTGGACTTTTTTTATATACTTTGTAACAGAACGAAACGAAATCATAGATACGAAAGTATTTTTAGGAGGAATTCAAAATGGCAAGTTTATCACTGAAACATATTAACAAAGTGTATCCGAATGGATTTGAGGCGGTTAAAGACTTCAACCTTGAGATCGAAGACAAGGAGTTCATCATCTTCGTAGGACCTTCCGGATGCGGCAAATCTACAACGCTTCGAATGATCGCCGGCCTGGAAGAGATTTCTTCTGGAGAATTGAAGATTGGCGACAAGATTGTAAATGACGTTGAGCCTAAGGACAGAGACATTGCGATGGTATTCCAGAACTATGCCCTGTATCCTCATATGACCGTTTATGATAATATGGCGTTCGGCCTGAAACTGAGAAAAGTGCCAAAGGATCAGATCGACAAGATGGTTCGCGAAGCTGCTAAGATCCTGGACCTTGAGCCATTGTTAGATCGTAAGCCAAAGGCTTTGTCAGGCGGACAGAGACAGCGTGTCGCTATGGGACGTGCTATCGTACGTAATCCTAAGGTATTCCTTATGGATGAGCCTCTTTCCAACCTGGATGCTAAACTTCGTGTACAGATGCGTATCGAGATTTCCAAGATCCACCAGAGACTGGGTGCTACAATCATCTATGTAACACATGACCAGACAGAGGCTATGACTCTTGGTACCAGAATCGTTGTTATGAAAGACGGTGTTGTTCAGCAGGTAGATACACCTCAGAACCTGTATCAGAAACCAGGCAACTTATTCGTTGCAGGATTCATGGGATCTCCGCAGATGAACTTCCTTGACGCTGTTATCTCCGAAAAAGGTGGCAACCTTATCGCTAAAGTTGGCGAGCATGAACTGGTTATCCCAGCTGCTAAAGCAAAAGCTCTTAAAGATGGCGGCTATGTAGGTAAAACAGTTGTTCTCGGTATCCGTCCGGAAGATATCCATGATTCCCAGATGTTCATCGAAGCTTCTCCAAGCGCACCGATGACATCCGTAGTTAAAGTTTACGAGCTTCTCGGAGCTGAAGTATTCTTATACTTCGATGTAAACGGAACTCAGGTTACAGCACGAGTTGATCCTCGTACAACAGCTAAGACCGGTGATCCGATCAAATTCGCATTCGATATGGAAAAATCTCATTTCTTTGATAAAGAAACAGAACTTACAATCTGCAACTAATTTTCAGGAATCTTTAATAAACCCGGGGAGTTTTCCCCGGGTTTTTATGTTATAATATAGAATTGGCTGCCTGATTACTTCGATCAGACAATTTGCAAGGATTGCTATAAGCTGACTCATACCCCAAAAGAAAGGATTGACCTAATGAAAATACAACAGATTTTACAGAAATGCCTGACAGACTGGAAGAATATCAGCCAGATTGATTTCTGTCTGCTGGATTCTGATAACCATATCTTTCTCTCTACCTGTGATAAAAAACTTCCTGCAGAATCAAAACTGGAAGAATTTCGCCAAAGCAGTGCCCTGTGTGTTTCCAATACAAGCTGCTGCCTGTATAAGATCATGGAGAACCATTCCATCTCCTATATTCTGATCGTATGGGGAAAAGCAGAAAGTACTGCTACCATCGGAGAGCTGGCTGTATGCCAGGTACAGAGTCTCCTGGCTGCCTATGCAGAGAAAAGCGACAAGAATACCTTTATGCAGAATCTTCTCCTTGGTAGTTATTCTGATGTAGATGCCTTTAACTGCGCCAAGAAACTGCACATTGCAACTTCTGTTCAGCGTGCCGTATTTCTTGTGGAAACCAAACAGACCAAGGATGAGAACGCTCTCGCTACGATCCGGAATATTTTCTCTGCCCGTACCAGAGATTTCATCACAGCTATTGATGATACAGGGATTATCATCATCAGAGAATTACAGTCTACAGAAACTTATGAGGATCTGGAATCAATTGCATATATGCTTGTAGATATGTTAAATACAGAAGCAATGACTTCCGCATGGGTTGCCTACAGTAATCTGGCAGAGGATATTTCCAGGCTTCCAGACGCATACAAGGAAGCACATACAGCCCTTGAAGTAGGCAAGATTTTCTACGCAGATAAAAATGTATTCGGATATAACCAGCTTGGAATCGGCAGACTAATCTACCAGCTTCCTGTTTCCATATGTGAAATGTTTATCGACGAGATCTTCAAAGAGGAAACTCTGGATTCTATTGACGAAGAAACCCTGATCACCATCCGTACCTTCTTTGAAAATAACCTGAATCTCTCCGAGACTTCCAGACAGCTTTATGTACACAGAAATACTCTGGTGTACCGCTTTGAGAAGCTGCAGAGAAAATTCGGACTGGATATCCGTGCGTTTGAGGATGCATTAACATTTAAACTGGCGATGATGGTTGTGGACTACATAAAATATTCTAAGAATCATCCGTCATAGATTTCTCAGACAATTTGATAACATCCATCTGCGTGATCAAACCGGCAGACTCTTACAGCTACGTGGCTACGCGATTCTACACCGAATAACTGCTCCGCAGGGACTTACTTGATTCGGTTAAAAAAGCGTTATATCTTCACCAGAAATCTCTGTTGAAAATACAACGCTTTTTATTATTTCTTATATATTCTATTTCGCTTCTTTCAGCAGCATCAGATGCTCTTCCGGAAAATGAATATATTTCGGAACTTTTGCACGCGGATCTTCCTCAAAATTTCCTTTGGGACACATCCACCAGACCGGCTGACAGTCTCCGCCTTTCTTGTTCTTCAGTAAATACTGATGTTCAAAGGTCGTTTCAATATATTCCACAACTTCCACTTCCATGTGGTTCTCTCCGCCTTCAGATGCACCTTTCATCCAGTGACCGCGGATTCCCACATGCGTAACATCATCCGGCACCACATCTTTGGTCTGCAGCATCAGATCCCAGTCCACTGCATAAATACTGTGTTTTCCCATTTTCTGTACAGTTGAGAAATTTTTACACCCTGTCAGTCTGGCTGCCTGCAGAATACCAGGTCGTTCAAAGAGTTTCTTGGTTTCTCCTGTAGTAAGTGCCTGACCGCTGTCCAGAATTGTCAGATGTCCGCAGAACTTGTAAGCCTCATCACGGCTGTGAGTGACCAGAATCATATCACCTGTGTACTCATTAAGAAAGTTCTGCATATCACGCTGCATGATATCTTTCAGATATCCATCCAGTGCTGAGAACGGTTCATCCAGAAGGATGACTTCCGGTTCTCCGATCATCATTCGTGCCAGTGCGACACGCTGCTGCTGACCTCCGGAAAGCTGGCCCGGATAACGCTTCTCCAGCCCGTTAAGCTGATAACGCTCTATGTAATCTGCCACTTTTGCCTTAAGCTGTTTCTTATCCCCTCTGTATCCGCATGCGATATTCTTCTCTACAGTCATGGTAGGAAAAAGTGCATAGTTCTGAAAAAGATAGCCGACCTTCCTCTCCTGCGGTTTAAGATTGATTTTCTTTTCTGAATCAAAAAGAACTTTATCATTTACAACAATTCTTCCTGAGTCCGGTGTCTGGATTCCTGCAATACAGCGCAGAGTCATACTTTTTCCGCTTCCGGATGCTCCAAGGATCCCCATTGGAGAACCATCACTCTCCAGCTTTACTTTCAGAGTGAAGCCATGAAGTTTCTTCTCAATATCCACACTGATTGCCATTACATCCACCTGCCCATCTTCATTCCCTTACCGGAAACGATATTGATCGCCGCAACGATCACAAATGAAATGATCAAGATCACAACTACCCAGAAACCGGCCATGCCATAATTTCCTGCCGCAGTCTCCGAAGCAATGGCAACGGAAACGGTTCTGGTCTTGCCAAGAATGTTTCCTGCGAGCATGGATGTAGCACCGTATTCTCCGATTGCTCTGGCAAAGGCAAGGACTGTACCGGATGCGATTCCGGGTCCTGCTGTCGGCATGACAACTGTCCAGAAGATTCTTCTGTCACTCATGCCAAGTGTCTTGCCTGCTGCGATCAGATTCACATCCACCTGTTCAAATGCTGCTCTTGCATTCCGGTACATCAGTGGAAATGCAATCACAGTTGCCGCGATCACGCATCCTGCCCAGGACTGTACAATCTTGATATCAAATGTCGTATAAAGATACGATCCAACGGTTCTTCTCGTACTGAAAATGAGCAGCAGGAAAAATCCTGCAACCGTCGGCGGAAGCACCAGCGGCAGTGTCAGAATCCCATCCAGCACAGCCCTGAGACCCGCCTTCGCTTTCAACACCTTTCTTGCTGCCCATATTCCCAGGAAGAATGACACGATCGTTGCTGCGATTCCTGTTTTGATTGAAATGAAAAGCGGACTCCAGTCAAGTCCTGCAAGGATCTGTCTTATTTCTTCCATATCGTTCCTCTTTTACTCTACGTTTGTATCGAAATAGTAGCTGTCAAAGATCTTCTTTGCGTCATCGGATGTTACATATGCAAGGAAATCATCGGCTGCTTTTTTCTTTGCATCATCTGCCTCTTTATTTTCTACACGGCAGATCGGATAAATCACGTTACCTGTCAGATCATAGCTTACTGTCTGAAGGATCTTGATCTGATCCTCATATCCGTATGTATCAGAATAATAAGTTGTTCCAACTTCGCATGCACCCTCTGTAACGGCGATCAGCACCTTGCTTACATTTGCCTGCTCACTGATTTCTGCTCCACCAAGAGCTTCAGAAACCTGTTCTGTTGTGATGGTAGACGCATCGTCTACTTTGTCCAGAATTCCGAGATTCATCAACGCCTGACGGGTGTATTTTCCAACTGGTACACTTCCGCCTGCAAGTGCAATGCTCTTTGCCTCATTTAAGTTTTCAAGCCCGGTTACTGCTGTATCACTGTCCTTTAATGTGATAACAACTACCTGATTGTTCACTACATTATGGCGGGTTCCTTCTACTACCAGTCCGTCAGCCTCAAGCTGATCCATCTGTTTCTGTGCTGCAGAGAAGAACAGATCACACTCATATCCTTCTTCGATCTGTGTCAGCAGAGTTCCTGAACTGTCTGCATTGTAGACGATCTTCACATTCGGATGCTCTTTTTCATAACGCTCTGCAATATCTGTCATTGCCGTATTCAGGCTGGCTGCGATAAATACCTGAAGCTCTACATCCTCTTCTTTGTCAGCCTTTGTTTCTGTCTTTTTGTCTTCTGTTTTTGTGTCGGTCTTTTTACCGTCACATGCAGCAAGTGATGCTGTCATCAGCAGAACCAGACCTGCTGCCACTGTTTTCTTAAATAAGTTATTCTTTCTCATGATTTTAATATCCTCCTTTTCCAAATCCACAGTTTGGAAAAGTACACCCCCGACAGGACAGACAAAGTCCTCCCTGTCCAAGAAGCCGGAAATCTTTTTCATGTAGCTTTTCATCACACATAATCCTCGGAAGAACCAGATCAAAAATCGTCCGTTTTGCATACATCACGCATCCCGGAAGACCCATGACCGGAATCTGTCTGCCTTCTTTTTCACAATAAGCAAGCATAAACATGGCTCCCGGAAGAACCGGTGCCCCATAAGTCACCACTTCCGTACAGGCATTTTTGATCGCAAGAGGAGTCCTGTCATCCGGATCTACACTCATTCCACCGGTACAGACGATCAGGTCAGAACCATCCTCGATCAGAGTCTGGATTGCTTCTGTGATCATCTCATGATCATCGTTGCACTGGATCTGCTTCACCTCTGTAACGCCACATTCTTTCAGTTTTTCGATCACAACCGGAGTAAATTTATCCTCGATCCGGTGATAATACACTTCGCTTCCCGTCGTTACGATTCCCGCTTTTTTCTTCTGGTACGGAAGAATCCGGAAAATCGGTTCTTTTCCTGCCACTTCACAGGCCTTCTGCATCTTTTCTTCTTCGATCACAAGCGGAATGATCCTTGTTCCTGCAATCTTATCTCCGGTTTTCACCGGAAAATTTCCATGTCTGGATGCAATCATCATCTCACCAAGACTGTTCACCGCATTCAGCTTTTCGGTATTGATCTTCAATACCCCTTCACAGTCGGCGATCAGTTCGATCTTTCCTTCCTTCACCCCGGAAGGATGCATATGCTCACCCTGACAGATCTGACGCAAGATCTCAGCCGCCTCATTTTCATGAAGCATACCTTCCTGTTTTTCCCAGATATAAAGATTCTCTTTTCCCACAGATAAAAGTACCGGAATGTCTTCTTCGGTGACAATATGTCCCTTCCGGAAAACAGCATCCTTTACAACTCCCGGAATGATCTGTGTAATGTCATGGCACAGCACCTGCCCCACTGCATCTTCTGTTCTTACCAGTTTCATTTTTTGTTCCTCACTTTATATGGATTATGGCATAAAAATACCTGCCGTCACTGCGGCAGGTATTCTGCCCAAACCTTTTTATATTTTACCATAAAAAGGATGGATAAATAAGTTGTCCAGACAACTTTTTATTTTGTTTTATAGACAAGATCGATTGCTTCCGCAACTCCGTTTCCGATCTTTCGTGCTTTATCCGAAATCGTATAACAAAGTTTTTCCTCTATCCTTGCATCCACATCTCCGATCTTCAATCCTTTTTTGACCGGTACACCTTCCTGGAGCATCCCACGGACAATCCCGTGGAGCCTCGCATAGACAGGTTCATCTCCGCACCTTGCAACAATCTGCCCTTTTTTCACCACATCACCAATTCTCGCGACCGGATGCATGATTCCGTCTGCGGATGCCTTTAAAAGGCGTTCCACCGTATAGCCGCCAATATTTCCCGGAATTCCGGTGTTGGGGATTGCACTTCCCTCGCGGATCACCTCGCCCAGATGCTCACCTCTTTGCGTTTCAATCACAAAATGGCAGTCTCCGGCTGCCGTAAAGCCCGGTCCGATACCGATAACAAGAGGAGCGTCACTGATCCGGGTCCCAAGATTCTTTTTTGCCATGATCCCGTCAACCAGTACATCCGGCAGATATTCTTTCCGCACTTCTGCTTTTTCATCCACCATGACAGCAATTTTCCGCGTTGCCATAATTGCTTCTGCTTCTTCAAAACTTTCGGCAAGAACTGCTTCCATTCCTTCTACCACTGCATGTTCTTCGTATACCGCTCTTGAAAATGCCACCTCGCGTCTTACGGCGAGTGGGATGGCAACATCCGTCATCAGGATCTGATGTCCTCTTTCCCACAGCTCTGCCGCAATTCCCGTGGCAAGATCCCCGGCTCCTCTTATCAGGATCTTCATTTACTCTTCTTTCTCCTTTGGTAAAACCAGATTCAGGAACACTGCAACCAGAGTAGACAGTGCAACCGGTGATTTACCGAAA
>OGXS01001496.1_pt1 | contig 15161 bp, 11 predicted proteins | sample 1576371 | NCBI WGS metagenome assembly OGXS01 (sample SAMEA3541475, study PRJEB24748) | human gut metagenome | biome: human gut; feature: human-associated habitat; material: faeces | place: China | collected 2012
CGGCTTCGGGGGTGCATATCCCCGGAGCCTCTATCTCGCTGCGTTTTCGGAGCTTTGGTAGTCTGGTGAGGACAACTCGTTGGTTCACCTTGGCCGTTAGGGGGCCTCAATGGGCACGGAAGAGCGCCTTTCAGATGGGCGTGCGAATGCTGCACGAGGCGCTTGGATTCTCGCGGGCCTGGTGTGCCTCATCGCTATGGCCGGGGCGTTTTTGACGATTCCGGCCTTTTTCCCAACGAACGATGACGCCTACGCGCACCAGATACTCTCCGGGGGAATTTCATCCTCGCCGACTGCGCGCATCATGTTCATTAACTATGGGCTGTGCTGGATCTTCTCGCTCCTCTACACGGTTGTCCCTGCGGTTCCGTGGTGGGTCGTCGGTCATCTCGTAGCTTTGTTTCTTTCGATTTCTCTTATCGGCAGAACCCTGCTCGTCAAGTTGAGAATACGGGGCGTTTCATGCTCCGTCTTGCTTCAACTTGTGTCATTGGCGGCTGCCGACTACGGACTGTTTGCCGTGCTGATTGCGCGGTTGCAATTCACCACGACCGCCTCGCTGCTTGTTGCGGCTGCAATCATTTCCACGTGCGCCTGGAACACTGACGAGCGCGCGGTGTGTGGGAGCGTGTTCACAAGGACGATATTACCTGCGGTAATGGCGGTATGGGGCTTTGCGATGCGCTCCCAGTCCGGGTATCTCGGAATGTTCTTCTGGTTGTCCGCAATTGCGGTGATGGCATGCGCTATGAAAGGGAGCCTAAAGAATCGAGTGATTCAGCTGGCCCCCATGATCAAGCCTGTTGCGGTTGCCGGTGTGGCAGCCCTGGCGCTTCTCGCGATTAATGCGATGGAATACTCGTCACCCGAATGGCAGGGGCGTCGTGAGCTTGCCTCGGAGTTTGCAGCCTTTACGGACTACCCCAGGGTGTCGTATGACGAGGACCCCGATCTGTACGATTCGGTTGGGTGGGATGAGGACCTCCTTGCTCTGGCAAGCGACTGGTACTTCATGGACGAAAGAATCTCCTCTGAGGCCCTCCGCACGATTAATGAGGGCAACACGGCGGGGATTGACAATTTGTGCTCCGATTTTTGGGGGATCATCAAGTCGCGTGCCACCGACCTCAGGCAACCCACCTCGCTTGCCTATCTGCTTGTTTTCGTAGCTATGGGCGTGTTGGCGCTTCGGGGCGCCCAGGGGAAAGCCGCCAAGTCGCTCGTCTGTGGGGCAGCGTTTGTCGCTGGGGTGCTGATGGCATATCTTCTTGTCAAAGGGCGCCTTCCCGAGCGGGCCATCTGGTCCATTACCATCCCGGCAACGGCCGCGCTCGCTTCGATTGCTCTGAGAGGGATGGCGGGGAACCGCCGAGCCGATGCCAGACGGAGCCTTGCCCAGAGGCTGGTCGTGATAGGACTCTCGGTCTTGTTCATTCTCCCCGGTCTCCTAGCGGTTCGGCAGTATGGATGGGGGAGCGAAGACTACGCAACTCGCAGTAGGCGGGAGGAAAACATCGAGGCGTTCCATGCGTATGCGAGTGAACACGAGGACACCTTCTACTTCTATGCCGCGGACACCAATCTCACCTCCCAATATATCTGGAGGCTCTGGTGGCCAGACAACGTGTCGAGCTGGGGTGGATGGCAGTTCTGTTACGACTGGTTTGAAAGCGACATGCGGGACGCGGGCTTTGACGGGGTCCCAATGAGCGAGGATTTCTTCCGCGACAACGTTTGTGTGGTGCTTAGGGACAATGCGACCAAGGAGACGTTTACAAACTATATGAGCGATTTGTTCGGGCCGGTTGATCTGGAGCTTGTTGATACCATAACGAGCGAGATACAGGTATATCGGGTCGTAGGGAAAGAGGCATAGGGCAGCTGTTGTAGTCCGGGGATGTGCTGGGTCGGAGCGTGGCGCGCCGTCTGTGGCGGCGCGCACAGGCGGTGCCATACGCCTTCTATCTAGACTAGAGGTGCAGACTATTAGTCTATCCTCTAGTCTATTCGTCTATCACCCACTTTGCGTTTTCCCGTGCCCCCCGGTCGAATGCGGTGCTCCTTGCAGATGCTCGTGTCCAGCCCCCCGCTGCCTCACGTACTCCTCATGGGTGCCGATTTGATGCCCGCCACCTTCGACGAGAGCGTGAGCCTCGGATAGCGGCCCTCGACGACGCCCCTGCTGCGGAGGGCCGGTAGTGTCGAGAAAGATGGTGTTGTGGCCCGTCAGCGGTGGGCGCGCCATTGATTCTTGATAAACAGCGTTCCTTAATCATATGTTAATCAATGAGGGTATTCCCAATGTTGGAGCCCCAGGAATCTCTGCGACCGTGCCAACTTCCCTATAGATAGTTTCTGTGGCCTGCCAGAGCTGTCAACTACAGGTCCCTCTCCGTTCTCACTTTTCTTCTGAAGATTAACGGGGGCTTATGCTACAAACCGTTCGGGAAGGATTGGCTAATCTAGGGGACTAACCGTATTATGACGAGAGCGTGCCATCCTTTGCAGGAGAATTAAAAGCGGGCAGGGGGCGTCTTGGACGGGCTTATATCCTCAATCAAAAAGACGCTGTTCGACTCGGAGCTGCCCGACCTTGGCGTAGACCTCGCGGAGGCCGGCCTTGACGTTATTTGTGACAATGCGTTTGTGAGGGAGATTCCCATTGTCAAGACGATGGTGGCCACTTTTGACCTGGCTCGGGATTTGCGAGCGCGGAATCTGCTGATTCAAACCACTGAGTTCCTCAAAGGCATGAACGAGCGTAGCATCCCGCATGATCGCATCGTCCAATACAGGAAGCATCTCGACTCCAATCCCAGGTACGCCAGGGAAGAGCTCGGAAGAGTTCTCTTGGTGCTCGACTCGAACTATGACCTTGAGAAGTCGCTGCTGCTCGCCCGATTCTATCGCGGGTACGTCGCTGACAAGATTAGCTGGGAGGAGTTCTGCGACCTGTCTGAGGTCCTCCGGCGTATCTTGGTGTCGGACATCAGGATGCTATACAAGATTAACTCACGGGAGGTGAGGGATACCGACCAGTGCCCCGCGTCGCGTGCGGACAGGCTCATCTCTCTTGGCCTTGTTGGCTCCGGACGAAAGGGTCTTTATCCGGGTGGCGACGGGGAGCACATCACCGATCGGTGGCTCATGCCAACGGAGTTCGGAAGCCAGTTTTGCGACCTTGCCAAAGGGGCCAATTATTCGGAACAGTGCGACGCCGCGGAAAAGGGCGCGGATAATCTATAAGGACGCTAAGGGCCCGTTCTCCTGCTTTGCCAACCGCGGGCATAGAATCTCTGCTTCATGGGCTGGGAGCAGACGGTAGTCCGGATTAGTGCAGAGCTTCTCACCGTCCGAGCGACGCGCTACCCTTCCGTGCTGGTCCTACGGCGCAGCGTTGCGGTGCGTCGCCGTACCGTAGGCGGGGCGGATACTGATGAGGGGCCTCTGAGACCGCCGTGCCTTAATCTATAGAGCCACAATGCTCCTAGGCAATGTGCTGATATCACTTGCATTTATCATTCTATCACTTACAATTATCACTAATATAGTCTACAGAAGTGCGAGTGAAAGATGGAAGAGACAGAGATTCGCCAGCTTATCGAAAGGCTCCGCACTCTTGGTAGAGACGACAGCCAATGCGAGGTAAAGACGTGCGAGAACGAGCTCTCCAAGGATGTTTGGGAGTCTGTGAGTGCGTTCGCCAACACGCGGGGCGGGATACTGCTGCTCGGCTTAAGCGAGAAAAACGGCTTTCTTCCTGTGCCGAGCTTTAAGATAGACCGGGTCTGCGACCAGCTCGTATCTGGCATGGAGGGCGGCGGGGCGCCGGGAAAACTTGAGAATCCACCGGAATACCAGGTAGATCGTGTCATCATGGACGGTGCCGCCATCCTCGTCGTGCATATCAAAGAACTTGAGGCTTCCCGTAAGCCCTGTTATATCCGAGACCGTGGCGTTCAGAACGGGAGCTACAAGCGGGTAGACGACAAGGACGTCCGCCTGTCTGCAAATGAGCTGTATGCGCTCCAGACGGCAGTCGCGGTTGACGTTTCGGATAGGATGCCCGTTGAGGGTGCCTCAATCTTCGATCTCGATAGTGGGCTATGCGAGGCACTTTTCGCGCGAGCGCTCGTGCTCTCGCCACGCGCCCTGCGCGGCGCAGACGAATCGGCAGAGCGCTTCAGGCGATTAAACCTTATGAACGCCGAGGGAGGGATCACGCGCGCCGGATTGCTCGTTGTGGGCAAGTATCCACAGCAGTTCTTTCCGAAGCTCGTTGTTGACGTTGCGACCCATTCAGGGGTCACAAAGGGAGCAGACGGCAACCTGAGGTTCAGGGATCGTGTTGTTTGCGAAGGCACCTTGGGAGAGGTTATCGGCGACTCCGTCCATGCGGTTGCGAAGAACCTCAGGCGCTCTTCTGTCGTTGTGGGACTTGAGCGTTCCGATGAACTCGAAGTACCAGAAAGCGTTTTGCGCGAGGCCATCACCAACGCTCTCATCCACCGCAGCTACAGCGCCCGTTTCGACGGAGAGGCAGTCGCTGTTGATGTCTTTGACGACAGAATAGAGATCGTGAATCCAGGTGGATTATGGGGCAAATCGTGGGATGACCTTGCTGATGGACGGTCGTGCTGCCGTAATACAACCCTCATGAAGCTCATGTCTCTCGCACCCCTGCGGGAGGGCGCTGGCTCTCCTGCCGAGGGAAATGGAACGGGAATTCTTCTCATGAGAGAAGAGATGAAGAGGCGTGGGCTCAAGCCTCCTGAGTTTCGCCCCGCCTTTGACCACTTCAGGGTCATCCTTTGGAGGCCGGCTGCGAATGACGGGCGCTCGCGGGCCGTTCGCATCGGGAAAGCCTTCGTTGAGCGGTTTTTGGAGGAGCATGGTGAAGCCTCCCTCAAGGAGCTTGTCGAGGGTTCAGGGCTGACGACGAGCCAGGTGCGCCTTCGCGTGAACGATCTCATCGACAGTGGGCGAGTGGAGGCCACCGCGCCGCCGCAGAGCAGAAACAGGAGGTATCGCCTTCGGCAGTAACGTGCAGTGGCTCGCAGCCTCGGGCTGGCCATAATAGTTGAATAAATCCATGGACTATGCCTGTGGCGAGACAACTGGTTTACTAGAAAACAAGGAAATATATAACTGGTAGCAGACGCTCCGGGCATTCCCTCGCTCTTGCGCTATGCTCGCTTGACCCCCAGCGCAAACACGACGCCAAACCATACGGTGAGCACGGCCATGAGGGCCAGATAGACCCACGACGCGCCGTCGATGCCGGCCGCCTGCACCGCGGGCGGGCACGTTACGAGTGCCAGCACCGCTACGATAACGTACCCCGGAATGAGCTTGTTCTGCCAACGGATGATGGTCAGGCCGGTGGTGAACAGCGTCGCCATGGCAAGGAAGCCGCCGCCAGCCAGCAACACGAGCAGATCCGTCTTGTATGGCGCGAGCTCGGTGTTGTAGAGCAGGTTGAGCACGGGCACGCCCAGGAGCCATGCTCCGGCGATGCACACGAGCGTGATGCCCACGATGATGAGCGTCTGCAGGGCGAAGCGCCGCGCGAACGCGCCCCGGCGCCCCTCCGCCCAGTCGTCGGCGAGCGAGGCGATGATGGGGTTGTAGATGAACCCTGCGAGCAGGCCCACCACGAAGACCGGCATGGCGATGTAGCCGTACTGGGCCTGGGCGACGTCGTCCATGACGGCATCGATGGCGTACTTTGGGGCGTTGCCGATGTAGAAGAGCAGGAACGTGGCCAGGAAGACCGGGAAGCACTCCTTGAGAAGGCCCCACGCCCCCGCGGTGGGCGACGCGGGCGACTCCGATCGCTGGACGGGCAGCTCGAAGGCGCGGCGGGCCCAGAGGGTCTCCGCGACGAAGAAAAGCGCCGTGAACACAGTGGCCGCGGTGAGCGAGAGCAGCAGGTCGCGTGTCACGACGATGAGCCCGGCAAACACGACGATCATCGACGCCATGCGCAGGGTGAGCACCTTGGCCCCCACGTCGAGTCGACCGTGCTGCTGGTAGTTGCCGTGGAACACGTCCTCATAGGCGTCGATGGCCTTGAAGAGGACCATCATGACCATGACGAGAAACTTGTCGAGGGTGTAGCCCACGCCGAGCGCGCTCCACACGCTCCACGCAACGCCGCACACCACCATGGCCAGCGCGCTGACCACGCGCGCGGCGTGGTAGGCGCGGAAGTCGTACTTCTCGTCCACATCGGAGACCTGGAAGTTGCGGACGCCGTACTTTCCGAGGTTGAGGAAGAGGTTGGCGTTGGCATAGGCGATGGTGAAGACGCCGGCCTGGACCGGGTCGCACACGTGCGAGAGCACGATGAGCATGATGACCGACTGGAAGGCGTTAAGCAGCCCGGCTGCGGTGTTCCAGACGTACGCGGCGCGCTCGATGGCGACGTCCCCCTCGCTTGGGACGGTGGTATCAGGGGTTGTCGCCTGGCTCACGGCCCCTCCCTCGCGCGGACTCTGGCTGGCATAAAGTTCTTCTGTAGAGCAGACCAACCGTGATTATAGCTGCTAAGCTATCCAATACTGGAAAAATGTGGGTGGGCCGCATTCTGCCGATTTGTTGGGACGGGCATGACGGAGCACGAGGCACAGACGGCGCGCGACGCCGCGGACGAGCAGCTCGAGCAGCTGCACGAGTTCGCGGACCGCTACGCCGACCGCGGGCAGTACCGTCAGACTGCCAAGCTGGCGTACCGAATCGTCAAGCGCGCCTTTAACGTCGTGTTCTCGCTGGCGGTCATCGCCGTCCTTCTCGTCCCCGGGCTCGTCCTCTGCCTAGCAATCGCCCTGGAGACCAAGGGCTCGCCGATCTACGTGCACGAGCGGGTGGGATATCACGGCCGCCGCCTCGGCGTCCTCAAGTTCCGCACCATGGTGGCCGACGCCGACAACCTCGAGAAGTACCTCAACGACTGGGAGCTCGCCCAGTTTCGCCGCGAGCACAAGCTCGACCACGACCCGCGCGTCACGCGACTCGGTGCCTTCCTGCGCAAGTCGTCGGTCGATGAGTTCCCGCAGTTCCTCAACGTTCTCATCGGCCAGATGAACGTGGTGGGCCCGCGCCCGGTAACCGAGGAGGAGCTCGCCTGGTTCGGCGACGACGTGGACGAGCTGCTCTCGTGCCACCCCGGCATCACCGGCCTCTGGCAGACGCTCGAGCGCAACGATGCGACCTACCAGACCGGCGTGCGCCAGGAGATGGAGCTCACCTACGTGCGCAAGCGCTGCATCAAGATGGACCTCTCCATACTCGCGCGGACGTTTGGCGTCATGGTGAGAAAGACGGGGAAGTAGCCATGGGCGCTCCCTCGTACGCGGTGCTCATGTCCTGCTACGCCAAGGACCGCCCGGAGTGGCTGTCCATGGCGCTCGAGAGCATGGCAGCCCAGACGCTCAGGCCGACGGAGGTCGTGCTGGTGTTTGACGGCCCGCTCACGGAGGGCCTGGTCGCTGCCGTGGATGCGTTCGACGCCGCCCACCCGGGCCTGCTCGTTCGCGTGCCGCTCGAGAGGAACGTGGGGCTCGGGCCCGCGCTCAACGCCGGTCTGGCGCGCTGCTCCTGCGACGTCGTCGCGCGCATGGACGCCGACGACTTCTCCCGTCCCGCGCGCCTCGAGCGCCAGCTGGCCAAGCTCGCCGAGGGCTACGACATGGTCGGCTGCAACGCCACGGAGTTCTCGGGGGACGTCGACAGCCCCAACTCCGAGCGCGTGATGCCCGAGACGCACGACGAGATCGTCCGCTTCGCCAAGAGGCGCGCCCCGTTCGTGCACCCCGCGTTCGTCGTGCGCCGCTCCTCGTTGGAGGCGGTCGGCGGGTACAGGAGCGTTCCCTACGCGGAGGACTTCGACCTGTTCATCCGGCTGCTGAGGGCGGGCTCCCGGGGCTACAACCTCCAGGAGCCCCTCGTCGCGGTGCGCGTGGACGACGACGTGTACCGTCGGCGCGGCGGCCTCGGCTATGCGCGTGACATGCTCTCGTTCAACGCGCTCGAGCTGCGCGAGGGCTGGTTCTCCCCGGCTGAGTTCCTCGTGCGCTCCGCCGCCAACGTGGGCGTCGCGCTCATTCCCAACGGCGCGCGCGACCTTGTCTACAAGCGACTTCTGAGGAGGAGTTCCTAGGTGACGCCTTCCGACCAGCAGATTGCTGCGACTGAGAAGACCGGGGCGGGGCCGCTCTCCCGCCTGGGCCTCGGCGTGAACGAGGTTCTTCTCGTCCTCATGGTCGTGGCTCTGAGCGTGCAGGGACCAAACCTCTTTGCCTTTGGGGGCATGGACTTCACCCTGGGCCACGCGCTCGTGGGCGTGGTCGGTGCGGCGTCGGTCGCGCGCGTGCTGCTCGCGCGGCGCCGCCCCATCCTGCCCTCCGCGTCAATCAACGTGCTGTTCGTCACCTTCGTCGTGATCACGCTCGTCGACACCCCCGCGCACGGCTTTGGCGCGACGATTCTCAAGTACGCGTTTCAGTATCTCGTGCTGATCGTGGCGCTGAACCTCATGGTGCTCGTGGGGGGCGAGAGGAGCGAGCTCCTGATTCTCGCCGGGGCCTGGATCGTGCTGGCGATCGTGCTGGTCAACGCGCTGGCGCACGCCGGTGCGTTCCTCGAGTACTACGATCACCCGTGGGACGGCCACCCCAACTACGCGACGGTCTTCTCCGGCGGTGTGAACCTCGAGGCGACGTGGCCGGCAATGCTCGGCGTCTTCTGCCTCAACGATCGCGGTGGCTGGACGTACCTGGGCCTGACGTACGTCTTCGGCGCGCTGACGCAGAGCCGAGCCGGCCTCATGCTGGCGGTCGGCGCCATCGTCTACGTGCTGCTCGTCAAGGATGGGGGGCACCCCGGGCTGCGCCGGGTCGCCGTCGTGGCGATTCTGGCAGCCGCCGCCGCGCTCTACATCGTCGCGGGGCCGCGTGCGGCATCCGTCCATTCGGCGACGGAGAGCCCCGCGGTTGAGGAGGAGACGGTCTCGGACGCGCCCCAGGGCATCCCGGGCCGCCGCGGCATCTGGATGGGCTCGATAGAGGCCTTCTACGACGCGCCCGTCCTGGGCTATGGCGCCGGCAACGCCATGGACGCCGTGCGCGCCGTCACCGGCTACCCCTACCACGAGGACAACGTGCACAACTATCCGCTGCAGGTCCTTCTCGACTTTGGTCTGGTGGGTCTTGCGGTCTTTGCCGTGGTAGTCGTGCGATTTCTTGTTCTTGGCGTGCGAGCGCGCTTCCGCAGTCCCTTTGCTGCGTTCGTCGCGCTCTACCTCGTGGGTGGGATGATTCAGTTCAAGGGCGGCGAGCTGCTCGTGGGCTTCGCGCTCGCGGGGCTTGTGGCGTTTGGCTACGACATGCTGCGCGAGAGGGCGTAGACCATGGGGACCGCGCCGCGCTTCTCGGTAATCATGCCCGTCTACAACGTAGGGGCATACCTCGACGAGTCGGTGGGCTCGGTGCTCGCGCAGACCTACGGGGACTACGAGGTCATCCTCGTGGACGACGGCTCCACGGACGGGTCGGGCGAGAAGTGTGACGCCTATGCCGCCGGGCACCCCAACTTCCGCGTCATCCACCAGGAGAACAGGGGACTGCTGCTGGCCCGGAGGGCGGGTCTCGCGGCGGCCGAGGGAGACTACGTCGTCACGCTCGACTCGGACGACATGCTTCGCCCCGATGCGCTCGCCGCGATCTCGGAGCAGGTGGACGCGCATGCGCCGGACATCGTTGCCTTTGACTTCTCTCGTGCGACGGACTTTGCGACCTTCGGGCCGAGCCGCCTGGGAATCGCCCCGGGATTCTATGGCCCCGAGCGCTACGACCTCCTGCGGGCGGAAGTGTGCGGCGGGAGGCACAACAACCTCTGGAGCAAGTGCTACCGCCGCTCCATCGCCGACGCGGACGCCGACTACTCGGCCCTGCGCGGGCTCACGCATGCCGAGGACCTTCTCCAGCTTCTTCCAATCGTGGATGCCGGACGGACCTTCTCGTACGTGGGGGAGGCGCTCTATTACTATCGTCCCAACCCGGGAAGCGCCACCGGCAGCTACAGGCCCCGTCAGCTCGACGACCTCTCCGCAGCGCTCGATGCGCTCCTGAGCTATGCCTCCTCGTGGGGCGACGAGTTCCTCCTCGCTGCCCGCAGGGGGGCGCTGCTTCAGGTGAGCTATCTGCTTCACATGCTCGTCGCGTCGCGCCCGGACAAGGACACGCTGCGTGACCAGGTGGTGCGCATCCGCGACTATGCTGCGGGGGCGGGGCTCTTTGGACCTTGGTCGGATGGGCTCAGGCCCGACAAGCGCCTGGAGGTCCGCGCACTTGAGCGCGGCGACTGGCGACGCGTCGTCTGGGCGGTGCGCGCGTTCGAGGCCCTCAAGCGGGCGCGCGACGCCCGCGCGAGAAGGTGACGACCGTGTCGCTCAAGGAGCTTGCCAAGGACGCGATCCAGCGTGTCGTGTTCTCCGGACCGGCGCACTCGGCGCTGCATGGGAGGGCGCTCTCCCGCCCCGCGACCTTCGTCCCGAATGCGCGCGATCGCCTGGAGGCAATCTCTCCCAGGCCGCGGCACATGAGGGTTGCCCCGTCTCCGCTGCCTCCCGCGTCGCTTGACGTGAGCGTCGTGGTTCCCGTCTATAACGTCGAACGCTACGTTGCCGACTGCCTGGAGTCGATTCTGTCCCAGGAGCTTGACGGGTCGATGGAGGTCATCGCCGTCATCGACGGCTCGCCCGACGACTCCGAGGCCATAGTTCGTCACCTTGCCGAGAGGGACGCGCGCCTGCGCGTCATCGTGCAGGAGAACGCGGGGCTCTCGGCGGCGCGCAATGCCGGCATCGCGCATGCGCGCGGCCGCTGGATTGCGTTCGTCGACTCCGACGACATGCTTGCCCCCGGCCACCTCTCCGCGCTTCACGCCCGAGCGCGTGAGGGCGGGTGCGACGTGGTGGGGTCCCTCTGGCGGCGCATGAGCGAGGCGGGGGTGGTCGGCGAGCTCGGAGAGCCTGTGCGCACGCACATGGCGCCGTGGGGCCGTCTCTACCGCCGCGAGGTCTGGGAGCGCCTCAGGTTCCCCGTGGGCTGCTGGTACGAGGACCTGATCACGCCCTGCTGTGTCCAGCCCCTCTTTAGCGAGTCGTTTGTCGACGACGCGGGGTATCTGTACCGCAGCCGACCCGGCTCCATCGTCGAGGAGAGCTCGTCCAACCCCAAGGCCCTTGACTCCTACTGGGCGCTCGAGGGGATGCTGGGATGGCGGGGCGACCTGGGAATCGTGCTGGGGCAGGAGGACTACGACCGGCTGCTCCAGCTAATGGGCCCGCTGCTCATGGGGCGTACCACGTTTCTGGATGACGAGGGCCGTCGCGCGCTCTTCTCTGCATGCTGCGACCTGCTTGCGTCTCTGGCGGAGTTGGGCAACGTGCGCACCACGCTGGGGAGTGCCTGGGAGGACGTCGAGCGGGGCCTGCGCGAGCGCCGCTACGAGCTGTGGTGCCTCGCGTGCGCCGCCCTCGTCCGAGAGGCGGGGAGCATCAAGCTCGCCACCGCATGGCGCATCTACCGAGCGGCGATGGGGCAACGATGAGAATCGGCATCGTCACCTTTCACTGCGCGTACAACTTTGGCTCCGCGCTGCAGACGTGGGCGCTCAAGCGGCAGCTGGAGCGCATGGGGCACGAGGCGCGCGTGGTGGACTATCGAGGGGCGGATTTCGAGCAGTACCGTCTGATTCAGACCCACTCGCCCAAGGCACTTCTCGCCAGCCTGGCGTTCTATGGGCCCAACCGTCGACGCCGGGACTCCTTTGAGCGCTTCATCTCCGAGCGGCTGGCGCCCACGGCGCGCTACGGCGTGGCGGACGAGGCGCGGATGGCCGCCGAGCTGCCGGGGGAGTTCGGCTGCTTCGTCTGCGGCAGCGACCAGATCTGGAACCTCGACTGCACGTGTGGCCCGGTGGGTCCGTACTTCCTGAGCTTTGCGGGCGACGCCAGGCGGGTGGCGTACGCGCCGAGTCTCTCGCACACGTCCTTCGAGGAGCGCAACTTTGGTCCCGTCCAGCGGGAGCAGATCGCGGGCTGGCTGGGGCGCTTCTCGGCGGTCTCGGTGCGCGAGGGGGTGACGGCGCCGCTCTACCAGCCGCTCTGCCCGGTGCCGATCGAGACGTGCGTCGACCCGACGCTGCTGCTCGGCGCGGCGGACTACGAGGGGCTCGCGGCCGAGACCCCCGATGCCGCCGGCACCCTCTTCGTCTACATGCTCGAGAAGAACCCCCAGCTCGTGGCCTATGCGGGACGTCTTGCACGTGAGCTTGGGCTCACCGTGAGCTACGTCTCCAAGAGACCCCTGAGCTTTGGCGTTCCGGCGCGCAACTACTATGGTGTGGGGCCCTCCGAGTTTCTCGGTCTCGTGCGTGACGCCGCCGCCGTGGTGACCAACTCCTTCCATGCCACGGTCTTCTCGCTTCTGTTTGGAACTCCGTTCCAGACGTTCGTCACGGAGCGCAGCGGGGCTCGCATGCGCGAACTCCTCGGTGAGCTGGGTGAACAGAGCCATCTGGTGGACGGCTCCGTGCTGGAGGAGCCGACGGCGGTGCCCGCCGAGACGCTCGCCCCGCGCCTGGAGAAGCTGCGCTCCCGCTCGCTTGGGTTTCTTGACAGGGCCCTTGCGGAGTAAACTTACTGGCTATGGGAGAAGCGCGCCGACTCATAAAGAACACCGGCATCATCGCCGTAGGGGGCATGGCCACCAAGCTGGTCCAGTTTCTGCTGCTGCCGCTCTACACCTCGGTGCTTCCGCCGACCGAGTACGGCGCCGTCGACTACCTCAACACGATTGCGCTCTTCTGCGTGCCCGTGGCCTCGCTGCTCATGGACGAGGCCCTCTTTCGCTTCTTGATCGACTGCAAGACCGAGGAGGACCGTCGCCGCGCCGTCACGGCCACGGTGGGCGTGCTTGCGCTGGGGTGCGTGCTGTTTGCCGCGCTTATGGGCGTGCTGGAGCTTGTCTTCCACCCCGACAGCTTCTGGTGGATCGTGGGACTCGTCTATGCCGGCACGATGCTTCAGATGGTGTCGGCGCTGCTGCGCGGCTTTGGCGACACGATGGGCTACTCGCTGGCAAACTTCCTCGCCAGCGCGGTGATGATCGTGCTCAACGTGCTGCTCATCGCCGTGTTCAGATGGGGGGTCGAGGGCATGCTCTCGGCAACGGTCATCGCGCAAGGTGGCGTGGCGCTGGTTTTTGCTGTGCGCAAGCGCGTGTGGCGGTATGTCGATCTGAGCCTAATCGACCGAGCCTACATGGGGCGGTTGATTCGCTATGCCGTGCCGCTGGTGCCCAACAAGGTCTCATGGACCATCATGAACATGCTCGACCGTCTGGTCATCATGGTGACGCTGGGACCGGGGGCTGCGGGACTCTATGCGGTGGCATACAAGTTTCCCAACGTGATGGATCAGGTTTACGGCTTCTTCTACCAGTCCTGGAAGGAGAGCTCCGCCCGCTCGCTCAACGCGGAGGGCGACGAGGTCGACTTCTACGACGCCATCTACCGCATGCTGCGACGCTTCATGATGAGTGTGGTCCTGGGGATGACCGCGCTCATGCCCCTGGTCTACGACCTGATGATCGACTGGCAGTACCACGAGGGCATCCTCTACGTGCCCATCCTGCTGCTGGCCACCTTCTTCAGCAACATCTCCGGCTTCTACGGAGGCATCTTCACGGCGCACAAGGACACCAAGATCATGGGCACTACGACAATCGTCTCCGCACTGCTTTGCCTGGTGCTCAATCTGGTGCTTATCCCCTCGATCGGGCTGTATGGCGCAAGCGTTGCCACCCTCGCGTCCATGTTCGTGGTGAACGAGTACAGGCGTGTCAAGGTGCGTGCCTATGCGCGTCTCACGGAGGACCGGCGCGAACAGGCGCTCACGCTGCTGTGCTTTGCGCTGGTGTTTGGCCTCTTCTATGTGCAGGCCTATGTGGGCGGCTGGTGGCCCCTGGTTGGAAGCATCGTTGTGGCGGCGGCATTCTTCGTGTGCGCCAACTGGACGCTCATGACGCGCGCCCTTGCCGTTTCGCGCGAGGTGTTGGTCAGGCGCGGCGATGAGTAACCCCGTCCCGATACCCGTGCTCTTTGATGATGCCGCGCGCTGCTGCGGGTGCGGCGCCTGCGCGCAGGCATGTCCTGTTGGCGCCATCTCGATGACGGAGGATGCGTCGGGATTTGCGTTTCCGCGTATCGACGAGGCGCTGTGCGTCCGATGCGGGCTGTGCAAGCGGGTGTGCGGGTTTCAGCGACGGCCGTTCCGGCAGAGTGGGGGGCCGTTCCTTGCCGCCGCGACAAGTGAGGTAGAGATTGACCGATCGGCGTCGGGCGGCGTCTTCGGGGCTTTGGCTCGGGCCATGGTCGCGCGCGGCGGTGCCGTGGTCGGGTGTGCCTACGAGCTGGATGAAGGGGGGCTCGTCGCGCGGCATCGTGTGGTCGAGGACGAGCGCGGGATTGACGCCCTTCTTGGCTCTAAGTACGTTCAGAGCGACGCGGCGGCTGCGTTCGTGCGAGCGCGGGAGTTGCTGGCAGAGGGGCGTGAGGTGCTCTTCTCGGGAACCCCGTGCCAGGTCGCAGGGTTACTGGGCTATCTGGGGGGTCCGTCAGACAGGCTTCTGACGGTGGATCTTGTCTGTCACGGCGTGCCAAGCCCCAGGATGCTGCAGGGTTATCTTCGAGGTGCGGGCCAGGTGCGCGACCGGCGTATTGTTGACGCTCGCTTCAGACCCAAGTACGACGGATGGGCCAACTCGCTGCAGCTCGAGCTGTCGTCTTCCGACGGCTCGAACGAAAGGGTTCCGTCTGGAGAATCCAGCTACTACGACCTGTTTCCCTCCCTGCAGACGTTGCGCGACAGCTGCTATGAGTGCCCGTTTGCGGGGGCGCTGCGTCCCGCAGACCTTTCCCTCGGCGACTTCTGGGGAATAGAGAAGGTCCGCCCGGACCTGCTCGCGGAGGCGGGCGGTCCGTTTGACGTGCGTCGCGGCGTGTCGTGCCTGCTCGTGAACAACGAGCGGGGCGAGGCGTGGCTCGAGCGCCTGGGGCAGCGCCTGGTGACGGCCCCGGTGACCTTTGGGCAGATT
>OGXS01001497.1_pt1 | contig 15158 bp, 14 predicted proteins | sample 1576371 | NCBI WGS metagenome assembly OGXS01 (sample SAMEA3541475, study PRJEB24748) | human gut metagenome | biome: human gut; feature: human-associated habitat; material: faeces | place: China | collected 2012
TGGCAGTGTATGGAAGTTGTTCAGCTGCATATGCAGCTGAGTTTGGTGGGTTTGAGGTTTCAACAGGGACCGGTGAATATGAAGGAAACGGAGAAGAATGGGAGGATGAGCCGGTATGCAATACACCAGAACAGAATGACAGTAATACTTATGTAGATGAAGCACGAAATGACGGACAGGAATCAGAACAAAATACTTCAGGAACGGTATCCTCATATAATGAGGAGTATGAACAAGTGCCTGTACAGAATTGGAATGCACGGGAAAGTTCCACAACAACTGAAAAAAACCGTTCTTCTGTAACAGAATATACGGAAAGGTATAGAGGAGAGAACGAAAATAAAAGTAGTTCGATCATGGATGAAGACAGAATCATCAAGTCTGAGAACACGGTAGTATCGATTCCCGCAGAAACGAGTCCGACATGGATACCGACCGTGACTCCAACTCCAACTCCGGTTCCTGCGCCAACAGCAACTTCAATACCGGTATTTACAGAAGTCCCGAAAGAAGAGGTGGAAACAGTAACAGAGTACAAGGAAGAGTACCGTCTGCCGCCTGCAGAATGTCTGCGAAAAATGAAACTCTTATGTTTGAGACAGGAATTGGGAAAGGGAGAATATGCAGAAGTTCGAATCAAGAAGAATACAGTGGTAGAAATTGTAAGCGTACGTGTAAACGGACAGGAAAAAGACTGGGATACAGAGGGAGAAATAGTCAGAGTACATGACCTTGTCAATGAGATAAATCTGCTGGAGATTGCAGCTATGATACCGGCAGATTTTACGTGGACGGGAGAGAAAAAGAATGTTATACTGACCTATAATGTTTTTTAGACGAATTTTTTGATACAAAAGAAAAATTATCTGTAAAAAATCGGAGGAATTATGTATAAAGCAATCTTATTTGATCTGGATGGAACGCTGACAGACTCGTCAGTTGGGATTACCAAGTCGGTGATATACGCGTTAAAAAAGTATGGGATCGAAGAAGAAGACCAGAAGAAACTTTATGCGTTTATCGGTCCGCCCCTTACGGAATCTTTTCAGAAATTCTATGGATTCTCTGCGGAACAGTCGATAGAGGCGGTAGAATATTATCGGGAGTATTACCGGGAGATAGGGATTTTTGAAAACAAAGTCTATGAAGGGATGAAAGAGACGCTGAGACAACTAAAAGAAAAAGGGAAGCGGCTGATGGTGGCGACTTCAAAGCCAGAGCCTTTTGCGAGGCGGATCATCCGGCATTTTGGGCTGGCCTCTTATTTTGAATACGTGGCCGGCATGGAACTGGACGGAGGCCGGGGAACAAAGGCGGAAGTTATCGCTTACGCCCTGCAAAGCTGCGGCATTGATGACCGAGGGAAAACAGTTATGGTCGGAGACCGGGAACATGATGTGATCGGCGCAAAAAAAGAAGGGCTGGACTGTATCGGTGTTTTATACGGATTTGGAAGTCGTGAAGAACTGGAAAAGGCCGGCGCCGATTGGATCATAGAAAAACCGGAAGAGTTATGTGAACTGGCATGACATACAAAAAGGGACAGGGCATTTTCAATTTGGGCCGGGGGATTTTTAAAAATCCCCCGGCCCCACCATTACCAGCGCTGAATGTGCGCCCATATTGACCACTACTTCTCCGCCCTGCACCAGGTATTCTTCATATTCTGTCGTGTACCCGTCCGCATAGGAATACATCAGCCGTTTCATCCGGCTTTTCATCGGCACTTCCGCCTGCCAGACAGGCACCGTCACTTCTGCCAGCTCGCTCCGGTTATTGATGATGATCACAACCGGCTCTCCATTCCCAAATCTGGCAAAGCTGAATATGTTTTCCTCCCAGGACAGGATATTCAAGGAACCGGTCCGCAGTACCGGACACTCTTTATGGATACGTATCATTTCTTTGTGGAATTCCAGCAGCTCTTTATTTTCTTTCCCCCATGGGTATGTTCTGCGATTGTCCGGATCTGTGAATCCGCAGACTCCTGCCTCGTCGCCATAGTAAACCGTCGGCGCTCCTACCCAGGTCATCTGGATGACAACGGCTTCCCGCATTACCGCCAGATTCACATATTCTCCCGCGGCTTCCGGCCCCAGTGTCTCCACACGCCCCACCATATGGTTGGTTCTTGTCAGGAAACGGGAATGATCATGGTTGGACAGCTCGTTCATCGCCGTCTGAAGGGACGGCGTCAGCATATTTGACATATGATGTGTGATCGCCCCCACTAGATTATCCGCATTTCCCTGCAGCTCCACCCGCATCTCATCGCTGTGCTTCTCCATCCCGGTCAAAAACCAGGTAAAGGGCTCCATAAACGCGTCATAGTTCATGACCGTATCCCATTCGTCTCCCTGAAGCCAGCTTCCCGGATCCCCATAATGTTCCGCCAAAATGATCGCATTTGGATTTGCGTCTTTCACTGCCGTCCGGAATTTTTTCCAGAATTCATGGTTGTACTCATTGCTTCTTCCCAGATCAGCCGCTACGTCCAGCCGCCACCCATCCACATTAAAAGGCGGGGATACCCATTTTCTCCCAATATACAAAATATAATTTTCCAGCTTGACCGAGTCTTCATAATTTAATTTAGGCAGAGTGTCATGGCCCCACCACCCATCATAGTGATTGTTATAAGGCCAGCTCCCCTCCTCTTCTCTGAAAAACCGGAAATAACTCCTATAAGGGCTGCGCGGCGAAATATAAGCCCCCGCCTCATATCCCTCCTGATTCTCGTAGATCCTCTCCCGATCCATCCATTTATTAAAGGAACCACAGTGGTTAAACACTCCGTCCAAAATGATCTTCATTCCTCTTCGGTGAATCTCTTCCACAAATTCGATAAAGAGCTGGTTGCTGGCTTCCAGATTCCGGATATCGGTAGTCCGCTTCTGATATTTCGTCGCTTTGGCATTGTCTGTCTCTCCATCCGCCAGCACTTCTCCGCCGTCCTCCACGATCACGCCATAGTGGGGATCAATATAATCATAGTCCTGGATATCATACTTATGGTTGGAAGGAGAGACAAAAAGCGGATTAAAATACAGCACTTCCACGCCCAGATCCTGGAGATAATCCAGCTTCTCCATGACTCCCCGGATATCTCCCCCGTAGAATTCCCGTACGCCCATTGCCGCCGGATATTTATCCCAGTTTGTCACCCGGCTGCTATATCCGCCAATATAATAATACTCATTCGTCTCCGCATCATTGGAAGGGTCCCCATTGCAAAAGCGGTCTGTATAAATCTGATACATGACCGCGCCCTTCGCCCAGTCCGGTGTGGAAAATCCCGGAGCAATGACAAAATTATAAAATTCCACAATTTCTTTCGCAGTACCGCACTGGTTGTAATAACAAACAGATTCCTGGTCCTGGATCTCAAAACAATAGGAAAAATTCTCTTCTCCCAATCTCCACTCTATAGCATAGTAGTCAAATTCTCCTTTTGACTCCTTTTTTTCCATCTCATAGCTGCCCGCATCTGTGACCAGGCATACCCGCTGCACGTCATCCTTCGCCGTACGAAAGCGAAGTGTAACCATCTGGTTACACTTCGGTTCCGGCGGGATCACATAGCTGCCGGTCCCGTCACAAAATAACGCCTGTTTCTTCATGCAAATCAATCCTCTCTATTGGCAGTTGACAGTCTGTCTCTTTCCGTCTGGTTTTACGCCTTCTGCGCCCTGCCCTCAAACAGGCTTTCAAATTCATCCCTGGAGATCTTCTCCTTTTGAAGCAGAAGTTCCGCACATGTGTGGAGCACATCATCATACTCGTGGATGATCTGTTTTGCCCTGTCATAACATTCGTCGATGATCCGTTTCACTTCCCGATCAATAGTCGTCGCCACGCTCTCCCCATATCCTCTGGAGGTATGAGCAAGGTCACGGCCGATAAAGACTTCATCGCTGTCATTGTCATAATTGATCAGCCCGACAGCCTCAGACATTCCAAATTTCGTCACCATAGATTTGGCCAGGCTTGTAGCCTGCTTGATATCCTGGGAAGCGCCTGTGGTAATATCATCAAATACCTCTTCCTCCGCTACACGGCCGCCCAAAGCTACCGTGATATCCTGGAGCATCTTCCCTTTGGTGTTGTACATCTCATCTCTCTCCGGCAAAGGCATGGTATAACCGCCCGCCACGCCGGTAGGGATAATAGATACACTATACACCGGTCCCACATCCGGGAGCACGTGGTACAGGATCGCGTGTCCCGCCTCGTGAAAAGCGGTAATCTTCTTTTCTTTTTCGGAAATCACGCGGCTCTTCTTCTCAGATCCTATCCCCACTTTCACAAACGCTTTTTTAATATCGTCCTGCAGTAAATAAACCCGGTTATCCTTTGCCGCAAGGATTGCCGCCTCATTCAGCAGATTCTCCAGATCGGCGCCGGTAAACCCTGCCGTCGTCTGCGCGATCTGCTTCAGATCCACTTCCTCGCTTAAAGGCTTTCCTTTCGCATGGACCTTAAGGATTTCCTCTCTCCCCTGCACGTCCGGTCTGCCTACCATGACTTTCCGGTCAAAACGACCCGGCCGCAGGATCGCCGGATCCAGGATATCTACCCGGTTTGTCGCGGCCATCACGATAATGCCTTCATTGACGCCAAATCCATCCATTTCCACCAGAAGCTGATTCAATGTCTGCTCCCGCTCGTCATGGCCGCCGCCCATACCTGTTCCTCTCCGCCTTGCCACAGCATCGATCTCATCGATAAAAACAATACACGGCGCATGTTTCTTTGCGTCCTCAAACAAGTCTCTTACCCTGGAAGCGCCTACTCCCACAAACATTTCTACAAAGTCTGAACCAGAAATGCTGAAAAACGGGACTCCCGCTTCTCCTGCCACCGCCTTGGCCAGCAGAGTCTTGCCTGTTCCCGGAGGCCCTACCAGCAGGACTCCTTTCGGGATCCTGGCACCTACCTGGATGTATTTCTTAGGAGACTTCAGGAAGTCTACGATCTCCTCCAGCTCTTCTTTTTCTTCCTGCAGTCCGGCCACCTGAGCAAAGGTTACTTTTTTATCGCTGTCTGTACTCATCTTTGCCCGGCTTTTTCCAAAATTCATAGCTTTTGAATTCGCCCCGCCGCCCTGACGGTTCATAAAAAAGAAAATGATCAGAATACCGGCCAGCATCAGCATCATCGGCATGATCGTCATCGTAAACCAACTGTCTCTTGGAACGTCCGACATGTCGTAGTCAATATTTTTTCCCTTCAGATAGTCCTGAATCTCATTGACATCTGATACATACAGGTACTTCATTTCCCCTTCCTCACCGCCTGAATCTTTCAGCTGGATCTCCAGACGGCCGGTGGGCACGTTTTTATTCTGTCTGATCGTATAAGACTCCACGTCTTCGCTGGCTGTCAGTTCCTCAAATTCTTTCCAGGTGATCTCCCGGTCTCTCTGGTCAAATTGGTTTGTGAACCACAACACTCCAAATAAAAACAGGATAAATATCAGCAGGGTAACCCCGCTTAATCCTCTGTTCTTTCCGTCCTTCAATGTCTGTCCCCTTTCTATTCCACGCCTTCTACGACTCCGATATAAGGCAGATTTCTATATTTCTGCGCATAATCAAGTCCATATCCCACTACGAATTTATCTGGGATCTCAAATCCTACATAATCCACCTTTACATCTGTCACCCTTCTGTCCGGCTTATCCAGAAGTGTACACAGCTTCATGCTCTTTGGGCGCCGTTTCTGCAGGACATCCAACAGGTAGTAAAGGGTTCTTCCAGAATCAATGATATCCTCTACCACCAATACATCTTTTCCTTCCAGCGTCTCATCTAAATCCTTGGCGATCTTTACCACTCCGCTGGAGGAGGTTCCGTCGCCATAACTTCCCACACTCATAAAATCCATAGAAACCGGCACAGAAATCCGCTTAGCCAGCTCGCACATAAAGAACACTCCGCCCTTCAAAACGCAGATCAGGTGTACCTGTTTTCCCGCGTAATCTTCACTGATCTTTTCTCCAAGCTCTTTGATCCTTTTTTCTACTGTTTCTTCATCAATCAACACATTTACTGTCTCTGCCATTGCTTTTTCCTCCGCAAAATTCAATTTCCAATACCTTTTTGGTCTTGTCTGTGATCTGATATGCCTGATTCTGCCGATATCCAACCACCCACATGATATGACTTCCATCCGCCGCAAGCCAGATTTGGTCCCTTTCTCCCTTGGGAACCTTCTCGTTTATAAAATACTGCTTCAGCTTCTGCCGGCCGCCCTCCTTATTGATCGTCAGATAGTCTCCAGCCTCTCGATGTCTCATTTTTACAGTATTTTTTATTATATCATAATCGAACCATTTCGTGTAGGTTTTTTGCGGAATTGCTTTCCTTTTTCCCTCTCTGTCAAAAACCCGGAAACGGAATTCCCCTTGGATCTCCGGGGATTTTTCCTTCGTTTTGCGCCGGAACCCAACGCCTTCATAACAGCGCTCCGCCCGGACTTCATAGGGCAGGTCAGCTTCGCGCCCCACCTGATGCTCCAGCAGCTCTTCTATCATCCTGACATGGACAGAACCGATATCTCTCCTTGCGCCTGCCGCCTGACAGATCGTCTCATGGATCACTCCCATCCGCAGGATCCGGGGATATTTTTGGAGGCGTTTTTTCAGCAGTACCCTTTCGCCCTCTTTTGTTATCACACAATCGCCAAAACATTTCATCGTTTCTTCCCGAATATATTCGGCGGCCATCCGGAGCTGTTCTGCCGCGTCCGCCATATGGGAGGCTGCTTTTTGATTTATATGTTCTTCCAGATATGGGATCGCTTGATTGCGGAGCCTGTTCCGGGCATAGTCAATTCCCAGATTCGTTTCGTCCGTACAATAAGATATTCCCCGTTTTTCCAGATATGATTCAATCTCCCGGCGATTCACGCACAGAAGAGGACGGATCCACAGGTCTTTCACCGGCGCGATCCCCGCCAGTCCCTCCAGAGAACTTCCTCTGCACAGATGAAATAAAAGAGTCTCCGCATTGTCGTCTCTATGATGGGCAAGGGCGATCTTTGTCCCTCCCCACTTGGAGCAGAATTCTAAAAAGGCCTCTCTTCTTACCTCCCGGCCTGCCTCCTCCTCGGAAAGGCCGTACTGCCTTGCCGCACTTTTCACATCTCTGCGGAAAACCTCCAGTTTTACTCCCTGTTTTCGGCACACGGTCCTTACATATTCCTCATCCGCATCCGCCGCTTCCCCTCTCAAGCCATGGTGAACATGTACCGCCGCCAGGGAAAAGCCAATCTCCTTTTGCAGTTCCAAAAGTATGAAAAGAAGGCATATGGAGTCTGCTCCTCCTGATATGCCTGCGATCACACGATCTTTTTTTTCCAGCATATGATACGTCTTTACATATGCTTTCACTTTCTGGTACATACAACTTCCTTTGATCCTTATGTTTTCTTAAACTATATAAAATTTTAAAAGAAAAAGCAAGTTTCTTATCTCTTCCAGATTCCGATCACCAGAATCGTCATATCATCCAAAGGCAGTTCTCCCGTCCACTCTAAGACGCGTCCCAGCAGATGGTGGGCCAGCTCTTTTGGATTGTTGATAGCCGCTTCCAGGATAAAGGTTTCCATTAGAGTTTCCTGTTCTCCGGTTGGCAGCGCATCCATCACACCATCCGTTACCATGATCACAAAATCTCCGGACTCCAGCTCTCTTTTCTCCACGTCAATATCGATTTCCTGGATCACTCCGATAGGAAGTGTGGCAGAAGAAATCCGCTCCACCCCTTCCTTTTTTTTGATAAAAGTGGCCGAGGCCCCGGCTTTCACAAACTCACAGGTACCGCTGTAAAGGTCGAACAGACTCACGTCTATCGTGGAAAACCGGACGTCATCCCTTCCGATGACCAGCGCTGTATTCATGATCTGAATCGCGGTTTTTACCGGGAAACCGGCTTCCAGAAGTTCTTCCAGCATTTCCACCACCATAGTGCTCTCTTTGCAGGCAGCTTCTCCTGACCCCATACCATCGGATAAGGCTGCGCCTTTCTTGCCCCCCGGCAGATCCGTCATCAAGAATGTGTCTCCGGATATTGTATCACAATTTTTCCCTATCTTAGCTACTCCTTGAAGCGTATGAAACCGCGCGCCTTCCACGCAGGCAATGGTACAGTACTCCTCCCCCAGGATCGGCCGTTCCCCCTGCTGGGGCACCATCGTCCTTCCAATGCAGATCCCCACCTCGCGTGCCAGATCCTTGGTAGCGACACATTGGCCTTTCGCTGTTTTCGCGGTCAAATGGATCTCATATCTTCCCTGTTCCGTCACAAAAAAGACCGAGGAAAGCAGTTTCACACCCGCTTTCTTTAGATGGGTCTTCAATTTCTTCTCTAAATGTTCATCCTCAAAAATGCCCGCATCCAATTCTCTCGTAGTATATTGGATCAATTTCGCAAAGCTGTTCAGCTGTCCCGCGTATCCTTCCCGGTTCTGGACGATCTTATTGTTCCACATCAGCACCTGTTTGGCGTTTTCAAACACTTCCAGAGTCTCTCTGAGGAATCTCGGCGCCCTTATGCAGCGCTTCTGCAGTTTTCGTTTTAGTTCCACATTTAATTCTGCCCCATATTCTTCTACGCCGCATAGGATCTCATACATCATTTGATAGGTATAAACTCTGTTTTCCCGCAGACACTGTTCTTTTTTCTCACATTCTTCGCACACTTTTCCTGTGATCTTCGCAAACATTTCCTCAAACTCTTCTTTAGAGAACGTCCCCTTATAACTTTCCAGAGACAAGAATGTGCGGGACAGATGGATCAGAGAATCCGCAAACTTGTCCATCTGTATCACATAAGGATTTAGAAAAACCGCCTTCTCTTTTTCGCTGATTTCCGCCATTTATAATCTCCCCTTCATGATTTCCTGCCACAATAAAGCAAAAAAGCTTTAGGACTTTCATCCTAAAGCTTATCTTCTGTGCATCGCGTTTATTTCGCCTTAAATATGATCTCATTCTCATGAACAAGGCCCAATTTGTCTCTTGCGATCTCTTCTACATATTCATCTGTTCCTACGTACTCTTCCAGATCATCAATCTTGGCTGACCTTGCCTTTTCCTCTTCAATCTGTTCCGCAAGTTCCGTCTCCTGCGCCTGATACTCTTTCGCCTTTGCCCCGAGCTGGAACGCGTTTACGGAAAGAACCACAGCCAACAGCAGAATCACCCCGCATACCGTGAGCATACTGCGCCGATAATGCTGAGCACGCCTTCTGGACCGCCTTTTTTGGCGTCTTTGCTTCATACCACTCATAATTATTAACTCACCCTCTTCGGAATATTTCCGAGATAATACTTACCCCTAATATAAATTATATTATCCTTTTTTTCTTTTCCCCGCAAGATTTTCAGATAATTTCTTTTTCTTTTGAGTGTAGATTTTTTTTCCGATTTTTTCGATTTTTTTAATCAAAAATGAGGCAAAAATGGCGCCGCACACACAACCTAGTATAAAATACCATCGTATACTACCAGAACTTGTATGGTAAATCTGCACAAAGAAATAAATCGCCGCCCCCATCCAGTATAAGATATCTTCAATCCCCATCACAAGAAGGCTGTGCCGCACGATCTCTCTGAAACATACGATACAGTGATAGGACAGCCGGGCCACGCATCCGGCGATCACCGCCAGAAGAAACACCAGGATTTCCGCTCTGATCTCAGGCATTTTCTCACCTAAACAGTTTGGAAAATATATTTTCCCCGGATTTTCCTCCCGGCTGCGCATCAGAGTATGCAATGCTGTCGATATTTCCCGACAGATCCACTTCCCCTTTCTCCAGGCTCAGCCGATTGACATGGAGATCTGTTCCCTTGACCATTAACATTCCCTGCTGGGTTTCCAGCAGCACCTCATTCAAGTCAAAAGACAACACATCCAGCACTCCTGTCACCAAGCTGGTCTTCCGGTTATTAACTACTAATTTATGACTCTTCTGTACCGTTCTTTCTTCCATGCGCCTCACAACCTTTCTTAATAATCATATGAAAGGTTGTTTCCTTTTATTACACCTAAGTTATTACAGGTAGCGAAACAGCTCTTTTGCTTCTTCCTTTTTGGTTGTCTCCTGGATATCCAGCACCTCCGCTTTGACCGTTTTCGTTCCAAAGTGTATCTCGATGATGTCTCCCGGCTTGACCTTTACTGAGGCTTTCGCAACGTTCCCGTTGACCAGTACCCGTCCCGCGTCACAGGCCTCGTTTGCCACAGTTCTTCTCTTGATCAAACGGGAAACTTTCAAAAATTTGTCCAGTCTCATATATCCTCCTAAAAAAGCAGAGAGCCATGCTGACTCTCTGCTTCACAGATCTCTCTCAATTATTTATTTACAGCATCCTTTAATGCTTTTCCAGCTTTGAACTTCGGCGCTTTGCAGGCCTCGATCTTCATTGTCTTACCTGTCTGAGGATTTCTTCCTTCTCTTGCCGCTCTCTTGCTTACTTCAAAAGTACCAAAGCCAACTAACTGGATCTTATGCTCTTTTTTCAATTCTTCTGTTACTACATCAACAAAAGCTTTTAATGCTTTCTCTGAATCTTTCTTTGACAATTCTGCTTTGTCTGCGATCGCCGCAACTAATTCTGTTTTGTTCATGGATAATTTCCTCCTCTTGTTTCATCATAGAATCCCTTATTTTAATTCTACAGATTTTACAGCGGCTACACATTCTCATGTCTCGCCGCCTTTAGTTACTGTTATACCTGTTTTCCCTATATTTGTCAAGGTTATTTCTCGTTTTTGCCGTATTTCCAAGGGTTTTCGGCGTTTTTTACCATTTACAGCATGGCGTTGATCATAGCCAGAACTTCCCTCCCAAGTTTGTCTGATTTTTCGTCCGCATCTTCCAGCGAAGTCCCCTTGACGCCATAGTAAAATTTTACCTTCGGTTCTGTTCCTGACGGTCTTACACAAAGCCAGGCATCGTCAGTCAGGTCATAATATAATACGTTGGAGGCAGGCAGGCCTGTCGGCGTCACTTCTCCAGTGGCGATATCCTTCACTGTATCCGCCTGGTAATCTCTTGCCCGGATCACCCGGTAGCCCCCCACTTCCATCGGCGGGTTCTTGCGCAGCGTCTCCAGGATTTCCTGGATCTTCTGAACTCCTTCAATTCCCTTTAGTGTGATCGACTGGATAGCGTCTTTATAGTAGCCGTATTTCTCATACATGTCCACCATAGCATCCCACAGGGTTTTCCCTTTAGTCTTATAGTAAGCCGCCGCTTCGCACAGCGCCATGGTGGCCACAATCGCATCCTTATCTCTCGCGTGAGTCCCGATCAGACAGCCATAACTTTCCTCAAATCCAAAGAGATAACTGCCTTTTCCTGTCGTCTCAAAACCAAGGATCTGCTGACCGATATATTTGAATCCGGTCAATACTTCGATCAGTCCTACGCCATAAGCTTCCGCAATGGCATCCGCCATATTGGACGTAACGATTGTTTTAATCAGATAGCCATCATCCGGAAGGCCGTACAATTCTTTCCTCTGTCCGATCTCGTAATCAGCCAGAAGGCAGCCGGACATATTTCCAGTCAGCTCTTTATACTCGCCGGATCCGCTGTCTTTTACATACACTCCCAGCCGGTCCGCATCCGGGTCTGTAGCCAGTACCAGATCCGCGTCCACTTCTTTGGCCAGTTTCAGGCCCAGCTCAAAGGCTTCTTTGGCTTCGGGGTTGGGATAAGATACCGTTGGGAAATCTCCGTCCGGAAGTTCCTGCTCTTTTACTACATATACATTTTTAAACCCTAATTCTTTCAGAATCCTGCGGGCCGGTATGTTTCCCGTCCCATGCAGCGGACTGTAAACAATCTTCAGCTCACCGCCCACCTGGTCGATGGCATCTTGATGAATCACCTGTTTCTTCAATTCAGCAATATAGCCGTCGTCCACTTCGGCTCCGATGGTCTGATACAGGCCCGCTCCTTTTGCCTTGTCAAGTTCCATCGTTTTTACGGTATTATAATCAGTCACCGCTCTTACTTCATCCATGATTCCTTTGTCATGAGGGGGCGTGATCTGCGCTCCATCTTCCCAATACACCTTGTAGCCATTATATTCCGGCGGATTGTGACTCGCGGTAATGTTGATTCCGGCGATACATCCCAGAGACCGGACCGCATAGGATAACTCCGGTGTTGGACGAAGAGATTCAAATACGTAGGCCTTGATTCCATTCGCCGCTAGGCACAGCGCCGCCTCATCCGCGAATTCAGGAGACATACGGCGAGAGTCATAGGCGATCGCCACCCCTTTGTCCTGTCCGTTATTCTTGCAGATATAATTCGCCAGGCCCTGCGTTGCCTTTCTAACGGTGTAAATATTTAAGCGGTTCGTCCCCGCTCCGATCACACCTCGCAATCCTGCCGTCCCAAATTCCAAGTCTTTATAGAACCGTTCTTTAATCTCTCCATCGTCATTTGCGATCGATTTAAGTTCTTCTTTCGTGGCTTCATCAAAATAGGGATTGCTGATCCATTCCTCATATTTTTCACGATATTCCATTTTGGGTACCTCCTGTTTTTCTTGTCCTCATTATACAACAGGAATCTATAAATGAAAAGAAAATATGTGGTTCAGGAATCTCTCTTTTTCCTTGGTCTGGGCGATTGCCGTATTCAGCTTCTCGATGCTTTTCGCGGAAATCCACGCCTTGTTTGAGTGATAATAAGAATTGGCGATCTTCCAGAATTTCTCCGGGTACGCCAGACGGATCTTAAGATACTCCACCGCTCTCTCATCCAGAGGACGGATCGCGGAATAGGCATTCAGCATCCCATCTCCAAGACGTTCCTTCCATCCTTGCTTTTCCATGACCTTTCTCAGGAAATAATATAGGTCTTCTGTCTGGATATTTAGTTTATATTTTTCAAAATTAACGGTAGCTACTGTGGTTTTTCCATAGCTATCTTTGATCATCAAAATGTTATGATAATTATATTCCCCGTGAACAATACTGGCTTTCTCTATGCTCTCCTCAAAGAAATTCCGGTAAGAAGAATTGCTCAGCAGGCTGCCCGCGGCCTCGGTCCATTGGTACATTTGGTCGAAACATTTCAGGAAGGCGACTTCAAACTCCCCTTTCGGCGTCAGATTCCGCACGAACCGCCGGACTTTTTTTAATTCCCGGTCGTGTCTTTCATATTCCCGATCCAGCGGTTCTGCCGTTGTTATTCCTTCTGATTCTCCCTCCTGGAGCAGAATATGGAGTTTCGCCAGATTCCCCGCCGCTTCCAGAAGTTCCGCCGGTTTTCGGATGTCACATTCTCGTCCTTGGAACCATCTCTTCAACAGGTATTTGCTTCCGTCTTCCAGAACGGTCAGGCACTCTCCTTCTTTATTAAGGATGATCTGATCGATATTATGATATCCCTGCTGCCATAAGTGGTCATATAATCTATAAAGGGCAGAAATGCGCCCCGGCGCAGTGGCCGTCTCCCGCAGGAGAAGCGGGCCTTGATCCGTGTCGCATAAAACAGCACCCCTGATCTTACGGGTGCTGCTGACGTCAATATTATATTGTTCCAGCACATACCGCTCATATTCCTGCATACCAATCCCCTGCACATTATCGTTATTATTCTCTCTAAACTTATGAAGCGGGAAGAGAAAATATGATTGGGGCCGGGGGTTTTTTAAAAATCCCCCGGCCCCAATCAAAAATGCCCTGTCCCTTTTTGACTTATATCCGTCTCAATAGTTCCTCTTTGGTATTTAATTCTGGATGTTTCAGCACAATTTTCAAAAGTTCTTCCAATTTTTCGCCAATCTGCTTTCCCGGTTCCACCCCCGCTTCTAACAGATCCTTTCCTGATACGGCTAACATTCGCATAGAAACGCACTGTCCTTCCTGCCGTATCTTTCTATACAACTCCTCAATCTCATCCAGATTCTGTATCTTTCGCTCCCTCTTATACATACTTTGCGCCAGCACATCGGCCCGGCGCACTTCCATATATGACGGAAACAGGTCCTCGCCGATCAGATATATTGCCTGGCGTACATTATACTCAGTCGCTTCCATTCGATAATCATGGAAGCGAATCAGTCGGCATACTTTACGCAGAGTATCATTATCAAATTTCAGCCGTTTTAAAATCCCACGGGCAAGAACCTCACTTTCCGCAGCATGTTTTTTAAAATGCGCTCTTCCAGTCTCATCCATTGTCTTCAATGCCGGTTTCCCCATATCATGCAAAAGCATCGTCAGCCTCAGCACCTTTTCCGGCCGGATGTTTTTCATCGCGTGAAGGGTATGTTCCCCCACATTGTACATATGATGTGGGGTTTCCTGTTCTGTTACCATCAGCCGGTCAAATTCCGGAAGAAATTGCGCAGTAATTCCAAGCCTATAAGCTTCTCCCAATAGTTCAGGCCTGTTTGAAACAAGCATCTTTACCAACTCTGTCTGAATCCGTTCCGCGCTGATCTTTTTCAGCGTGGGCGCCAGTATGCGCATCCCTTCCTTTGTTTCCTCGTCAATCGCAAAATCCAGCTGTGCCGCAAAACGTACCCCTCGCAGGATTCGAAGCGCATCTTCGGAGAAACGTTCTTCTGCGTTCCCCACACATCTGATCACTTTCTTCTCCAAATCGGAAAGCCCTCCAAAAATGTCCACCAGCCCGTCTTTCTGATTATATGCCATAGCATTAATGGTAAAGTCCCGACGCCTCAGATCCTCTTTCAGACTTCGTGTAAACGTTACCTCTTTTGGATGGCGACCGTCCTCATACTCTCCGTCAATACGGTACGTCGTCACTTCAAAGCTTTCCCCCTCCATGCGTACCGTAACCGTGCCATGCTCAATTCCCGTATCAATCGTACGATGGAAAATCTCTTTAACCTCTTCCGGCATGGCAGAAGTTGTAATATCCCAGTCCTCCGGCACCCGTTCAAGGATTGAATCTCTGACGCAGCCGCCAACCGCATATGCTTCAAAGCCTTCGCTGTGTAAAACCCGGATAATTTTATTCACCTTTTCCGGCAAATCTATTTTTAATGTGTCCATGCAGTTACCTCCATATTCCTTTATATCATATCACATTTTTAGTTGGGGCCGGGGGATTTTTAAAAATCCCCCGGCCCAAATGAAAAATACCCTGCCCCTTTT
>OGXS01001503.1_pt1 | contig 15086 bp, 10 predicted proteins | sample 1576371 | NCBI WGS metagenome assembly OGXS01 (sample SAMEA3541475, study PRJEB24748) | human gut metagenome | biome: human gut; feature: human-associated habitat; material: faeces | place: China | collected 2012
CGATATCCAAAATTTTTCATCAGAAATTCGCTGTCTCTCCAGTCCTTCTTTACCTTCACCCAAAGCTTCAGATTGACCTTACAATCCAACATTCTCTCAATCTCATAACGGGCAGTACTTCCAATTTTTTTCAGCATACTCCCCTGTTTTCCGATGATGATTCCCTTGTGTGAATCACGCTCACAGATGATCGTTGCATCAATATGCATAACTTTGTTCTGCATTTTCATACGGTCAATCGCAACCGCGATTCCATGCGGGATTTCATCTTGCAAGCTGTGCAATGCTTTCTCACGGATCAATTCTGCCACAATCTGACGTTCCGGCTGATCCGTCACTGTGTCCTCATCATAAAACTGTGGTCCATATGGAAGATATTTCATAATGACGCGTAGAAGTTCATCCGTATTGTCACCACTTCTTGCAGATACCGGAACAATATCTGCAAAGTCATAAATATCTTTGTATGCAGCAATTGCCGGCAGAATCTCTTCTCTCTTCACAGAATCCACCTTATTGATGACGAGAATGACCGGTGTCTTGACTCTCTGAAGATGCTTTGCAATATGCTGTTCGCCCGCTCCGATAAATGTAGTTGACTCCACAAGCCAAAGCACGACATCCACTTCATTCAATGTCTTCTCAGCCACATTTACCATGTACTCGCCGAGCTTGTTTTTCGCCTTGTGGATCCCTGGTGTATCAACAAATACAATCTGACCTTCATCCGTTGTCAGAACCGTCTGAATACGGTTACGTGTTGTCTGCGGTTTGTTAGATGTAATGGCAATCTTCTGCCCGATCAGGTAATTCATCAATGTAGATTTTCCCACATTCGGGCGTCCGATCAATGTCACAAAACCAGACTTAAAATCATTCTTCATATAATCTCCTCTCAATTAGGGGCACCCCTAATCACTGATGGGGCGTAGTATTTTAACGAAATGCTACGTCCCTAGTTAAAAGCTTGTCACATCGCCAAATAATTCTTTATCTTCTTCTATTTTCTCTTCTCCACCAATGACGCACAACTGGTCTGCTGCCAGTACTGCTTTCGCCACCTTGGCGAGTGCCCGGATATCTTCCTGTGCCGCATCCAGGATCTGTGCGCGTTCTTTCTTAATCATCTCGGCACTTACTTTGTTCATGTAGAGATTCATAGAACGTTCGCCCTTGGTCGCCGGTGTCATTGGCTGATCCATGTTACTGATTGTTCCAATGATGTATTTTGTCATATCACGGTCACTGACAGTAAAGTTCTCCAGGTAATCTACCACGCCCTCATATACATCAATGGTACGTTTTAAATTCGGGTCACGGTAAGACACAAAGTAACCTTCTCCGATGCGGTTGAAACTGCTCATGCAGCCGTAAGCTCCGCCTTTGACACGGATATTCTGCCACAGATAATCATAGCTTAAGATCACTTTGAGAATCTGCAGTGCTCCTGTATATTCTACGCCACGATCTATGAAGTTACCAGTGCGTGCTACATACTGAACTTTTGATGCAGTCTTAAATCCTTCATTCTTTTTCTCGCAATGAATGATGCACGGTGTCTCTGTTACGTTCTCATGATTGAGCTTTCCGGCTAGTTCTGCGATTCTCGGCTCCATGCCCTCAAGACCTTCTCTTGCCGCTGTATAGCTGATCATCATATTGTCCGGACGGAAGATTTTCTTTGTCAGTGCGTACAATCTCTGCGATAACGCCTCTTTTTCCTCGTCAAAATGTTCCTCTATATAGGCAACTCGTTTGTAGAAGTCAATTCCGCTTGTCATATCTTTGAATTTAGCAGACGGTGATGCATAAGACAGTGCACGAAGTGCTGCAGTCGTATGTCCAGAAGACTGGAACTTCATAATCAGCCTTGATTTCAGCATAGCAAGAATCTCCCGGATTCGTTTCGTATCATCCAGTTTTGATGCCGTAAGAATCTCTGCCATCATGGCAAATGTTTTCTCAAGTTGTGAGTATAATGCTTTTCCTTTGATCTCAAATGTCGCTTTGAATTCTTTTTCTTTCACACGTGTCACATTATTATACAGCTCCAGTGATGTACCGATTCCTCCGGTATTTACATTTATCTCATTGAATAACTCACTGTATTCATAGTTCTCTGTATCAATAATTCCAAGTACTGACTGCAGGATTCCAACATCCGCCAGTTCTTCTGCACTGACACCGGACAGATCGAACATAACGTTCACATATCCGATTCCATTTGTCTCAATCTCATGATAAACAACCGGCACATCTGCCAGCTTCATTTCTTCATTAAAGAATGGGGCTATCTCTCTGGAAATGTCTTCTCTGCGCAGTACCGGGATTTTTTCCAGATTTTCTATCGCTTCCGGCTCAGACTGGTACTCTTCCAGCGCCTTCGTGTCTGCCACCAGTTTTTCAACCTCTGCTTCGCTCAATGACTCTTTATATTTCTGAAGCTTGTCCTGGAGCTGTGCATCCAGACGTGCTGTACGTCCCTGCTCCGGGCGGACCACTACGATTGCTCCGTGTGTATTGTCAAGCAGATACTTCTGGATCAGTTCTTCATAATATCCGGTTCCAACTTTGTTCTTTAAAAATGCAAATGTCTCTAACGCCTCAATATGGATAAACGGCTGGTTTTCATCATAAAGCCAGCTATCCATGACTTGGAGTCCATACATAAGTCCTTTTGGATAATTTCCAAAATCAGCTTCTCTGTATCGGAATTCGTTGTAGTTGATTCCTGCCAGCAGCGCTTTCTGGTTGATGCCATTCTTCACCTGATCTCTAAGAACGTCTTCAATCACCTTCACAAACTCATCTTTCTGACTTTCCTCTGCATTTTTCGCAACGACAGAGAAAATAGGCTGATACACACCGTTGTCATAAGAACCCATAATGTCTTTTCCGATTCCGGCATCGGTAAGAGCCTTCTTAAGCGGTGCGCCCGGTGCAGATAACAGTGCGTAATCCAGGATTTCAAATGCCTGATAGAGTTCTCGGTCCAATGTTGTTCCAATGACCTTATTATAAGAAAGAAATGTATTCTCTTCTGTAGATTCATCGCTTGCTATAGAATATTCAAAAGTCTTCTCCTGTACCTCATCAAATGGCTTCTGCAAATGAATCTCTGAGTTTACGTCCTTTTTGTCATAGTGACACAGGTATTCCTCGTCAAGCCAGCGAAGTTTTTCCTCCATATCCATATCTCCGTACAGATAAATATAACTGTTGGACGGATGGTAATATGTTCTATGGAAATCAAGAAACTGCTCGTAAGTAAGCTGTGGAATCACCTCCGGATCTCCACCGGACTCATTTGCATAGCAGTTATCCGGGAACAAGGTATTCAGAACAACCCGATCCAGAACTCCCTCCGGTGAGGAAAATGCTCCCTTCATCTCATTGTATACAACTCCATTGTAGGAAAGCTCGCCATCTTTTTCATCCAGCTTGTAGCTCCAGCCCTCCTGACGGAATGTCTTATCATGATTGTAAATATTCGGATGCAAAACCGCATCCATATATACATGCATCAGATTCTGAAAATCCTTGTCATTACAGCTTGCCACCGGATAAACAGTCTTATCCGGATACGTCATTGCATTTAAAAATGTATTCAAAGATCCCTTCACCAGCTCTACAAATGGATCCTTTGCCGGGAAATTCTTTGACCCGCAGAGTACGGAATGCTCCATAATATGCGGAACTCCTGTACTGTCTGACGGTGGTGTCCGAAATGCAATGCTGAACACTTTGTTATTGTCATCATTCTTAACAAGCAGAACTCTCGCGCCACTTTTCTTATGCTTTAAAAGCTTTCCTTTCGCTTTAATACCCTTTAAATCTTCGTCTTTTAATACTTCATACGTCGTTAAGTCTTTTACACTCATAAACTTTCCGATGTCTCCTTTCTCATACACTGAGGCTATTATATCACATTTTTCTACAAAATAAACTGTAAGCCCTTTGGAATACACGAGTATTTTTATCCATCAATAAATACCGCTTGTAAAATGTATCTGCAAATCATCAGAATTTTCAAAGCTGAAAACTAAAAAGGTCCACCGGACCTTTTTGTCGTATGCTTGGCAACAAAAAAAAGAACATCTGCTCTTTAGAAATATCCTAAAAACCGGATCCATTTCTTAAGGCAAATGTTCTTTTCGTTCTTTTATTCTTCTTTTCCTGTAATTGCACGAATCACAAAAAGTGTTCCTGTCATCAGTATAATACCAATCGGCAGACAGATCCATTCGTTCTGTACAAATCCTGCAATGACATAAGTCACAAATGATACTGCTGCCACAGTCATAGCATATGGAAGCTGTGTCGATACGTGATTTACATGATTACACTGCGCTCCGGCTGACGCCATGATCGTCGTATCAGAAATTGGCGAACAGTGGTCGCCGCATACCGCACCTGCCATGCAGGCTGAGATAGAGATAATCATCATCGTTTCATTTGTTCCCTGGAATACAGCAACTACGATTGGAATCAAAATTCCGAATGTTCCCCAGGAAGTTCCGGTCGCAAATGCAAGGAAACAACCCACCAGGAAAATAATTGCCGGGAGGAAATTCACAAGTCCTGTCGCAGCCGTCTCCATAATTCCTGCCACATACTCTGCTGCACCAAGACTGTCTGTCATAGCTTTCAGTGTCCATGCAAATGTCAGAATCAGGATTGCCGGCACCATAGCCTTAAATCCGTCTGGAATACATGCCATAGAATCTGTAAACTTCAGAACTCTTCTAAGTGCATAGAAAATAACCGTGATCACAAATGCGAAGAAGCTTCCAAGCATCAGTCCGACTGACGCATCACTGTCTGAAAATGCTTCTACAAAACTAACGCCACTGAAAAATCCTCCACTGTAAAGCATTCCGATAATACAGCAGCCAATCAGTACAAGAATTGGAAATACAAGATCGATCACACCGCCTTTTTCTTCAACTACATCATCCTGTGCATCTGCGTACGGTCTGTCCGGTGTAGTATAGATATCTCCTCTTAATGCATTATCTTCATGGACACGCATTGAGCCATAGTCAACCTTTAACACAACAAGAAGAACCATGGTCAGGATTGTCAGAAGTGCGTAATAGTTAAATGGAATGGCACGGAGAAAAATGGAAAATCCGTCCTCTCCCTCTACGAATCCGGTAACTGCCGCCGCCCATGAGGAAATCGGTGCAATGATACATACCGGGGCTGCCGTAGCATCAATCAGGTAAGCTAACTTCGCTCTTGATACCTGATGCTTATCTGTGACTGGTCTCATAACACTTCCAACGGTCAGGCAGTTAAAGTAATCATCAATAAAAATCAAAACTCCAAGCACGATTGTCGCAAGCTGGGCTCCGATTCTTGTCTTAATGTGTACGCTCGCCCAACGGCCAAATGCAGCGGAACCTCCTGCTTTATTCATCATGCACACCATGATTCCGAGAATCACAAGGAATACTAAAATTCCCATATTATAACTGTCTGTCAGAACCCCTACAATACCATCCTGAAATACATGAAGTACTGTATTCTCAAATGAAAATCCTGACCAGAAAAGTCCTCCGATCACAATTCCTACAAATAAAGAACTGTAAACTTCTTTTGTGATCAGCGCCAGCACGATCGCTACAACCGGTGGCACCAGCGCCCAAAAAGATGCATACATCTTTGGCACATACTCTGTTGTCTCTTCTGCTGCAAAAACTGTGACAGAACTCATAGCCAGCATCAGAAGACAAACTACAGCCCCCCAGACTGCCAGTTTTCTCTTTTTCAACATAATCTCTACTCCTTTATGTAATTTAATATTTTCGGAATAAAGCTCTGCCTGGTTACATCTTTTCTACCACAGATCTTATACCTGTTTTTCATACCTGTCATGAAACATTTTCCCATTTTCATGTCAACTATAGATCTAAATAGAAAAACCGTGAATGCATCTGCGTCGTGCACTCACGGTATAATTCATCAGTCCAAATATCCCGTTCTTTCTCCTTACGGTCTATTCTTTATTATACTCTGATAGCGCTCCACCGATGTGACAGTTCGCAGCATATTCTGCCACGCCCCAGAAAATGTACTTGGGATATTACATTTTCTTCGGCGGTCTCCCCTTTCATGTCCGGCAGCTTCCCAAGCTGTCGCCGATCATTACTGATGAATCCCGCACCTCTATCAAGCAAATTCTTTATTCACATAGTATCTTTTTATCACCTATGTTAAAAAAAGTCAATCCTTTTTCTTATACTTTTATCGTTACTTTTTTATCATTTTTTATTATTACTGTTTACTATACTTTTTCTACCCGGCATGGTACAGATTTAATAAGTACAAATCCTGTCATCGGATCTGCATAGTCCAGACTACACAAATCATTGACATTTCCATTTTTCCAAGGTTCTGCCATATAGGCGCTTCCACCTCCATGTGGAATATGTATTGCATGTCTTGCAATGCCACGGATTTTCGCTTTAAATGTTCCGTCTGCGAATGGCGTTATTACTTTTACCATGTCGCCATCTTCGATACCAATTTCTTTTGCATCTTCCGCATTGATATCTACAAACGGATACGGTTCAATCTCAGCAATTTTATCCAGATTTGCCCCAAACACACCCATACGGTTATTGCTTCTTGCTCCACTTGTCATAGTAAATGGATATTCTTTACCAGCAAGTTCCGGAATTGAACGAACATCCTTATACTCTGGATATGGGACAAATCCATTTTCCTCCAGAATTGTAGAACAAATTTCCAGCTTTCCGGACGGCGTCGGGAATCCCGGTTTTCCATCTGCTCTTAACTCACCTGTCTCATATTTCTTATAACGCTTTTCTTTTTTCTGGTCTGCACTTGTCCCAAAATCTCCTGCATATGGCGCAGTTCCACTAAGAAGCCAGCTTCTAAGTTCTTCTTCTGTCTGTGGAAGTTTATCACCAAATCCAAGTTTTTTGGCAATTGCTCCCATAATTAACACATCGTTTTTAGATTCTCCGACTGGCTCAATCAGGGGTTCCACAATATGTGGTCCTTCTGGTCCTGGTACAGCTTTTGGCGCTTCGAATAACGAACAGACCGGAAAAACTACATCTGCATATCGGGCATCTTCTGTAAAGTAACGATCCAGAACGATCAGGCAATCTAATTTTTTATATGCTTCACGCCAGCTTTTACTATCCGGGAATGACAATACCGGCGATCCTCCTAAAATCATAAGTCCACGGACCGGGTATGGCTCGTCTTCTAATACTGCTTTCGGAAAACGCGAAAACTGTCCCAGACCACTGAATTTATAAAATAACGGAAATTCATCTGCTCCGATTGGTTTGTCATCTTCTGGTATTTCAAAAAGCTTCGGAGTCTTCAGTCCTTTTGCATTCAGATAAATTGCACCCGGCGCATCCAACTTCCCGGTAATTGCCCACAATACAAAGATTGCACGGTTATTTTGAATTGCACTGAGCTGATATTCCAGACCCGTATAGGCAACAAGCGGAATCTTTGCAGTAGAGCAGAAAATATCTGTCAGCTTTTCAATATCTGTCACGGAAATGCCACACCATTTTGAAAGCTGCTCCATTGTCTGTGTATCCAGATAAGCTTTAAACTCTTCAAATCCTCTTGTATATTTCTCAATAAATTCATGGTCATAACGTCCACTGTCTATAATCAGTTTCAGCATCGCAAGGGCAAGTGCTCCATCAGAACCTGGCGTAATCGGAATCCACCAGTCTGCAATCTTTCCAAGTCCTTCTTGTCTTGGGTCGATCACGATCAGCTTTGCTCCTCGTTTCTGCGCCTCTTTGATACGATGCAGCATCACCTGCGGGCCATCATCTGTTGCAGAATTCTTTCCCCACGAGATAATATAATCACTTTCTTCTATTTCCTGCACCATCATTCGTGTGTTCAGACCCATAAGTGTTCCAGGCGTCACTGTACTGGATGCCAGATTACAGATAGAACCACAGTTCATATCATTTGGAGAACCCAGGTTTACAAGGAACTTTCCTTTGCCGCTTCCATCACCTTTGCCACAAAGTCTTGTTACAGGAAGCCCTAAAATACCTCGTCCATAGTAAGATGCCAGAGATCTGCCGCCATATGTATCTGCGGTTTTTTTCAGTAATTCCGCAGCTTTGTCAACAGCTTCTTCCCAACTGCACTCGCGGAATTTTCCTTCTCCACGCTCGCCAACTCTGATCAATGGACGTTTGATACGCTCCTCCCCATAAAGAATATCTGGTACCAATGCTCCTCTCGGACATAATCTTCCTTTCGGAGATTCTTTATCTGGTTCTGCTTTCACAATTTTCCCATTTTCAATAGCATAAACTACTGCACAGCCGCCCTGACATAAACCACAGGTTCCATTTTTTACCATAATGCTTCCTCCCATCTGTAAAATACGTACTATTTATAGTTTAACACTCCCTACAATAGTCCTCAAATTGTTAATCTCTATATATAAACTTCAGTTATAGATTAAAAGAGCGCTCACCTTACAATCATATAATAAGGTGATGCGCTCTGCTTTCCTGTGAAACTTTCTGTCTGTTATTTTCTTTTTGCATATAACAACTAATGAACAATTACTTTTTTTCTATTTTCTTTTTATATTCGTAAGTCCCAATCATAATTCCTCCACAAATCAACATCAGACCTGCCAGAGTTTTTATATCTGCGCTGTCCCCGGTCTTGACCGTCATGCTTTTTTGTTTGGCTTCCGGTGCCTGATATCTGTTCATAAAAACAGGATCAACTTTCTCGCCTTTTGCATTGTATGCGATAATAAGTGACTGTAGCGTATCTGTCTGTTCATTTCTCATAATATAGACTTCCAGGGAATACTCGGACTGGTCATATGTCCAGTTTTTTCCATCACCGGCCACCTGGCTGATCGTATATCTGTACACCCCCGGCTTTTCATACTGAATTTGAAATGCATCTTTCTTTGTTCCTGTTATCTGAACTTTTGAAATCTTCGGCATCGGACTTTGTTCATCATTTTGTTTTAATAGAAACGAAAATATTTCGTTTTGTTGCGAGTTTCCAGTAATTTTTAATTTCACAGGAATATTGACCGTTATCTGCTCCTGTGTATTTTCTACCGCTGTCATATGATTTGTTTCTACATCTGCCATCTGGTTTTCTTCTGCACTTGCCGCATGAATTTTCACTGAAGATAGCATCGCTGTAGATATCAGTGCAAAAACTACCATTACCAGCCACATTTTACATTTTCCACACATACATGCCTTTTCTTGCATGTTTATCCCCCGCATTTTCTCATTCATTTTCCGTCTCCACATATACTTTTCCACTTCCTTCCTCCGAAGCACTGCTGTGCACAATCCTGCATATAAGAACATGTCTTGCATTTGTTCCGCTTGTGGAACAGGTCGACAGTGCTACCATCTGATCTTCCGTCGTAAGTTCTTCTCCTGTTGTATACTGCGCCTGTTCATAAATGCGTTTCAAAAGCTCCTGCCTTTCCGATACATTATCCCACTGGGTTCGATAAATATATTTGTCATATGCATCTACTGTAAGAAACGCAACTGTTTCCAGGTATAGCACCCGGTCCGGCAGATAAATTTTCCCAGTTGTATTTTTCTGGAAAAATGTTTCATCACTATATTTATCCAGATCACCGAACATTTTTCCTGCCTGCATATGATGCCCCATAAGTACCATATATGGATCTGTAAACTTCCGATTATTCTGCCAGTCCAAAAAGATACTTCCGGATATCTCCGGATTTCCAAGTGCATCCTTATCCAGATATTCAAAATTGTCCTCTCCCTGAACGATTGGATAATCGATTCCTGTATAATCCATAACAATCCATCCACATACATCCGAATTCATAGCCATAAGCTGACTGAAATTATAAGAAAGTCCTTCTGCTTCGTCTGGTTTATATTCCACCATCGTTTTCAGTGCATTTTCCGAGCCATCTAAGATGCTCCAGTTGTCCCACAGCGCATAACCGGCATAGGCGAGGCAGCATAAAAAAATAACTGCCGCCACGCCATTTACAACCATATCAAGCCCTTTAGTCAGATAATACTCCGGCGTTCGTTCCATCCTTAGATTCTCTTACGACGGAAAAATACGAGACATCCACCGAACGCTGCTGCAAATGCAAGAAGGACTGGGGCAAAATGAAGGATCACACCTGTCGGTGGAGTGACTGTGTCAATATTGGTGTAAGCAACTGTGTTTGTTGCATCCAGATTAATTATTCCATTTGCACTCTTACTTTCAACTGCATTTTCACCATTCACACTGACATTTGTTGTATCATACCCTTTTGAGTCAATTTCGTTTACAGTATAGTCTGCCCCTGCCGGAAGATTTTTAATTTCAAACGTCTCGCCGTGTTTCAGTGTAAATGTAGTTTCCTCTCCATTTGTCACTGTAACATCTGCTTTGTTTGTAGAATAAGTTCCGTCAATTCCATTCACAACAACAGTAAAAGTGAACTCATCATTTTTATTTGCAGCACTTCCGGAAACAGTTTTTGTTATTTTTAAAGATTCTGCATCAGCTTCTGTATTTTCAAATCCTGCCCCTTCACTTTTCTGATTGGTTGCCACACTCGTTGTTGCAATGCCTGATACCTTTAAATTTCCTGTCTGGGATCCGTTGTCTTCTGTCTCCCATACAACCTGAACATCTAACAAATAAGACTGATCAGAATATGCAATATTGGGATTGTGTCCCGGATTCTCGCTTAATTTGAAATGATATAATCCCGGAGCTGTAAATCTAATTCCGTCAAATAACTCATCATAAGACAATGTTTCACTGGAGCTTGCTCCGCCTGCTGCCTTTGTCTTCCATGCTGATGTAATCTGCGCCGTCTTTGTGGCATTATTCTGTGTCATTTCACTTCCATTAAATGTCGGTGTGCTCGAAGCATTGGTTCCGATTGCATCAGAACCTGTGTACTCTAATGCAAAATCAAATGTTTCTGAATCATTGAGTAATCCATTTTCTGCAACTGACCAGGTATTGGTAATCTGCCTTCCAGGGCCAGAATATCCATTAACACTAATTCCCTGTGTTTGCGAATTCGCTGCAAATGCAGTGAATGACATACCCATAAGCATTGCTGTGGACAGCATAGATGCTACCAGTTTTTTAGTAAACTTTTTCATACCTTACATTCCTTTCCATATTCTAAAGCAACTTTTTTATTTCTTTTTTGATTATATATTTCTTCTTCGGATCACAGTGATAACAAGTCCCCGGATCTCGTTTTTCGATACTGCTCCCAGTGTCCTGCTGTCTCTGGACACACTGTGATCATCACTTAAAATATAATATTGCTGACTTTTAAGCGTTACTTTTCCTGTACCATTTTCATTTCCCGGGTTATACATATCTTCCTGGTTTATATCTGCCTGTGTATAACCATTTATGACAAGCTGTCCGTCCTTCGTAATTTCCACTGTCTCACCAGGCATCACCGCAATTCTTCCGACCATCTCTACTCCTCGCTTTTCATATACGACTACATCACCTCCCGTATATGAGTCCTGCAGGCGGTAGTATAATAACAGATCTTTGTCACCGATTGCCGGTTTCATATCGCTTCCATACTCAAATGTCACTCCGAACACACACCTGAACAGAAGCACAAGAAAGACCGCAAGAAATGCTGCTTTTCTAAGATCACTGCCACGAAGCTTCCGAAGTATCGTTCGCTGCCTTCTTTGCCGGATTACTTCTTCCGTACTACCTGCCCAGTTAGATTGTATACTCTGCTCCATGTTTCTCCTTTAATTGCATGCGAAACTTTTCTTCCTGGATAAAAAAGACTCTACGATACATTTCGTCCAGAATCAGAAGCTTATCCCACACTTCCTGTTCATCAACCAGTCCAAATATTCTGTGAAATTGCATAGTTTCAATAACATGTGCAATATCCTTTACCGATGATGCATGCCTGGCTTTCCGAAGCCACTCTTCATTTTTCCTCTTGTTCTTATTCTCCTTTTTGTTCTGTCTCATACATTTCTCTTTCTTCTGGCATATCCATATCCCAATGCCAGCACTGCGATACAAAGAATCAACACATATGGAAATGTCATCATGGCAATCCCTGTCACTGGCTGCTGCTCCATCTGATTTGTAAATGCAGCTGTGACATTCGTATTGTCAATATTAAGCAGGATGCCATTCTCCTGGTCATATCTCTCATCAGCACCATTTACAGTAACAGAAGCCCAGTAATCTCCACTTTCTTCTTTGATCCTAACGTCTCCAGATGTGATCTGTTGTATCGTAGCTGACTCACCATTTTTCAGAACAACGCTGGCATTTCCTGACTGATCAAATATAATCTGTGAGGCATGTGTCTGTGAACAATTCTGGGTTCCATTATAAATTACATCGAATGTCTTTCCTGCCAATCTGGATGCAGTCAGTGTAAATGTAAAATGTTCGGCTGGATTTGCTGCACTGCCTTTTACAGTCTTGGATATGGTCAGATTGACCGGTGTCACATCTTCTACTTTCATCTTCATCCGACTCAGATAATAGGTATTCCTCGAAACAGTCCGGTAAGAAAACTTGTTATTTGTCGGATCCACATGATAAATTCCTGCATAATCTTTATCTGCCCCATCTATCTTTGGCGTGATAGTCACCCGCCATATCCGCCCATCTTTGTCGTAGTTCAGAACAATCCGGTCTTTTTCCTCTGTCAGATATTGATAATTCGTTCCACCAAGTGCTTCTTCCACTTTTGTTTTAAAATCTGCATAAGTAACACCTGGAAGTTTTTGTTCATTGGAAGAAATTGCAAATAATGCCTGATTATTCTGATCATATAACTCCACTACATAAACCGGTGGATCTTTCTTCAGAATTCCGTCAATATGCCAGCCATCATTCTCCCGTTTCAGAACGTATCCTACAAACATATTGCTTCCAAATACATTTTCAAATTTCTTCTGATCTGTGCTGCTCATAGCCTGAAAAATTGCCTGCTCCCAGAGATTCGTGGCATTTTGCACCCGGTTCGCATCTGCCTTATCTCCTGGATTCCAAGATTCATCACTGTCAATGGAATAGTAGATGTACCATGTCTGACCATAGTTTTTTACATAAGTCTTTACCGGCTTTTTATTCAACTGATCCAAATCCACCGTAACCGTAAAATACGGAGTATTGTTACCCGAAGGTCCAAATTCATCCATACCAAAATCCTGGTTAATATCTTGTGGTATCGCATTACTGTATCTCAGATATATTTTTGCAGTAATCTTACCTGTAGCAGGATAATTATCTGCAAGTACTGCAATATCCTGGTCATCCTGCATCGTATTGTCAATCTGATTTTCATCTATTGTAGTAGCATTTTCCTGATCTGGCACCGCCTCCTCTACAGCCTGTACAGAACTACTGTCTTCCTGTGCATCTGCCGCCAATACATTCATCTGTGACGGCATCAGAAGGCAGAGCCCGAGGAGTAATGAAATCAAACATCTTCTTCCTCTTTTTTTCATGCCTGTAACTCCCTTTCTGTTTTTCAAAACTTTGTTTTTTCAGCCTGCCTATATATATCCTATGAAGAAAGTTTCCAGATTATTCCTAAAATGGCAAAATATAAGCAAAGAAAAGCTGTACACATGACCCTTGATCTTCTGGATCACGCATACAGCTTTATGCCCCACGTCTCTTTTTACACATCGTCTTCTTCATACAGAAAGCTGATGTATTCATAAATCTTTGCAAAATCTACTTCACATTCTCCCCCGAATATACCCAATGGAACTTTGGATCTGAATCCATAAATAGACGGTGTCACCTCTGCTTCAAAATCATACACAATAACCTTCTTCCCCTTCGGATCCACCAGCCAGTATTCCCGAACTCCTGCCTCCATATATTTTCCCAGTTTCACATACATATCTTTTTTCTTTGTAGAATCAGAGAGTATCTCCACTGCCAGATCCGGGGCTCCATATATACATTTTCTTGTAATCTTGTCACGGTCACAGACGACCATAACATCTGGCTGCACCATAGTTTTATCGTCACAATCAAGCTGTACGTCCATAGGTGCAGCCATGACAATACATCTTCCTTTCTGCTGACTGATATATGACCGGATTATATTACACAATTCTGTAGACAGAATCTGATGGATGGCAGTCGGTGAAGCCATATCATAAATCACGCCATCAATAAGTTCAACACGTCTTTCCTTCGGAATTAAATAATAATCCTCTACCGTATAATCACCCTGTCTCTTTTCAGACGTCTCTGGTAACGCTTCACCAATTCTGTCTGTCTGCTTTTTCAATACCCTTTCAAGCGCAATTAAAGTTTCATATCTTGGAGATCTGGTAACTCCCGCAAGAACTTTCTGCACCGTTCCAAGCGGTACTCCCGAAAGCTCTGAAAGTTTCTCATTCGAATATCCTAATTCCTTTTTTCTTTGCTTCATCTCTTCTACCGTCATTGCATCCCCCTCCCAACTGATATAACATCTTATTCTTTCCATTATATTATCATGTTTTCCATATTAATTCAACATAGTTCCAATACCATTCCGTTTTATTTCCATTTATGTATGTAATTCAAGAATGCCTCGGCAGGATTGCAGAACTCCAAAAAGAGGAGCGATATTGTACTAAATACAATATCACTCCTCTAATTTACATGAATGACACATCAGAATTCAAGTTCACTTGAATTCTCGTATCCTTTATAGAATCAATTCTACTCTTCTGTTCCATAGAGTGTTACAAGTTTCTTCAGATACTCATATCTCTCCATAGCTTCCTGCTCATTCTTCTTGAACAGTCTTGCTGCCTTCTCCGGATTAGATCTCTTCAGTGCGTTGTAACGTACTTCTCCGTCCAGGAATTCCTGATATCCTTCTTCCTTAGGCTCTTTGCTATCCAGTGTGAACTTAGCGCCCTCTGCTGCAGGGTTGAATCTGAAGTTATTCCAGTATCCACACTCTACTGCTAACTGCTCCTCAGTCTGAGCTTTGCTCATACCCTTCTTAATACCATGGTTGATACATGGAGCGTAAGCAATGATCAGTGATGGTCCTGGATAAG
>OGXS01001507.1_pt1 | contig 15064 bp, 6 predicted proteins | sample 1576371 | NCBI WGS metagenome assembly OGXS01 (sample SAMEA3541475, study PRJEB24748) | human gut metagenome | biome: human gut; feature: human-associated habitat; material: faeces | place: China | collected 2012
CCAACATCATCACAGTCAGGCTACTTATGTGGTAAGTGGAAAGTTCGAATTAACGATTGGCGAACAGAAAGAAATACTATCGGCAGGAGATGGCTATTATGTGGCTCCTAATAAACCTCATGGCTGTGTTTGTCTCGAAGCAGGCGTGCTGATTGACACATTTACTCCGATGCGGGCAGATTTTCTGTAAGACAGATGTGGTATGAAATTACCACATCTGTGGTATTTCGCCTGAACAGAATCCGCGCTATCTTTGTCATATATTAAAACGTATGAATTTAAAACGGATATATATGGAGAAGATAGCAAGAAAATTGACGGACCTGGTTGGTAACACTCCGTTGTTGGAACTTAGTAATTATAATAAGAGTAAGAATTTGAAAGCTCGCCTGGTAGTGAAGCTTGAATATTTTAACCCTGCCGGAAGCGTTAAAGACCGTATTGCTTTGGCGATGATTGAAGACGCTGAGGCAAAAGGTGTTTTGCAAGCGGGAGCTACTATTATAGAACCGACTAGTGGCAACACCGGAGTAGGACTGGCTTTTGTGGCTGCTGCCAAAGGTTATAAGTTGATATTGACAATGCCCGACACGATGAGTGTTGAACGCCGCAATCTTTTGAAAGCTTTGGGAGCAGAATTGGTCCTGACTCCCGGTGCGGATGGTATGAAAGGAGCCATTGCCAAAGCTGAAGAACTGAAGGCGGTCACTTCGGGAGCTGTCATTTTACAACAATTTGAGAATCCTGCTAACCCTGCCATGCATTTACGGACTACCGGTCTGGAAATATGGAGAGATACCGAGGGGAAAGTCGATATCTTTGTGGCCGGAGTAGGTACTGGCGGGACAGTTAGCGGTGTAGGGGAAGCGCTGAAGATGCGTGATCCGAGTATAAAGATTGTGGCAGTAGAACCTTCTGATTCTCCGGTACTATCGGGAGGTAAACCAGGTCCGCATAAGATTCAGGGAATCGGTGCAGGGTTTATTCCTAAGACGTACAAGGCTTCTGTCGTAGATGAAATTATTCAGGTGCAGAATGACGATGCCATTCGTACGAGTCGTGAATTGGCTAAACAGGAAGGTTTGTTGGTAGGCATATCTTCAGGAGCAGCCGTATATGCTGCTACGGAACTGGCGAAGCGACCGGAAAATGCCGGGAAAATGATTGTTGCATTATTACCCGATACAGGTGAACGTTATTTATCTACCATTTTGTATGCTTTTGAGGAATACCCTTTGTAATAATGCCGCTTTCCTTCAGATAAAAACAATCGCTCCTTTGGGCTCAAACGATTGTCTTTTTGTTGTAGACATACGGTCGTTTGGATCAAGAGGAGCGGTTGTTTAAATTTGGTTGAACAGCCGTTTGAGGCTGTTCAACCGGTTAGATGATAATTTGAGTTCACCACAAAGTAACGCAGTGTCTCATAGAGTTATTGTCGGGAGTGTATACATTAATAATGCGCATTTACTTATAAATACCTACTTATAAATGCCTACTTATAAGTAATAGTCACTACTTGATTTCCGCATTGCATACGGAAATCCCCTTGTTCCAGTACCCATTGCCCGTCAGAATTGACAAAAGCCAAGTCGCTGCCTTTGATGGATAGAGTGACAGTCTGGGTTTCGCCCGGTTGCAGTTCCACCTTTTTGAAGGCTCGTAACCGACGGTTTTCGGGAGTAAGCGATGCCACAAGATCACTGCTGAACAGCATCACAACTTCTTTTCCGGCATATTTACCGGTATTGGTTACATCTATGGAAAAGTGCAAACCATCTCCTGTGGTAAACGAAGATTTGTCCGTTTGGAAGTTGCTGTATTCGAAAGTGGTGTAGCTCAATCCGTATCCGAAAGGCCATTGAACGGAGACTACCGCATTGTAGTCGTAAGCTCCTTCCATTTTGTCCATTTCTTCACTCACCCGATAATCGTAGGTAGTCAGTGCTGCTTCGTGTCGCGGATATGTGTAAGGCATCTTGGCACTGGGGTTCACGTCTCCTGCCAGAATGTTCGCCAATGCGTCGCCACCATAGTTTCCGGGTAATAGAATGTCAATAACTGCATCAGCCAATGGCTCCAACTCGTTGATAATGCGGGGACGACCCTCATTGAGTATCAGGATGATCGGTTTTCCTGTAGCGGCAAGTGCCTTTACCAGTTTGCTTTGGTTGGCAGAGATGGCAAGTTCGGAAAGATTACCGGGTGTTTCGCAATATGAATTCTCACCGATGCAGGCGATAATAATATCCACGTTGCGGGCGGCGGCCACAGCTTTCTCAATCTCCGGTTCATTTTCTTCCATGTAAGCACCTTCGGGTTTGTAGGTTACGCCCTGTTCCAGACGGACATGATCGGCTCCGAATTTGTTGCAGATTGCTTCGTAAATGGTGTTATATTTGTCGGCAAATCTATCGGTCAGATGTCCTTGCCACGAATAGCTCCAACCGCCGTTCAAGCAACGCATAGAGTTGGCGTTCGGACCGGTTACCAGTAGCTTTTTCCCTTGAGGAAGCGGAAGAATGTTCTCTTTATTCTTTAGCAATACTTCCGATTCTTCAGCTGCATGAAGTGCGATAAGTGCATGCTCCTTGCTGCCGAAGAGAGGATAATCTTTCAATAAAGTGTTCGGATGATCGAACAGACCCAGACGGAATTTAAGTCTAAGCACCCGGCGGACGGCATCGTCAATACGGCTCATGGGTATTTTCTTCTCTTGCACTAACTCTTTTAGTAGTGTACAATAATTGAGATCATACGGTTCCATAGCCATGTCTATACCTGCATTGATTGCCATTTCGATGGCTTCTTTTTTGTTTGCCGCCACATGTTCGCGGGTATAAAGATTGTTGATGTCCGCCCAGTCGGTGATTAACATTCCGTCCCATCCTAAGTCTTCTTTCAGCCATTGTGTAAGGAGTTCGCGGTCGGCGTGCACAGGCTTTCCGTTGATGGAACCACTGTTGACCATTATAGTCAGTGCACCTGCTTCCACACAAGCCTTGAACGGTGCAAAACATTTTTCACGCAGTTCGGAAACAGATATATAAGCCGGTGTGCGGTCCTTGCCGGTACGTGGCATGCTGTATCCCATGTAATGTTTCACGGAGGTGGCGATTCGGTCGGCGGGAATATGGTTAGGATCATCTCCTTGGAAGCCTCGGACAGCAGTGCTGCCCATAATGGCATTGACTAAACAGTCTTCTCCATAATTTTCCCATACACGCGGCCAACGGGGATCACGTGCCATATCGACAGTGGGGGAGTATGTCCAGGGACAATTGCTAGCCCTTGTTTCATAAGCCGTTACACGTGCCGCTTCGTAGGTCAAATTCGGATTGAAGGCAGCACCCATATTGATATTTTGAGGAAAGAGCGTGCCGCCCAATGTATAGGTAGTACCATGATTCTGATCCAGGCCGTAGATACATGGAATACCAATCTCCGCCATCGACAGTTCTTGTATTCGACCGATAATCTCGTTCCACTTTTCAGGGCTTTGTGCTACCGGGCCGGGAGCATTGAGAAACGAACCTACCTTGTATTCAGCAATCGCTTTGTGGAGTTTTGCCTCGTCCAATTGGAATTCTCCATTTATCGTCTCTCCTAATACATCAATAGCAAGCTCGGTCATTTGCCCTATCTTGGCGTCAAGGTCCATCTCTGATAGAAGCTTTTCCACTTGTTGTTCTATTTTAGCGTCTTCAGGAATGGCAGTGGGAACTGCCTGTTTGGAACAGGCAGTCATTGCGATAGATGCGGTCATTAATATAATATTTCTTAGTTTCATTATGATTTGTTTTTAAGTAGCATCGTTTATGTAATCTGTCATTCAGAGGGCTTTAACCCGAAGAATGACAGATACTTATGGTATGAATGATTTTTAAACTTACTTAGGAACATTATTTCACGGTTACCAAATCTACATAATAGCCATGTCCTACACATAAGAATCCGGCTTCAGCTTGAATCTTATTCAACATGTCTTGTGTTAGTATCAGTGTATATTCACCGTTTTCCGTAAATTCCATCTCACCCGCCAAGCCTGTCCAATAGCCTGTGGCAAGCTGCATTTTATGATATTCGGCAGTAGGTTCTATGGAGTAGACTACTTTCAGTGTCGACCCGGCTGTGATACCAGCAAATACATCCATTGGAATCAAACCAAAAGTTTTGTTGGGATCACCGTCCGGCTTATCCCACGAAACGTAATGGTGTCCTGACCAAAGCGTTATTTCGGTAGATACGGTCACAGTCTGTTCGGTAGTCGTAATATTATCGTTCAAGAACTGCACAGCCTCTCCGCTACGGGTTTTGCCTGTCAGCGTATAGCTTCCATCAGACAAATCCGGACAAGTCAGCGTAACTTCCGTAGAAGATTGATTGCTGAATTGAGACACCGTCTGTCCGCCGATAGTTAGAGAAGCGATGTTTTCAAGATTGATACCGGAAATGGTCCAGTCCACGTTGGCAGTAGCCCGGTTAGCACCCGAAATGACAAGGGAAGCATTAGTCACTTTCACCATGTCGGCTCCATATTGATTGCCGTCGGCATCTTGCAGAACGATGCGGTAATCGCCTTCGCTTACGCCTGTCGGAACGATGTATTCCAGATAATTCTCGTCTGCCGATTCAACATAAGTAGGATCGGTGATCGTGTTTCCTCCCAAGAGGATGGCTGTTACGTTCTGTAAATTACTGCCATATAAACGGGCAGTCTTACCGGGAGATACAATTCTCTCAAAGGCTACTTCTTTAGATTGAGGGTCATCAGCCAACGGATTGACCACCACCAATCCTTCACGGGAAGTCTTCTTCCCTTTCACAGTTTCCACTTCTATTTTCAAATTATACGTACCGGCTTTCAGACTACGGTTGATTTCCTTGTCGGAGTCGGTACCCGATTCCACTTCCTGCCCATCAATGAACCAGGTTACTGTGGTGTAATCTTTCGGAGTCACGGTCAGCGCGATGGATAAGTTCGCATCCCGACTGATGTTGGCGAATGTAGCCAATTGGCCGTTCGTTCTGTCAGGGAATACCGGGGCAAGGATATGCGGATCATCATTTTCTGTCACCGTAGCGAACGGTTCTTCCTCGGTGCATGCAGTAAATGTGGAGCCTACAGCGAGTAGGGCAAATAGTGCAATATATATCTTTTTCATAATGGATGATTGTTTAATAGTTAGTTTTCAGTATCCCACCACAGAAGGCTGTGCCAATTATCTGTTCCTCCCATGCGCTCGATGGCTTCGTTGTAGCTCTTTTTATTATAGGAAGATTCCAATACAGGATAGCAGAGACGTACCGGAATTTCCGTTCCACCGGTGAGGTATTGTCCGAACCCATATTCTGCCGGTGATTTCAACTTCGGATAACCGGAACGACGCACGTTTGCCCAACATTCGGCAGGATTGGTGAAGTGAAGAATCCAGGCCTGTGTATTGATAGCTTCAAGTTTCTGATTGTCCGTATGTCCGAACGCCCCTTTATCTTGAATGAATGCATCAAACTCTGCATCAATAGTAGCCGTGCAACCGTAGTTGTCTGTCAGGAAATCAATAGCAGCACGTACTCCTTGCTTGTAAAGATCTTCTGCTGACACACTGCCGACATTCCATTTTTTCACGGTAGCTTCCGCCATCAGGAACTTCACTTCTGCAGAGGTCATCACTACGCCCGGATTGTCGCTTTTTAGGAAATTATTGGCAAGTTTGGGTTCCACTTCACGAGCCATGGTTGCTGTAACGGAAGGGTTGTTAACGGCTAATTCCGCACAAATATCGCTGTCGTACCCTGTAGGCCATGGTTCCCACGAGTAGGCACCAGGGTCGCGCGGACTGAAAGCAATCCCTTTTTCAATCATCTCCTGGGTGATGTCGACACGATTGTCGGGACTGGTGGCACTCATCAGCCCGTCATAATAACAACGGGAAATTTTGAATGTACGGGGGTCACCGGAATTGTATAACTGATTAAAGAAAGTGGAACAGAGGTAACTTGGATTATTAGCGGGGTCGTTGCCGAACAACAACTGTGACAATGAATTTCCGCGATAATCAGAGTAAGCTTCTTGTCCGAAACTAAATGCGATTGTCATGTATTTGATGAGCGCATCGCTTGAGGCGTCCGTTATCACACCCCCATTGGCAGCCAAAGCATTTTCAAATTCCGTTTGTGCCTTTGTAGGATTGACATTGGAGATTCGCATGGCAAAACGTAGGCGAAGCGAGTTTGCCAGTTGTTGCCATTTAGTTACATCACCGGCATAGATGAGGTCACCTGTCACTTTATCTTTGGTCGGATCGATTTTATTGACGGCATCTTCCAGCTCCAAAAAGAAAGCGTTGTAAATATCTTCCTGTTTGTCATACTTCGGATTGAACTTTCCTTCGAGGAATCCCAGTCCGGCTTCACTGAAAGGAGCGTCTCCGTAAGTGTCGGTGATGATAGACATAAGATAAACCCGATAAATGCGGAGCACAGAGTTGATGTTCACTTTCTCTGCATCTTCGGCTGTGCGATATTGAGCATCAATGATATTCTTCAGGGATTGAGTGTAGAACGATGTCCAGATACGGCTCATTTCATTATTGTCTAGCGTATGGCGTCCGCCGTAGTTGGTGGTGTTCCAACATCCCATCAGTTGTTGGGTGAATGCATAATGGTAGTTACGGTAGATTTCCATCATACTAAGGTCTCCGTACGTTTGCAGTTGGGCAGTGGTGAGCTGCGCATTCGGGTCGATGGTAGCGGCCTTGGAAGGGTCGGTATTCATGTTTTCCATGTATTCATCGCTGCAAGAAGCGAAAAACAGGGCACATGCCATCGTGATGATTGTGATGTATTTAGATTGTCTCATGATATATCTTTTTAGAATTTCACATTTACATTAAAACCATAGCTTCTGCGTGAAGGCAACGAACCGTATTCAAGTCCCATACCGGTGGTATTGTTGTAGTTGGAATCCGGGTCGATATTCGGGATATTCTTCCATACGATGAACGGATTGCGGGCAACGAACGAAACGGTCAGTCCGCTTACTACATTTTTCAGCCAGGATTTGGGCACATTGTAACTCAACGTCAGTTCACGGCATTTCACGTATGAGTTGTCGTAAATAAACATAGAAGGTGCATTACGGCAAACGCTCATCCAGTAGTCTTCCGGATTGATGTAGATGTCGTTGGGGCGATACGTTCCATCACCGTTGTCGATGACACCCGGAGCAACGAATCCGCCTGTCGGCTTCCAGTTATCGGCTCCTTTTGCAATGCCGGCTGCCAATCTTTCTTCTTCCGAGCGATACCAGGCGTCGCGTCCTGCCAATGTCTCCGGACTTTTACCCGATTCGTAAGCAGCACGGGCAGACATAGAATAGAGGTCGGCGCCTACTTTCACATCGAATACTGCTACCAGCGAGAGATTCTTGTAGGTAAAGTTGGTGAGTAATCCACCTGTCCAGTCCCAAGAGGCATTACCCAATACGTGGTTGCTCTTGTCATATTGCGGCAGACCGGTTTGCGGGTCAATCAGAATATCTCCCTTTTCGTTTCGTTGGAAGTCCGGGCCTACAATAGAACCAAAGTTCTCGCCTACCTTAGCGGCCACCTGAACGTCGAGCCAAGACGCCTTTTCCAGTTCAAACATATCCGATTCGCCATCCAGTTCTTTTACCTTGTTGCTGTTCTTGGAGAAGTTCAGATTAATGTCCCAGGAAAAATCGCGTGTTTGAATCGGTCGTGTGCTAAGGGCAATCTCAATACCTTTGTTTTCTATCTTGCCGGCATTAATCAAGCGATAGTTATAACCGGTTGTCCAGGAACTTGCCATTCCCATAATCTGGTTTTTACTGATTTGAGAATAGTAGGTGAAATCCAGTCCGATACGGTTCTTCAGGAATTTCAATTCCAATCCCATTTCCACGGAGTTTGTTTTGGTTGGTTTCAAGTCTTTGTTGGGGATGGTTCCGTTATCGATATATCCGATGGTATATCCGGGATAAGCATATTTGGATTTCGTATAGACGAGTCCCAATTGGTAAGGATCGGTATCGCTACCTACTTGCGCCCATGACATACGCACCTTTCCGTAAGGCAGGAGGTCGCTCAGTTTTGCCAGCTCGGAGAATACAAAGCTGCCGGAGAAAGAAGGATACATATACATGTTGTTGCCAGTGGGAAGGGTAGACGATTGGTCGCCACGCAACGTAGCATCGAGGTAAAGCATGTGTTTCCAGCCCACGTTCACTGCTCCGTAAACCGAATTAATCTGCTTGCGGTAACTGCCGGGCACTACACTGATCTCGTTGAAACTCGTCAATGAAGGGACATCGCGTATCTTCATGTCTTGAGCGGTGGTAACGGTAGTCTGGTTGTTCACCTTATATACATTACCGCCTAACGTAGCGTTGAAATCGAAATCACCCCAATGGTTGTTGTAGAGAGCCAACACTTCAAAGTTGTACATGCGGTTGCGGAAAGCGCTGTTTTGAAGTCTTCCGGCTTCGAATCCGGGAGTGGTAGGTGCTTTATAATCATCGAACGTGAACCAATTGAGTTCGGCGCCCAACGTTGCCTGAAGTTTCAGATGTGGGTCGATGTTCCATACGGCCTTGCCGTTCATGCGGAACAAGTCTTTTTTGGATTTATTGAAGTTCTTATAGATATCCCAGTACGGATTTACGTTGTAGGGGTCCATGCCGTTCCAGTTGGAATATTCGCCGTCGGCAGTCTGATAGGTTTGCAACCATTCCTGGTCGTAGGTGGTGGCAAGGGTCATCAGGTTTTTACCGATATTGGACTTGCTGTCGCCCAGTGCCGGACGGTTCTTCACGTCTTCCCGTGTATAGTTGACGCTGAAATCCAAGTCTACCTTTCCTGCAGACGTATTGGCGCGCAGGTTGAAAATGTCACGGCTCATGTGAGTCTGGGGAACAATGTCTTTATTGCGCATGTCCGTATAGGTAAAGCGAATTCCGGTTTTTCCGCTGTTCACACCTATGATGGCGGAGTTGGTGGCGGTGATACCCGTGCGGAAGAAGTTGGACGTATTGTCGGGGACAATGAGGAAAGGGCGTTCTACGCCGTCAAAATACTTTAGCATGTTTGAACCGTCCGCTTTGGGGCCCCAACTTTTGTTTGTGTTGGATATGGCATCATAGCTATAAGTACCGTTGCTTCCCATACCGTATATCTGTTGCACTTCATCCCATTTGGCAAGTTGGGTGTCGAAAGTCAGCGTTCCGTTATATTCCACGCTGATTTTATCCTTGTTGGCTCGCTTGGTTGTAATCAAGATAACACCATTGGCACCACGTACACCAAATACAGCCGTAGCTGAAGCGTCTTTCAACACAGTCACGCTCTCAATTTCATTCGGATCAATCTGAGAAAAGTCACGTTCTACACCATCAACCTGAATCAGCGGTTTCGCATTGTTCCATGTAGCGACACCACGCACATAAATATCTGCTGCATCCGCTCCCGGCTCACCGGAATATTGTACAGAAGAAATACCGGTGATTTGCCCGGATAATACATTAGATAAAGATCCTGCCGGAGTCTTCAACAGATCATCCCCCTTCATAGATGAAATAGCTCCTGTGATAGATACTTTTTTCTGTACACCATAAGCTACTACTTGCACTTCACCCAGTGTCTGTGCGTCTTCTTCTAATACTATATTTAGACTAACACCTTTCTTTGCGGTTACCTCTTTATCCTTGTAACCAATAAAACTAATTTTGATTTTCGCACTTGCACCGGATACATTGATTGAAAACTTACCCTCAAAATCGGTAATGGTTCCTTGTGTCGTTCCTACAACCTTTACATTGGCCCCAATCACCGGTTCACCATAGGCATCCTTCACTACACCTGTGATTCTTGTAGAATTCTGTTGTACTACCTCCGGCATGGGAGTATCGTCACCATAGCCGTTCAGAGGAATCAAAAGAAATAAAAACAAAGGGAATACGATTGGGAGTAACCGTTTTTTCCCGACTTGTCTTCCATGGAAGGTCTTTCGCTTTTCCATTCAGTATAAAATTAAGATTAAACATTAAATAAACAAATCTCATGATCCTTAGGAATCACAACGCAAAGATAGAAACCTCCCCTCCTACCAACCTCCAAAGATGCTTTTTAGAGGTAGAATTTTAGACATTCGCCTTTTTTGAATGATAATTCGACATAAAAAAGAGTATAGAAAACCTTCCCTATACAAAGTACAAGGATTAAGTAGAACAAGATCATATAAAATAGAAAGGTAAACCAGAACAGATTTCTACTCGTGCTCTTTTTCAACTACAAATTGGTCGAGGTATTCAGAAGGTAAAACTCCAAACTCTTTCTTGAAGCAAGCACTGAAATATTTTGGATCATTAAATCCGACCGCATAAGCCAATTCGGAGACACGTATACTATTTCCTTTTTCCTCCATAATCCGGCAAGCCGATTTCAAACGGACGTTCCGGATAAAGGCAGAGGTGTTCAGCCCAGTCAAAGACTTTAGCTTCTTATATAAAGTAGATTTACTAGTTTTCATTTCATCCGCAAACTGGGGTTGGTCAAATTCACAATCTTCCAGATGATTATTCACACAGTCAATGGCTCGTTGCATAAAATCCTCATCCAGACTGGTATAATTCAAATCTTTTAATTCAAAAACCAGCTGTTTCTTAAATTCGTGCGCCATACGCTCCTTATATTTCAGCAAATTACGAATACGTGCATGCAATACAGCCAAATTGAAAGGTTTGCTTATAAAAGCATCCGCCCCTACCTCATACGCTTCCGCCCTGTCCTCTTCCTTATTTTTAGCAGTCAATAGAATCACAGGAATATGACTGATTTCCAGTTTCCCCTTCACATATTTACAAAACTCCATTCCGTCCATCTCCGGCATCATCACATCAGACACAATCAAATCAATGTCTTCATTCTCCAACACTGCAATGCCTTCTTTTCCATTTTCAGCAGTAAAAACATTGTATTCATGCCTCAAGAGTTTCGTCATTAAATGCAATAGTTCCTCATTATCTTCTATTACTAATATAGAATTTGCCTTTTCGGCCGTAACTAATATTTCATCAGACTGTTTCTCATCCATTTCTTCTTCATAAGCTACTAATTTCTGAACCGGTAAGATTACTTCATCATCAATTTGTTCTTCCCTGAAATAAGAACGGTCAATAGGAAGGCGGATAATAAACTCTGTTCCCTGTCCTTCTTCACTTTCCACAGTAATAGTTCCTTCATGCAACTCTACCAAATCTTTAGTTAATGAAAGCCCGATTCCTGTACCAATGGTATTAAATTTCCGGTAATCACCCTCGTAGAAACGACGGAAAAGTGTCTTTTGTTTCTCTTTCGATATCCCTTTCCCATTGTCCTTTACACGTAAAAGCACCCAATCTTTATTTTCCGCATAGGATAAAGTTACCTGAATAAAACCATCTTCTTTGGTATATTTTGCAGCGTTAGACAGAAGATTATAAAGAATCTTATCCAATTTATCCGTATCAAAATAACCAATGATTGATTCCGGATCACACAACACAGAGAAATGTATCTTTTGTTTCTTAATCAAAGGCTGAAAACTTTCCGCCCCATTTTTCACAAAGGAAGCGATATCTCCCGGAGATACACGAAGCCTCAGATTGCCGGTTTCCGCTTTTCGAAATTCAAGGATTTGTTGTAATAAACGTATCAACCGACGAATATTACTATTCATCACCACATACAAGTCTGTATGCTTTGGAGCTTGTATTTTAAGCTCATCTACGGTAGCTGAAATAATTGTCAACGGAGTCAGCAATTCATGGGTAATATTTGTGAAGAACTGCAACTTGGCATGGTTCAACTCCTCCGCTTTCGCCTTCTCCAATTCACGCAAACGGAGTTCATTCCGTAGTAAAATACGATTTTTCGTTATTCTGTATAGTCCAATGACAGTTCCAATGACAATCAATAAATATAAAATATATGCCCACCAGGTTGCCCAAAATGGAGGAAGCACAACAACCGTCATTTCCCGAATATATCCATTCCAAATACCATTCTCATTTGTCACTTTCAATTTAAATTTATACGTCCCGCTTTTCAAATTATTATAGTAAGCAAAACGACGCTCGGCGCTTGTATAAACCCAATCCTTATCAAATCCCTCTAACTGATAAGCGTATCGGTTAAGTTCGGGATTCTTATATGTCAGTGCCGCAAACTCTATATTGAAGTTATTATATTTATAAGGTAACTCTATTTTCTGAGTAAAAGCAGGAGTTAATGGAGATATTTCCCGTTGCACCTCCAAAGGTAATGTACTTATGGAACGATTGAATATCTTTATATCCGTAATTGCAAACTGAACATCTCCTTGAATATCTTCCATATCCTCAGGAATAAAGCTATTATAGCCTTTATAACCACCAAAAAACAATTCTCCCTCCCGACTGCAAGCAGATTGAGCGATAAAGAAATTTCCTTGTAGCCCATCAGCTTCTGTGTACACACGAACAACCGGTTCGTTACTTTTCATTTGAGCACCCAGTTTTACCAAACCGACATTCGTCCCCAACCACAAATTTCCATTTTTATCTTCTTCGATACTTCCGACCATATCTCCGGGAATATTATATTCCTGATTTTTCTCTTCAAACCGGTCATTCTGTCTATTATACAGATAAATTCCTCCCCCTTCGGTGCCAACCCATAAACGTCCCGATTTATCTATGTGCAAACACAATACATTATTGGTCAGCATTCTTTTATTATAAAAACTATAATTATAATATTTCAAGGTAGACGGATTTCGGATGTCACCTTCAATATGAATCAGACCATAATTCGAAGTGGCTATCCACATACTATTATCACTATCGGCAATTATATCCCTTACATAAAACCAATTCAATTGAGCACCATCTACAAAACTCATATTTTCGAATAAAAAGCTATTTCCATCCGCCAACTGTACACCTAAACTTCCACGTGTACCTACCCAACAATTAGCATATTTGTCTTCATAAAGTGCAGAAACACAAGAAGAACCTAAGAATTTACAATTTTCCGGAGTCAGGTTTCTTACCCTTTGTCCTTTGTGGTAAGCAAATATTCCACCATCATACGTTCCAAACCAAATTTCTCCACTACCCTTTCTCTGGACGACAGAAAAAACTGTGGGAATAGTCATTCCGGTAAATTCCGGCATTTGTGAATGCGACTTCAATTTTCCTGTTGCATATTCCAGACAAGCTAATCCATAGGTACCGATCCCCATCCAAATATTATTGTCAGAATCTGTAAACAAAGACCGTACGGAAGTGGTCGGAATATCATCATCGGCAAAATTCAAACTATGAAAGGTAAACATAGACTGATGTGTATCTGCATTCAGGACTCCTCCTCCAATAGAACCAAGCCACATCATACCGGAGTTATCACGTATAATGGAATTTATTTCATCACAAGAAATATAATGAGAAGAGCCGCGGGATTTATAATTAATAAAGTGTCCGGGAGTATCATTGCTCATAATACTCAACCCGCTACGTGTTCCTACCCACAAAGTATTGGTATTCAAGTCTTCAGATATATCATATACAATATCATCGGATAAACTAATATTGTCACCTAATTTATGCCGATAGTTCACGTAAGATACCCGCTGCAGGTCTTTCGGATTATTGAGTTTAAAAAGTCCGCAATTCCAACTACCTACCCATATATTTTTATTGGTATCTTCGTAAATAACATGAGCAGAATTACGTTCATTCAATTGAGGATAAGCATAAAACTTGCCGGTAGAAGGGACATACCTATATAATCCCGACGACCATGTACCAATCCATAAATCACCTTCCGAGTCTTCGAATAAAGATTTGATAGCAGTATAATCCAGGACTCCATCAGTCTGTTCCCGATGATAAACTACAAATGAATCTTTTTCGGCAATATATTTGCACAGCCCGGAATCCGTTCCCAGCCATACAGAATGATCCCGAGTAACCAGCAAACAAGATACGACATTATTAGGAATTTCAGGAGCCAGAATTTTTCTGATCTCCCCTGTTTTTTTATTAAGAATATTCAAGCCTTCCTGAGTGCCAATCCACAAGTTGTGTTTATAATCATCCACCAAACAAAGTATGTTGTTATTAGTCAGTAAACCGGGGGCGTAAAGATTTGATTTATATAACGTTGCCTCATAGCCATCATATTGATAAAACCCGTAACGGCTAGCCAACCAGATAAAGCCATCCTTATCCTGATAAACTTTCTGGATTTCATCTGTAGGCAAATTATTAAGAGCAGGCAGTTTCTTAAAATTCAAATGTGAAACAATATCACCTTCGAATGCGAAAAGTAAAGTTGAAAATAAGGCACAAAAAATAGAGGCATAAAACCTTCTATTGATATAAGAATATTGATTGTTTTCCATAATACAATAATTGTAATATTTGCAAAGATAAAAAAGTTTTATGTATATATAAGGAGAATTATCATTCTTTTTAATCGATTTTACACGCAAAAACGCCCTTTTCTGTAATTGAATGATATATAACCGTTATCGAAACATATTTGCTCCAAAGATTTGATTAAAAGAATTATCTTTGAACCCTGAAACAAATACCTCAAGTCATGAAACATTTATTTATCAGGTTTCTTTTATTTTACCTGTTTTTTATTGGAATAAGCCCAATAAACGCACAACACAGAAAGTCTGCTAATCCTATTTTATCCGGCTTTCATGCCGATCCGGAGATCTTATACTCCCGGCAGACCAAACGTTATTATATCTATCCTACCAGTGACGGTTTCCCCGGTTGGGGTGGAAGTTATTTTAAAGTCTTCTCTTCAAGGAATTTGAAGGAATGGAAAGAAGAAAGAGTCATTTTAGATATGAAAAAAGATGTCTCTTGGGCAAACGGAAATGCTTGGGCCCCCTGTATTGAAGAAAAGGAAATAGACGGGAAATATAAATACTTTTTTTATTACAGTGCAAATTCTGTCACTAATAAAGGCAAGCAAATAGGAGTAGCCACGGCAAACTCACCGACCGG
>OGXS01001515.1_pt1 | contig 15002 bp, 17 predicted proteins | sample 1576371 | NCBI WGS metagenome assembly OGXS01 (sample SAMEA3541475, study PRJEB24748) | human gut metagenome | biome: human gut; feature: human-associated habitat; material: faeces | place: China | collected 2012
GGATCAATCCGTATCCATCAGGATGATATTCAGGAGAAGATGTTTGAAGCTCTTGGATTTACAAAAGAAGATGCTCACAACCGTTTTGGATTCTTATTAGATGCATTCAAATATGGAGTACCACCACATGCTGGTTTAGCTTATGGTCTTGACCGTCTTGTTATGTGGTTAACAGGAGAAGACAGCATTCGTGATGTCATCGCCTTCCCGAAAGTAAAAGATGCTTCCTGCCTGATGACACAGGCTCCAGGACCGGTTGATACATTACAGCTAGAAGAACTTGGAATTAAACTTTCAACACCAGAGGAGGAATAATCAGATGGAGAAAATGTTATTTAGCGGTGTTCAGTCTAACTCTGAAGTTGCACTGATCGCAATCAAAGGAATCAAAAACCAGCCAGGAATCGCAGCAAAAGTTTTTGGTGCCATTGCAGAAGAAAAAATCAACGTGGAACTGATCCTTCAGTCCATCGGACGTGGAGAGAATAAAGATATCTCTTTCGTTGTAGCACAGGATGAAGCAGATCATGCCGTTGAAACATTAAAGAAAGCATTTGATGAAGCAGATTACGAAGATATCATCAGTGATAAAGAAGTCGGAATCGTATCTATCGTCGGAGCTGGAATGATGTCTAACAGCGGAGCAGCTTCTAAGATGTTTGAAGCACTGTATAATCGTGGAATCAACATTCACTTAATCTACACATCAGAGATCAAGATCACTGTTCTGATCAAAGAGAGTCGTGTAGAACGTGCAGTAGAAGCATTAAAAGAACAGTTCCAGGAATAATCAGATAGATCAGGCAATCGAATGATCATAAGAATAAGACACAACATACGAGACACAATATTATTTTACATAAATATATAAAGGAGAAAACAATGTTTGATTTTAGCGAAGTAAAGAACTACGATCCAGAATTAGCAGAAGCAATGGAAAACGAATTAACAAGACAGAGAACAAATCTTGAGTTGATCGCATCAGAGAACCTTGTTTCCAAAGCTGTTATGGCTGCAATGGGAAGCCATTTAACAAATAAATATGCAGAGGGATATCCAGGAAAACGTTACTATGGTGGATGCCAGTATGTAGATGTGGTAGAAGATCTTGCAAGAGAACGTGCCAAAGAATTATTTGGATGCGAATATGTAAATGTACAGCCACACTCTGGAGCACAGGCAAACATGGCAGTATTCTTCGCAGTATTGAATGTCGGAGATACATACATGGGAATGAGCTTAGACCACGGTGGACATTTAACACACGGAAGCCCAGTCAACATGTCTGGTAAGAACTATCACTGCGTACCATACGGAGTTAATGATGAAGGATTCATCGATTATGATGAAGTAGAAAGAATCGCATTAGAATGCAAACCAAAGATGATCATTGCTGGTGCAAGTGCATACGCAAGAGCGATCGACTTCAAACGTTTCCGTGAGATCGCTGACAAAGTTGGGGCAGTTTTAATGGTAGATATGGCTCATATCGCAGGATTAGTAGCTGCAGGATTACACCAGAGCCCAATCCCTTATGCTCATGTAACAACAACTACAACGCATAAGACATTAAGAGGACCTCGTGGTGGAATGATCATGTGCAGCAATGAAGTGAACGAAAAATACAACTTCAACAAAGCAATCTTCCCAGGAATCCAGGGTGGACCATTAATGCATGTGATCGCTGGGAAAGCTGTAGCATTCAAAGAAGCATTAGACCCATCATTCAAAGAATATATGACACAGGTTGTGAAGAATGCAGATACTCTTGCAAATGCACTGATCGAAGAAGGATTCGATATCGTATCTGGAGGAACAGACAACCACTTAATGTTAGTAGATCTTAAGAAATATGATCTGACAGGAAAAGAAGCTGAAAAAGTACTGGATTCTGTACATATCACATGTAATAAGAATACTGTACCAAACGATCCAAAATCTCCATTCGTAACATCAGGACTTCGTCTTGGAACACCAGCTGTTACAACTCGTGGACTGAAAGAAGACGATATGAAAGTGATTGCAAAAGCTATTCGTCTGACATTATTAGACAAGAAACTTGATGAAGCAAACGAATTAGTATTAGGATTAACAGAAAAATATCCACTCTATGAATAATCCATCACAGAGTCGTATTTGGAGGCAGAAATCAATATGAGGATTACAAAGAAACAAGGGGGAATCATAGGAGGTGCCGTAGCGGTTGTTTTAATAGCAGCCGCTATCGGTGTCCATGCCCATTATCAGAACCGTTGGTATCCGGGGAGTACATTTAACAAGGTTGATGTGTCAGGAATGACATACGAAGAATCAGTGAAGAAAGTAAAGAAATCCATTGATTCTTACAAGTTAAAGATCAAGGGAAGAAATAACGGACAGAAAGTGATTTCCGGTAAGGAGATCGATCTTGCATTTAAGACAGAATCACATGTAAAGGATGCTTACAAAAAGCAGCACAGCCAAAGTGTATTTTCAACGATCTTTGGTGGCAAAAAAACCAAAGTGACAGCAGTTGCATTATCAGAGCAGAAATTAAAGGCCAAATTAAAACAATCCGTTTTGATCAAAGGCAGTGATACATATAAGATCACAAAACCAGTGGATGCAACGATCGTATATTCTGCAGATAAGAAATACGGTGTAATCCAGAAGGAAGATGAAGGAAATTACTTAAACCGTAAAGCATTTTATGACGCAGTAGAGAAATCCATAGAGTCTTTAAGTAACACACTGAATCTGACAGATGAAAAGAAGAATCCGGACGTCTATAAAAAGCCTGGTCTGTATCATGATGATGAAGAATTAAAACAGATGCAGACAACCTACAATGAGTATTTATTACATTTCATTCAGTGGGATATGGGCAATAATGTCAAAGAAACATTAGGTCCAGATGCGTTAAAAGACTGCATCAAAGTAAACACAAAGAGACATACTGTAAAATTAGATCAGCCTGCCGTCGAGAAATGGTTAGAAAGCTTTTGCTTAAAATACAAGACACAGGGAATCGCAAGAACATTTAAGACACATTCTGGCAAGAAGATCAAAGTCAGTGGTGGAGACTATGGATGGCGTATCGATTATGACAAAGTTATCGCACAGACAATGAAAGCGTTACAGAAAGCACCAGATGAATCTGCGATCAAAGCTTATGAGAAAGACCCTTCAAAGGAGAATGAACAGGCTTTACTTACAAGCTTAAAACCAGTCTACAGCCATAAAGGATATCGTATGGATTATACGAACAAGCAAAATGACTGGGATACACAAAACTACAGTGAAGTTGATCTGTCAGCACAGGAAGTTTTTGTCTACAAGAAAGGAAAACTTGTATTCAGCACAACCTGTATCACTGGAAAAGCAACACCAGATCGTATCACAAGAACCGGTGTTTATGACATCAAAGAGAAGAAACTTACAAAGACATTAACAGGTGCGGATTACAGTGTTCCAACAAGATACTGGACAAGGATCATGTGGACAGGAACAGGATATCATTACAGCAGCAGAGGAGACTGGGGAAGCTGGTCACCAACGTATTATAAGACGAATGGATCTCATGGATGTGTTAACTTAACATTATCAGATGCAAGATCTGTATATAACCTGACGAAGATCGGAGATCCTGTATTTATTCATTATTAAAAGAAAGAAAAAGAGGTTTCAATCGATGAGAAATCAATATGAAAAACAGGAAAAAGTATTATGGTATGCACAGATCATGATCTTTCTAGGAGTTTTGGCAACCTGGTTTAATCATATGGATATGCATACATTCTATACGATCAATATCATTTTATCAGTGATTTCGATTATTTCTCTGACATTAGATCGCTTTTACTTTAGTGAGAAGATCGGGCAGAAAGTGCATAATTCTTATTCTGTTGCATATGGATTACTAGTGATCTTTACATTACTACTGGTAATTCAGTATGCAGGGATATTAAAGATCGATCTGATCATGCAAGAAGAGACAAAGATGATCTGGGCATTAACACCAGCATTGAGCCTTCTTTGGAAGACGAAATTCATCGCCTTCCGTGAATGGGATCAGCGTTAGAAGAAAGAGTTTGTTGCTGAAGAACAGATTTATAAAAGGCTCTTGGCGTTATGCCGAGGGTCTTTTTAAACATTTCAGAGAAATAACTGCTGCCAGAGAAACCATACATCTTAGCGATATCTGTTATCTTTTTCTCATGTTTGATGATCTCAGACAAACTCATATGAATACGAAGCTGATTCAGATAATCCACAGGACTTAGATGAACATTTCTTTGAAAGAGTCGGCAGCATTCACTATTGCTTAGATGGCAGTAAGAAGCAATATCAGCGAGTGTATGCTTTTGGTCGATCGTTTTATTGAGATATATCATCACATCTTTCATACGTTCCAAATCTCTAGATTCTTTTAATGACAGTTCTTTGGAGAGATTCACATTATGAAAGATATAATAAAAGATCTCGTTTACAAAATGGTTGATCTTCAATTCATAACCATCAACAGGACGGTCACAGATATCATTCATTTTGCGGATCATTTCAAGGATATATTTCTGCCAAGGGACTTTTGGAACGAACGTTAAAAATCCAAAGGAAGGATGATCGACCAGAGGTTTGATATATTTTTGATATAAAGGATTATCTTCTGTCTGAAAAAGAACAGAAGGGCAGATCCGGTAGATAACAAAGCGGCAGTCATAAGACTGATATGCACAAGCGGAATGAATCTCGCCAGTGTTTAAAAAGAAACCTTCCTCAGAAGAAACCAGAAAAGCCTTCTGCCGGACACGAAACTCCATCATGCCAGAAAGAACATATATGAACTCAAATTCATCATCCCAATGAGGAAACAAAACCTGAGCGGGCATCTGTCGGATATCCAGTACCTTGCGTTCAAATGAAACGGTTTTAGAAAGCGGAAGCAGTGGAAAATAAGTGATAGATGAATGGTAAATATCATAATTCATAGAAAAACCTCATAATATCAATATTGTTATAAAATATGTCGAATTGTGTCATAATATAATTTGATTTTACTATGATTGTTATAAAAATTCAAGAATAGAAAAGGCATTTTCACTGGAATGGCGAGAAAATATCCAGTGAAAATGCCTGATAAAATGTCTGTGATCTGTGATCAAAAGAGCGAGTGCATTAATAACCTAGGGATTCACCAACAAGGATCACTTTCACACGATCTTTCATCATTGCACTCTGACGTCTTGTCACAACGATCTGACTGCAGATGCAGCTATCACCATAACAGTCACCACAACGTCCAGTCATAGAACAAGGGGTTTTCAGTCCGAGACGAAGAGTGTTTGGAGGGCTGGCAAAATTACGAACTCTCTTAATACCATCTTCCACATCATTGACAACTTTGTTCATACCAACGATCATGATCACATGTTTAGGACCATAACTTAAGCACGCAACACGGTTACCAGTTCCATCGATATTGATCAGTTCTCCGTCTAAGGTGATCGCATTAGAGCTCATCAGGAAATAATCAGATAAGACAGCCTTAGAAAAGATCTCACGCTGCTCATCAAAATTCTTTGCAACAGAACGATCGATCAGATGATAGTTTCCTTCCTTTAAGGCATCCATCAGCCCAATCTCAGAAACACTCATAGAACCACCCCAAGAAACAGAAGAGCCCTCTTTGATATAACTAAGAGCCTGTTTTAGGGCGTCTTCCTTGGTTGCACAGAAAACACCATGCATATTTCTTTTTTCAAGTCCCTTGATAATTGTCTGTGCACGAAGTTTGGTTGCTTCATTTAAAAACATACTCATCATCCTTTCAGTATAAATTTTATGTGGAATCATGATTCTACAGATATGAATTCCACAAGAACTAGATTTAATTATATCATATTTTCAATGGTTATGTTATAATATATCGTAAAACTTTTAGAAAGAGGTAATTTTTTGAAAGCACTATTTATCACAGAGAAACCAAGTGTCGCAAGAGAATTCGCAGCGGCACTGAATATAAATGCAAAAAATAGAGACGGATACATGGAAGGAGACAAGGCGGTCATCACATGGTGCGTAGGACATTTAGTCACCATGTCCTACCCGGACCAGTACGACCCTGCGCTGAAGAAATGGGACTTAGAAACCATTCCATTTATCCCAGATACATTCAAATATGAAACGATCCCAGGAGTACAAAAACAGTTTGATATCGTATCTTCACTCCTTAATCGAGAAGACATTGATACGATCTACGTCTGTACTGACTCCGGACGAGAGGGAGAATACATCTACCGTCTGGTAGACCAGCAGGCTAATGTCAGCAAAGACAAGAAGAAAAAACGTGTCTGGATCGATTCGCAGACAAAAGAAGAAGTGATCCGCGGAGTAAAAGAAGCGAAAGACTTAAGTGAATACGACAACCTAGCAGCAGCTGCATACCTGCGAGCCAAAGAAGACTATCTGATGGGAATCAACTTCTCCAGAGTCCTGACACTCAAATATGGCTGGACACTCGGTAACTATTTAAATCAGAAACGAAGCTTAGTGGTAGCAGTCGGACGAGTGATGACCTGTGTTCTCGGAATGATCGTCAAGAGAGAACGAGAGATCCGTACCTTTGTGCCAACACCGTTTTACAGAATCTTAGGACACTTTGACTGCCAGGGATTTGAAGTGGAAGCCGAATGGAAAGCAGTGAAAGGATCAAAGTACTTTGAGTCCAAGAAACTATATAAAGATAACGGATTCCTGGACAAGAGCGATGCACAGGAATTCATAAAATATTTAGAAGATGGAAGCAACAATGAGACGATCGTAGTATCCTCATCCAAACGACAGGAAAAGAAGAATCCGCCGTTATTATATAATCTGGCAGAACTTCAGAATGAATGTTCCAAACGATTCAAGCTAAGTCCAGATGAGACATTAAAAGTGGTCCAGGACCTATATGAAAAGAAACTGGTTACATATCCAAGAACCGATGCCAGAGTCTTATCCAGTGCGGTCGCCAAAGAGATTTATAAAAATATCGGGGGATTAAACAACTACACTCCATTATCAGGCTTTGCAAATGAGATCATGCAAGGCAAGAAGTATCAGGGAATCATCAAGTCGAAATACGTGGATGACAAGAAGATCACCGACCACTATGCGATCATTCCAACCGGACAGGCAGTAGGCAGTTTATCAAGGATCTCAGAGATGGGACAGAAAGTCTACGATGTGATCGCCAGAAGATTCCTAAGCATTTTTATGCCGCCAGCTGTGTACTTAAAGATCAAATTAGAGACACAGACCAAAGGCGAAGCATTCTTTGCAAACTTTAAGATGCTAAAAGACCCAGGATATTTAAAAGTCACAGGAATGGGCGGACAGAAGAAAGAAGCCCAATTAACAGAAGAACAGATCCATGCGATCTCATCTTTGAAGAAAGGAATGCCTCTTCCAGTGAAAGACTATACGATCAAAGATGGAACAACATCCGCACCAAAACGATACAATTCAGGTTCCCTGATCCTTGCGATGGAAAATGCAGGACAGCTGATCGAAGATGAAGATTTAAGAGAACAGATCAAAGGAAGCGGGATTGGAACGAGTGCGACAAGAGCAGAGATCGTAAAGAAATTAGTGTCCAATAAATATATTGCATTAAATAAAAAGACACAGATCGTAACACCAACCTTAACTGGAGAGATGATCGTGAATGTTGTCAGTGCATCCATTGGATCACTTTTAAACCCAACCTTAACCGCAAGCTGGGAAAAAGGTCTTACTTACGTAGCAGAAGGAAGTGTTACAGAAGAAGAGTACATGCAGAAGTTAGACAAGTTTGTTACCCAGAAGACAAATATTGTCAAACAAAATAACTTCCAGTATCAGCTAAGACAATCCTTTGATCAGATCGCACCATATTATCAGAAGAAAAAATAAAATAACATTCATAAAAACACCTTCTATCACATATATTTGGATTATACCAAAATGGGGAGGTGTTTTTAAATTTATGAAAGAGGAAGAAATCTTAGGAATCCTTCCATTACATATCAGAACGATCATAAAGCAGGCAGACATCAACTGGGACGAACTTCAGGAAATCCGCCTGCGTATTCAAAAGCCAGTCATTTTAAAATACAACGCAAAAACCTGCTATCTATCCGAACAGGGAAAGATCACAACAAGAAAAGAACAATTACATATCGTAACCTCACAAGAGATCAGACAAGCCATGGAATATATCAGCAGCTATTCAATGTATGCTTATATCGAACAACTAAAACAAGGATTTTTAACGATCCGAGGCGGACACCGAGTTGGAATCTGCGGAACCGTTGTCATGGATCATGACAAAGTCAAAACGATCCGACATATTTCTGGATTAAATATCCGAGTCGCACATGAAGTGAAAGGATGTGCGGACACCTTATATTCACATTGCACCAGAATGGGAAAACTCATTCCAACGCTGATCATCTCACCACCCGGCTGTGGAAAAACAACCCTGCTTCGGGATATGATCCGAAAAATCTCTGATGAAGGACAGACCGTCGGAGTTGTCGATGAACGAAGTGAGATTGGAGCATGCTATCAAGGCGTTGCCCAAAATGATCTCGGGATCCAGACGGATGTCATGGATGCATGTGAAAAAGGACAGGGCATGAATATGCTGATCCGATCCATGGCCCCCGATGTGATCGCTGTGGACGAGATCGGAAGCAAAGAAGATGTGGAAGCCTTATTTTTCTGTGCCTACCGTGGTTGCAGCATTCTTGCAACGGCCCATGGAAAGAACAAAGAATCGTTATCTAAGAATCCCTATATGCGGAAGATCATCAACAAAAAGATGTTTCAGCGCTACGTGATCTTAGAACAGCGAAACCAGCCTGGCTATATCGCACAGATCATAGATGAAAACGGGGTGGTCCTAAATTGATCAAGATATTAGGATCATTGATCGTAATCTTCGCAGGGATCGGATTTGGATTTCACAAAGCCGCAAAAGAACAAAAACGTCTGGAACAGGGAATTGCGATCAAACGAATGCTATACCTTCTGCAAGGAGAGATCCGCTATGGATTTACCCCTCTTCCAGAAGCTGTTTTAAAAATATCGACAAAGACAGAGAAGGAATATCAGCCATTTCTAAAAAAGGTGGCAAAGCAGTTAGAGACACACAGTGAAGAATCTTTCGCTAAAATATGGCAACAGACCGCTGATCAGAAATTAAAACAAGTGATCTATGAACCAAAGTTTTATGAAATCTTAAAAAACATGGGTGAAACGATCGGATATCTTGACCAACAGATGCAGGAGAAAACGATCCTGCTGACGATCGAACAACTTGATGACCAGATCTTCCTTATGAAAGATCAAGTAGTAAAGAACTGCAAGATGTACCGAAGCCTCGGTATATCACTAAGCGTTCTGATCGTGATCATCTTACTATAAAGCAACTACCAGACATTTTTATGACAAGGAGGGGTTATGAGTGTCAATATCATTTTTCGCATCGCAGCCGTCGGAATTCTTGTAACGATCCTTGTGCAGGTGTTAAAACATTCCGGAAGAGACGAACAGGCTTTTTTGATCACACTTGCCGGTCTGATCCTTGTCCTTGGCTGGGTGATCCCGTATATCTATGATCTGTTTGAAAGCGTCCAGACACTTTTTACGATATCCTAGAGATTGGAGGCGGATACTAAGATGATAAAAGTCGCAGTCTTTGGGATCGTTGCAAGTCTGATCGCCATGAAGATCAAAACGATCCGTCCAGAGATCGCAGTCGTGATCGCAGTGATCTCAAGCGTTCTTCTGGCAATGTATGGACTAAAACAAATGGAGGAAATACTAACCGTGTTTGAGATGATCCGGTCCTATTCAAAAATCCCACAAAGCTACTTCCAGATCCTTTTAAAACTGATCGGTATCTCCTTCATCTGCGAGTTTGCATCCAACATCTGCAAAGATGCAGGACAGGCATCGATTGCAAAGCAGATCGAGTTTGCAGGGAAATTAGCGATCCTGATCGTTGGACTTCCAGTCTTTGAATCGCTGCTTGGAACGATCCAGAAACTATTAGGAAATGGCACATGAAACAAAGAATATTCCTGCTAACTTTGCTGTTTTTACTGATCCTTACAAGAACAAATGATATTTCAGCCAAAGAAACAAAACTCAACGAAGATATGTTTACCAATGTGGAAAACACCTTAAAAGACAAAGAGATCGATCTATCTTATACACAATTAGTAAAACAGCTGATCCACGGAAATGTAAAAGGTGTTCTGCATACGATCAAAGCCAAAATGAAAGAGGTATTTTTAAACCGTATGTTGATCCAAAAAGACCTGATCAGAGAAATCCTTCTGATCGCATTTACTGCAGCCATCTTTAAAAATCTGTCCGATTCCTTTTTTCAGCAAAGCACAGCCAATAGTGCATTTTATATTACTTATGTGATCCTATGCGGTGTCATGGTACATTCCTTTTTTTATTTAAACAAAACAGTGACGCAGCTCGTTATCTTAATGGCAGATTATATGAAAGGAATGATCATGGCATATTCACTGGCTGTTGTCTCAACTTCCGGGATCACGACATCAACGACAGTTTATGAATTCTATCTTCTACTGATCTATGCAATGACAACCCTTACAAATGTTGTTTTACTTCCGATGATCAAGATCTTATTTGTCTTAAAGATCATCAACCATATATCAAAAGAAGAACATTTTTCAAGACTATGTAAAACGCTCGAAGGTGTGATCAAGTTTTTGCTCAAAGGATTCCTAAGTGTCCTGTTAGGAGTCCAGCTGATCCAGTCGATGATCCTTCCAGCCGTTGATTCCATGAAAAATACAGTTCTGCAAAAAGGAATGAGTGCTATTCCAGGAATCGGAAGTGGTTTAAATTCAGCCATGACCATGGTCATCGGTTCGGCAGTTGTGATCAAAAACAGCATCGGAGCCGTTGGAATCCTTGTACTGATCGTAATCATCGTGCCACCAGTTATAGAGATCACAGCAGTTGTTCTTACCTATCTGCTGGCAGGGATCATGATCCAGCCCATATCCGATAAAAGGATCACTGGAGCGATGGATGCAGTCATTCAAAGCGGGAAATTAATGCTTTCGATGATCTTTACGATGGCACTGTTATTTATCCTGTCTGTGGCATTGATCGCATTCTCAACCAACGTTAATTATTATGCGGGGTAAGGATTATGGATTATCTGAAAATGATCATATTTTTTTTGATCTTAACAACACTGATCGATCAGCTCTGCGACAAAAGCATCTACCGTCCATACCTTCGGTTAATGACAGGATTTATGCTCATTTCCCTGATGATGCAGCCAATATCCTATTATTTATCCAACGAAGATATCGTGACACAGGCAATCTCAACCGCAGTCAAAGGAGAAAATAACCCTGCATTTTTAGATGGTGCAAAAGAAGAAAAACAAAATCAGATCAAAGAACAGATTACAACGTTATTTTCACAGTACGATCTCAAAGTATTAGAGGTTGATCCAAAGGTAAATGAAAAAGGAACTATCGAGAAGATCGATATCAAAACAGACAAGCTTCGTCATACAAAGAAACTAAAAACCGCAATTTCAAACTTCTATAATATGAAGGAATCTAATATAAATATAAGTGAGTAGAAGAAATATGATAGAGAGGGAAAAACTACAACATCTGATCGAAAATATCGGCATTCCAAAACTTTGCCTGATCTTACTTCTTGGCATCAGCCTGATCATCGTAAGTATCCCATCCGGGAAGACAAAGAAGAACGCACAAAGCACTGAAACCACAGCAAAAGAAGATTCTACTGATCTCTATGTGAAAAAACAGGAGAGACGATTGGTCAATGCATTAAAACATGTAGAAGGAGTCGGAAAAGTAAAAGTGATGATCACCGTTAATTCATCCAAAGAAGCCGTCGTAAATAAAGACAGTCCCTATGAACAAAACAGCAGTGAAAAAGAAAAAACAGTCAAAGAAGAGGAACAGACCGTCTTAGTCGAAGAAGACGGAAAGAAAGTTCCATACGTGATCAAAGAAGTAGAACCAGTCGTTGAAGGAGTGGTCGTCGTCGCCCAGGGTGGTGGGAATGATATTATAAAGAATCAGATCGTTGAAGCAGTTTCTGTGTTATTTCATATTTCATCTTATAAAGTGAAAGTCTTAAAAATGGAGGATTCCTAACAATGAAAAAAGTATTTCAGAAAAATCAGATGATCATCATGACCTTAGCGGTTGTAATCGCTGTTGCAGGGTATGTAAATTATAGCCAGAAATACGATCCGGCAGGGACGAAGAATAGCAAGACGAAGACAGTTTCAAAGAATGTGGCAAAAGAAAGTGCGGCAGCAGTAACCGATGATGTGACCGACGTTGGGGAAGCTGTACTGACGAATGCTCAGGTTAGTAATTATGTGGCGAAAGCAAAATTAGAGAGGGAGCAGGTGCATAGCAAGGCGAAGGATACATTAGAGGGGATCATTAAGGATAAGACGGTGAAGGATAGTGTGAAGCAGGATGCCGTGGATAAACTGGCAATGTTGTCAGAACAGATGGAGATGGAGACGGCAGCGGAGAATCTGCTGGGGGCTAAGGGATTTTTGAATAGTATTGTTACGATTACGAATGGGAAGGTGGATGTGTTGGTGAATAAGAAGGATCTGTCTAAGGTTGAGAGGAGTCAGATTGAGGATATTGTTGTTCGGAAAGTGGGGTGCCAGTTGGGGGATGTGGTGATTAGTAGTATTAAGACGGAGGGGGAGGTGGAGTAACGGGTATGCTAAAAATTGAATAATATAAAAATATACTCTTCTTTTAATGCTTTCAAGAATTGTGGAAAGGTTAAAAGGAGAGTTATTTTGTTTATAAGGGGAGTTTATTTAAAATACATTAGACCCTTTAAAAAGAATTTGGTATAATAAAGACACTAAAGATAAAATGGTAAATTTATATAAATAATATATGAACAGGCAATATGATAACAAAAAGAAAGGTGTAGAATGGGTAATTGTAAACTTGTAGAAGAGTTAAATAGGTTGAGAAAATCGTCGAGTGATTCTATAGATGGAATAGACGATTTTGATGAATTTAAAAAATATATGCATGTTTCTAGGCAAACAGAAACTGATCTGGTTAAGATTTTAAATAAAGTAAATGAGTCTGGAAAGAAGACTCTGGTATTATTGTGTGGTAGTGCAGGAGATGGGAAATCGCATCTTTTATCTTATTTAAAAAATAAAAAAAATCTTTTAAATGGTTATACTGTTTACAATGATGCAACAGAAAGTAGTGCACCATCAAAAACAGCAATAGAGACTTTATCTGAGGCATTATCTAGATTTTCTGATGAGAATCTAGATTTACCCGGGAAAAACTTTATTTTGGCAATTAATTTAGGTGTATTAAGTAATTTTATAGAATCTTCTTATGGTAAGACATTTACAAAATTACGTAACTATGTAATGGAAAATAATATTCTTACAAATCAATTGAATATAAATGATTATGATGTAAATAGTTCATTTCAACACATAAGTTTTTCTGATTATCATATGTTTACCCTAACAGAAAAAGGTATAAACCCAAATTACCTTCAAGGTATTTTGGATAAAGTTTTTATAACAGAAAAAGATAATCCATTTTATAATACATATAAAAGTTGTTGTGGTCAAGCTTTTTTGTAACACTACGACCTAATTTCCACTACAGGAGTTATACACTCCCGTAGCGTGCCTCATAAGGCGTTTTGTAGTTATTATAAGAATGCGGTCGTACATGATTATATTGTACATACGCAAATTCTTCGATTGCTGTGTAAAGTTCTTCCTCTGTACGATAATAATGCTGGTAAATAAGATCATTTTTCAATGTATTAAAATATCTTTCCATAGGAGCATTATCATATGGATATCCAGCCTTACTCATACTTTGAGTGATGCCAAGCTCCTCACAAAATTCAGTGAACTCTTTTGATGTGTACTGGCTTCCTTGATCCGAATGCACGAGAAGCTTGCTCAAGTCAATTCCTGGTTGAGAATGGATTGCTTTTTCCAACGTTCTTTTCGCTAAATCAGCGGTTATATTTCTGTCCGTTATACTTGCAATAACGCTTCGGTCATGTAGATCTATAATCGTGCAATTATAACGCTTGCTGCCATCCGTCAGGAAAAGATAAGTAAAATCTGTACACCACTTGTGATTGATTTCATCTGCTCGAAAATTCTGATTCAGTTTGTTCTCGTATACTTTGTGAGCGACGCCATGTTCATATGTTGTTTTCTTTTTTCTTGAAATTGAAAACAACTGCATTTCAGTATTCATATATTTGTGAACTGTTAAGCGGCTAATATCGTATCCTTTACGAATAAGATAGGCATGTATAGTTCTGTATCCATCAACTCCGCCATGAGAATGATAGATTTCTCGAATGGAATCTTTGATCTCATCTTTCTGTTGATGATAATCAGCTTTTCGATTTTTTAGATAATTGTAATAAGCATTTGGACAGATGTTAAACTTTCTAAGAAGCCATCTGAGTCCAAAGTCTTTGTTGTATTTCTGAATGAATCGATAAGCCTCTAATCGATTTCCTTCGCAAAGAATGCCGCTGCTTTTTTTAAGAAGTCATTTTCCTTTTGGAGTTCTGCAAGTTGCTTTTTAAGCTGTAGATTCTCTTTCATGTAATCATAATCGGCTTTGGCTTCGTCGTTTGTTTGGCATTCTTCACGGAATTGTTTTGTCCAAATAGATATACTTGCTTTGGATACACCATATTCTTCAGCAAGACCTTTGAGGGATCTTCCCTCTTCAAGATGAAGACGGACTATCTTCTTCTTGAATTCTGGTTCATAGTATTGACTCATCTGTAACATACCTCGTTTCCTCCTAAGATTATATCTTATTAGGTCGAGATGTTACAACTATGTTATATCACAACAAAGATAATGCACTATCAACACACTCTTAAGTTTGCTTCTAAGTCTTATTTCCATA
>OGXS01001524.1_pt1 | contig 14917 bp, 16 predicted proteins | sample 1576371 | NCBI WGS metagenome assembly OGXS01 (sample SAMEA3541475, study PRJEB24748) | human gut metagenome | biome: human gut; feature: human-associated habitat; material: faeces | place: China | collected 2012
GTTGCCGAGGTGGGGCTGCCCGCGCGCAGGTTGCGCAGCGACTGGAACAGCCCAGTGGGCTGTTCCACCAAGCGAGCCATTGCTTGAGCACGGGTCGTCCCGCCTCCTTCGCGGCGCCTCCGGTGATGCGAGTTCGTTTGTGGAATATGACCGACTGTCATCAGGGGGTAACGGCGACGGAGTGTTCGTTGCGCTATACTCTTCTCGACTATGTATGCAAAGCTCAGCGGAAAGGATTTGTCCCATGAGTTCTACGATACCCGGCAACCTCCACGTTGCCAACGACGTGCTTGCCGACCTGGTCGGCAACGCCGCCATGGAATGCTACGGCGTGGTGGGGGTGTGCGCTCCCAACGCCGCCGACAGCATCGCCAAGATCCTGCCCGCCTCGCGCCTGCGCCGCGGCGTGGTGGTCAACTCTCTGGAAGAGGGCGTGCACGTCGATTTGTACATCGTCGTGGAATACGGCACCAACATCGCCACGGTTTCTCGCAACCTCATCGACCAGGTCAGCTTCGCGCTGAAGGAGTACGCGCGCGTGCCGCTGGCCGGTGTGGATGTTCACGTCATGGATGTCAAGGTGCGCCGCTAAGGCTCATCGCGAGATGGGCTCAAGTGCCCGCCTGATGCGGGCAGCTCGCCCTTGAAGGAGAATTAACCCCTCATGTCTACTACGACTTACTCTTCCAACAACGTGCTGAACGCCGTGGCCGCCGCCGCCAAGGTTCTCGACGAGCGCAAGGAGGAAGTGAACCGCCTGAACGTGTTCCCGGTGCCCGACGGCGACACCGGTACGAACATGTCACTCACCATCCAGTCGGTGGTCAGCAACGTGGCGAACCTTCCCATCGGTGCCTCGGGCGCCGACATCCGCAAGGCCGTCACCACCGGCGCCCTCATGGGTGCCCGCGGCAACTCCGGCGTCATCACTTCCCAGATCCTGCGCGGCCTATGCGAGGGCAGCCAGGGCTTCGACGAGTTCGACGTCGAGTCCATCGCCGGCGCCTTCGATCGCGCCCGCGAGGTGGCCTTCCAGGCCGTGCGCAAGCCGGTGGAAGGCACGATCCTCACGGTGCTGCGCGATTCTGCAGCCGCCGCCAAAAATGCAGCTGAGCAGGAACTGCCCCTGCCCGACGCCCTGGACGCTATCGTGGCCGAGGCCTACGCCTCGGTGCAGCGCACGCCCGACCTTCTACCTGTGCTCAAGGAGCACGGCGTGGTGGACGCCGGCGGTTTCGGGCTCGCCATCATCTTCGACGCGTTCACGGCCGCCCTGCTCGGGCGCTCCGGCACCATGGTCGACGAGATGTCCTTCGCCCGGGACGTGGCCGACCAGGTGATCTTCATGGACGGCGGCGTGGTGGTGGAGGAGGGGACGCCGGAGGCCGTCTTCGGCAACCCCCAGCAGGAGCGCACCCGTCAGTTCTTGGAGAAATACCGGGGGGATTGACCCCAAGGAAAAATCGCCTGTGGTTGGACCAGAGGCGATTTTTACGAGATACCAAAAGGAGAGAGCGCCTGGAAAGGCGCTCTCTCCTTTTTCTGTCCGTTCAAAACTCCACGGTATACACTGGCCCCAGGTCCACCGGGCCCGCCACGGACAGCCGCTTGAGCTGCCGGCCCTGGGTGACGGTGGTGACCTCCAGGGGTCCCCCGGGCTGGCGGAGGGGCCAGGTCTGGCGGCCTTCCCGGCTGCGCAGGGCCTGCCAGGCGGCGGCTGCCGCTCCCCCGGCGGCACACCGGCGGGGGTGGGTGAGGGCGGCGTCCTGGGCGGTCCACAGGGCGGTTTCCAGGGTCTGGGCCCGGAAGTCCCAGACCAGCAGGCCGGCAGCGGGGCGCTCTGTCTCCTGGGCCAGGGCCTGGAGGGCGGGGGCCAGGGCGGCCTCCGAGGGCAGCGCGCCCCCCTTTTGCAGCGCCCACGCCACCCCGGGGAAGAGGAGGCGGTCCCCCCGCTCTCCCTGGCCGGGCTGCACCTGGGGGAGGGGGAAGTCCAGGGTGGCCTGGCCGGTGAGGGGGTTGACCTGGGCGGGGAGGGGCTCCGGCCACCCGTCCCCCTCCACCGGCACCTTGCGCTCCCGGCGGATCTCCCGGGCCACGGCGAAGGCGAAGGCGGCCTGGCGGAGGACCTCCCCGCCACAGAAGGCGGCGGCCGTCTCCACCCGCACCACGCCCCCCTGGGTGGGGGCGGTGAGGAAGGCCACCTGGCGGGGGGCCAGCTCCCGGATGGCCAGCAGCCGGCGGGTGAGGTCGGCGTACGCCTCCCGGGGCACAGGGGTGTGGACCAGGAGGAGGGCCTCCCCGGCGGGGTCGATCAGTTGAAAGGTCAGGTTCATGGGATCCCCTCGTTTCTAGCCTGCCCCTGGGCGGTGGAAGCCCCTGGCAGACCGGGTAAGATTTGTCATGATTGTAGCACAAACCCCTCCGTTGGTAAAGGGTAAGGGGGGGATTCCCACCAAAAGCGGTGACAATATTTTGCAGATTCTTTACAAATTGGGTGTTTTCAAGGAATGGCGAATTGTGATATAATAACCTGAACTGTGGAGAAATCAAGCAGACCCGATGACGTTTCTGCCAGCAGAACAACGGTCAGGAGGATACTTACCATGCGTTACGACGACGACTACGATTACAATAGCCGGTCTTCCCGAAACGGTTCCCGACGGAGCTCCTCTTCCCGCTCCAGCGGGCGGGACTATGACCGGGATTACTATGACAGAGACTACCGCAGCGACTACGGCCGGAGTTACGACTATAACCGGGGTTACTCTGACCGCAACCGCTATTCCGACCGGTACGATACCCGCAGCAGCCGGGATTTTTACGACGACTTTGACCGCTCCGACTGGGAGCGCACCGCCCCCGATTGGGAGGAGCACGGCAACCGGAAAAAGCGGAGCAGTTCCTCTTCTGCCCCGGCCCGGAGGAGCGGCTCCTCCAGCAGCCGCAGCGGCCGCAGCAGCGACCGCAGCCGGGATCGGGACCGTGACCGGGACAGAGACCGCCGCCCCGCCCAGAGCAGCCGCAATGGCAGCCGCCGTTCCTACGACTATGACGAGCGGGACCGCCGGCGCGGCGGCAACCAGCGCCGCTCCGGCGGCGGGAACAATAAGCGGAGAAGTGCCCTGCAGTTCCTGCCGGTGATCATCGGCCTGGTGGTCATCATCCTGGCTGCCCTGGTGATCCGCAACATGCTCAGCGGCAACAGCGACTATAGCATCCAGGTTTCCAGCAACATCGTGCTGGGCGAAACCGCCACCGCCACTCTGGTGGGGCGGGACAACGCCCCCTTAAGCGAAAGCACCCAGGTAGAGTGGAGCAGCCGGGATAACAATGTGATCTCCGTCAGCGGCGACGGCCCCACCGCCACCCTCACCGCAGAGAGCTTGGGCAATGCTACCATTGTGGCCTCCATCAATGGGGAGACCGTAGCCACCCAGACCGTCACCGCCGTGGAAACCGCCGTGGGTGTGGCTGCCATCCGGGTCAGTCAGGAGGAGATCACCATCCCCTCCGGCGAGAGTTACACCATCAACGCCACCGTGGAGATGGAGGAGGAGTATCAGGACAGCCCCGCCACCATCCAGTGGAGCAGTAACAACACCTCCGTGGCCACCGTCAGCGAGGACGGCGTCATCACCGCCCGTCAGGTGGGCAATGCCATCATTAAGGGCGTGGCAGGCACCCAGACGGTGGAGATCTCCGTGGAAGTGGTGGAGAACACCAGCAAAGATAACAGCACCCACGATGCCACCCAGGACGTGGGTCAGGAGCCGGAGGACGGCACCCAGACGGATACCGGAGACACCGGCACTGGGACGGGCACCGGCGATAGCACCGGCACCGGGGACACCGGCACCGGCTCTGGTACCGGCGGCAGCACCGACACGGGTACCGGAAGCGGCGGCAGCACCGACACCGGGGACACTGGCACCGGTTCGGGTACCGGCGGCAGCACCGACACCGGGACGGGCACCGACGGCACAGGGGGAACCGGTGGCACCACCAGCACCACAGGTTGACCCCAACCCAACAGCCAACATTCCAGGCGGGCCCAGACGGGCCCGCCTGTTTGTTTTGAAAAGGAGGAGATGAATCTATGCAGAGCATCGGATGGATTGGCGTGGGCATCATGGGAGGGCCCATGGTACGCAACCTGCTGAAGGCAGGGTTTGAGGTCCACATCACCGCTCGAAACCGGGCCAAGGTGGAGGAGGTCATCCAGGCGGGGGCCGTGTTCCACGACACCATTGCCGGCTGCGTCCAGGGGCGCCAGGCGGTGGTCACCATGGTGGGGTACCCCCAAGACGTGGAGGAGGTCTACTTTGCCCCGGGGAACATTCTGGACCAGGCGGCGCCGGGGACCTACCTCATTGACATGACCACCACCAGCCCCACCCTGGCCCAGCGCCTGGCGGTGGAGGGGGCTAAGCGGGGCTTCCGGGTGCTGGACGCCCCGGTGACCGGAGGGGACGTGGGTGCCAAAGCAGGTACCCTCTCCATCCTGGTGGGGGGCGAGGCGGCGGATTTTGCAGCCTGCCGCCCTTTGTTTGCAGCCCTGGGCACCAACATCACCCACCAAGGGCCTGCCGGCTGCGGCCAGCATGCCAAGCTGGCCAACCAGATCATGATTGCCGGCACCCTCTCCGGCCTGTGTGAGGCCCTGGCTTACGCCCAGGCCAAGGGACTGGACGGGGGGAAGCTCCTGGGCGCCCTGGCCACAGGGGCGGCCGGAAGCCGCCAGCTGGACACCCTGGGGGAGAAGATCCTCACCGGGGACGACGCCCCGGGCTTTTACCTCAAGCACTTTGTAAAGGACCTGGGGCTGGCCCAGGACGAGGCCCGGGACAGCGGCCTGACCCTGGAAGTGCTGGGCCAGGCCCTGGCCAACTGCGCCGACCTGGAAGGCCAAGGCCTGGGGGACCGGGGCACCCAGGCCTTGATCCACCACTACCAAAACCCGGCGGGCCGCTAAGGGCAGCCCCCCGGTCAACCGCGGGAAAGACACCGCCCCCAAGGCACGAGATGGCCTTGGGGGCGGTGTTTGCAGGAGGGAGGGCAGGTCACCCTCGGAAGAAGCCAATGGAGGGGTTCATCAGGTCGAAGATGACCACAAAGAGGAAGGCAAAGGTCACCACACACAGACAGACGAACAGGCGCAGCAGCCAGGCGTTCTTGGTGGCAATCATCTCCTCGTAGAGGCGGAGGATCTCCTGACTGGCCTGGGCCTTTTTTTCGGCGGGAGGGGTCTCTGCCTGGATGCCCACCAGCTCGTCCAGGGAGCCGTCCATGGCCATCACCAGGTCGCAGACGGTTTGAAAGCTGGGGTTGTCTGTCTGCCCGGAGAGGATGCGGTTGATGGTCCCCACCGGGACGCCGGACAGGTCAGAGAGCTGTTGGGTGGTGAGCTTCCGTTTCTCTTTGAGAAGCTTCAATTGGGTGGCAAGCATCATGTTTATCACCTGTGGGTAAGGATTTTATCAGATATGAGAGGATGTGGAAGCCGCTGTTTATCCCTGTTCTTGACGAAAGCAGTCGGATTTTGTACCATGACAGCAGAGTCCTTCCCACCGGAATCCACAAGAAAGGGGAACGGAGGGCAGGGAAAAATTGGCAATCCGACAGGGCGGCTGCGCCACAGACCATGGGGTAGTATACCATCTCCCCACCGCTCCTGTAAAGATGGATTTTAGAGAAAGGAGCCGGTTGGGATGACCGAGAGAAGAGATACGCAGAGCGCCGAAACCACCCACAGCGTCTGGGAGGCGCTGCCTCATGCTGCTGTACGGTACCAGACGGTGTGTTCCCCTGTGAAGGACAACCCGGAGGTTCCCTGTACCTATGGCCTGGCCTGCCTCACAGAGTGCCAAGGGGCGTGGGTGCAGACGGATTGTATTGAGGACGTCTCCCCCAGCCGGGACAATGTCCTGTGCCTGGCCAGCCAGTTCAACCGCCTGGGCCTGTCCCCGGTGCACTTCCGGGACGCGGTGCTGGACAGCATCAACGGGTGAGGGCGGCCTAGGCGCCCCCCCTGGCCTATCTGCGCCGAACCGGCCCCTCCATTGGGAACTGTATTTTAAGGGTTCAGCAAGACCTCTCTATACGGGAGGTCTTGCTTTTTTGTTGGGCAGGGGCGCCTTGCTGTGACTTTTTTTGCGTAGGCGGCGGGGCTATAATGGGGGCCAAGCCCAAAGGAGAAGAAGGAGGGATGCTGTGACGGTGGTCTATTTGGACGCCTTCCTGGTTCTGAACTTTGGGGTGAACTATCTGCTGCTGGCCTGCGCTGGCCGGCTGGACGGGGAGCCCCGGTGCCGGTGGCGGGTGGCCCTGGCCGCCGGGCTGGGGGCGGGGTACGCCGCCCTGACCCTGCTGCCTGGCTGGGCCTTTCTGGAGCACCCGGCCTGCAAGGCCGGGGCGGCGGTGGCCATGCTCCTGGTGGCCTATGGCCGGTCCGAGAAGCTGCTGCGGACAGGGGGGCTGTTTCTGGTCCTCTCCTGCGCCTTTGGGGGGCTGCTGCTGTTGGCCTCCCTGGCCCGGGAGACCCCGGTGATGGCCGGGGGCCTGCTGGGGCCCTCTTTGGGGATGCGGGGCATCCTCATTGCGGCGGCGCTGTGCTACGGGCTCCTCTCCCTGGTGCTGGGGCGGCAGTTCACCCACACCCGGACAGGGGGGGAGCTCCAGGAACTCACCCTCACCCGTCAGGGGCGCTCGGTGAAGCTGCTGGCCCTTCGGGACACGGGCAACACCCTCCAGGACCCCCTCACCGGCCGGCCCGTGGTGGTGGTGGAGGGGGAGAAGCTCCGCCCTCTCCTGCCGGAACTGCCCCGGCTGGACCGGCAGAGCCTGGCCCACCCGGTGGAGCTCCTCCGGGACTTGGAGGGGACGGCGGGGGACCTGCGGCTCCAGCTGCTGCCCTATCGGGCGGTGGGGGTGGAGTGCGGCCTGCTCCTGGCCCTGCGGGTGGACCGGGCCAACTGCGGCGGCGGGGAAGTCCGGGACTGCCTCACCGCCCTCTCTCCCACCCCGCTGTCGGACGGCGGGGGGTACAGCGCCCTCATCGGCGGCGAGGGGGCGTGAACACACAATGACAGGAGGAATGGGGATGAAGAAACCGTGGGCCCGCTGGCGCTGGGCCCTGGGCGGGTGGCTGGCCCGCCTCCGGCTGTGGCAGCCGGGAAAGCTCATGTACATTGGGGGCAGCGACGTGCTGCCAGCCCCCCTGAGCCGGGAGGAGGAGAGCCAGCTCATCCAACGCCTGGCCCAGGGGGACCAGAGCGCCTCCGGCCCCCTCATCGAGCACAACCTCCGCCTGGTGGTGTACATCGCCCGGCGGTTTGAGAACACGGGGATCAACATCGAGGACCTGATCTCCATCGGCACCATCGGACTGATCAAGGCGGTGGGCACCTACCAGCCGGCCAAGAAGATCAAGCTGGCCACCTACGCCTCCCGGTGCATTGAGAACGAGATCCTCATGCACCTGCGGAAAACCGCGGGGCAAAAGAGCGAGGTCCCCTTTGACGAGCCCCTGAGCACCGACTGGAACGGCAACGAGCTCCTCCTCTCCGACGTTCTGGGGACCGACAGCGACCTGGTGGTCCGGCCCATGGAGGAGGACGCAGACCGCCAGGTGCTGGCCCAGGCCCTGGCCACCCTCAACGACCGGGAGCGGGAGATCATCACCCTCCGCTTCGGCCTGGGAGGCCGCCGAGAGCACACCCAGAAGGAGGTGGCGGACCGGATGGGCATCTCCCAGTCCTACATCTCCCGGCTGGAAAAGCGGATCATTGGGCGGCTGAAGAAGGAGATCTTGAAGGTGATGGAGGTGCCCTGAGGGCAGGACAAGGAAACAGGGGGAGGGGGCGCGTGTTTCCCCTCCCCCTTGTCTGTGTTCATTGACAAGAAGGCGGGCCAGGAATACAATGAAAGGCATGTTCCGGCAGAGAAAAGGGGGAATGTGCCGTGGAACCGTATACCCAGGACCAATGGGTCCTGCTCTTTTTCCTCTATAGTGTGCTGGGCTGGGTCTGGGAATCCTGCTATGTTTCCCTGAAAAGCCGCCAGTGGGTCAACCGAGGGTTTCTCCACGGCCCCTGGCTGCCCATCTATGGCTCGGGGGCGATCGTGATCCTTTTGCTTACCCTGCCCGCCCGGGGCCGGCCGGCCCTGATCTTTCTGCTGGGCATGGTGGGGGCCACTGTGCTGGAATACGTCACCGGCGCGGTGATGGAAAGACTCTTCCACATGCGCTATTGGGATTACTCGGACAAGCCCCTGAACGTCAACGGGCACATCTGCCTGCCGGTGTCCATCGCCTGGGGCGGCTTTTCCCTGCTGCTGATCTATCTTCTCCACCCGCCGGTGGAGGAGCTGGTCCTCTGGCTGCCCGGGGCGGTGACAGAGAAGGTATGCCTGTGTCTGGCCGTTCTCTTTGCCGGGGATACGGCCCTGTCGGTCCAGAAGGCGCTGGACCTCAAGGGGCTGCTCACCAGCCTCAGCGCCACCGGCCAGCACCTGCAGGCCCTGGAGAAAAAACTCAGATTCGCCGCCGGACAGCTGGACATGGAGCCGGAAGGGCGGCCGGCCCCCTGTGCCCGCTGGGCCTGACCACCGGGCGCGGGAGTCCCGCCGGGCCTATCTGCTGCGCAAGCTGGAGGAGCGCCGGGACCGGACCTCCCACCTGCTGGCCGGCCTGAGCCGGCGCAACGAGGCCGCCCTGGCCAAGGTGCAGCAGCGCCTGGCTGCCCCCCTGGAGGACCGGGAACGTCTGCGCCTGGAAGAGCTGCACACCTTCCTGCTGGGGGTAGAAGAGGGCATCCGCAAGACCCAGGCAGAGGTCTATGCCCGCCGGACCAGAGACTTCCAGCGGGCGGTGGACCTGCTCTACCGCAATCCCTCCGCCACCTCCCGCCACCACGTCAAGGCATTCCAGACCCTCTCTGCCCTCAAGCAGAAGCGGGAGCGGAAGAAGTAAGGCGGGCCTCTGGCCTACCATGGGGACCAGGAGCAACGGACAAGGCCAGCGGCCTTGTCCGTTTTTGTATGCTTGGGAGAGTCTGCCTTCATTCCCCACAAAAAAGCAATAGTTTCGCTGCGGGCTTTGGGAGTTTTTGGGATAGAAGCCCGCGGCCGGCCATGCTATAATACAACCAAATTCCCACCGCGCGGCGGTCACCTGGAGGGCGCCATGTCTCGTTTTCAACACAACCGGATCAAACCTGCACAGGTGGTGATCCTGGGCTTTCTAATTCAGATCCTGGTGGGGGCCTGCCTGCTGACTCTGCCCGTCTCCACCCAGTCGGGGGAGGGGGCCTCTTTCCTGGACGCCCTGTTTACCGCCACCTCGGCCACCTGTGTCACTGGCCTAGTGGTCCAGGACACCGCCCAGTTCTGGTCGCCCTTCGGCCAGGGGGTCATCCTCCTGCTCATCCAGATCGGGGGCATGGGAGTGGTGACCATGGCCGTGGCCATCTCCATCTTCTCCGGCCGGAAAATCGGCCTGCGGGAGCGGTGGGTGATGCAGGAGTCCATCTCGGCGCCCCAAGTGGGGGGCATCGTGCGCATGACGGGCTTCATCCTCAAGACCGCTCTGGCCATCGAGGCCATCGGCGCCCTGGTGTTGGCCCTGCGGTTCTGCCCGGAGTTCGGTTTGGGCAAGGGGATCTGGTATGGAATCTTCCACGCCGTCTCTGCCTTCTGCAACGCGGGCTTTGATCTGATGGGGGACAAGGCCGCCTTTTCTTCCCTGACCGATTACACCGGCGACCCGGTCATCAACGCCGCCGTCTGTCTGCTCATCGTCCTGGGCGGCCTGGGCTTTCTCGTCTGGCAGGACGTCGCCGCCCACCGCTGGCACGTGAACCGCTACCGCCTGCAGAGCAAGCTCGTCCTGAGCACCACGGCTCTTCTGCTGGTGGGGGGCGGGCTGTTTTACGGCCTGTATGAGTTTGCCCAGCCCCAGTGGGCGGACCTGAGCGGCCAGGAGCGGGGGCTGGCGGCCCTGTTCCAGTCGGTCTCCCCCCGGACGGCGGGGTTCAACACCGTGGACCTGACCCTGCTCAGCGCCCCCACCCTGCTGGTGACCATCCTGCTGATGCTGGCCGGCGGCTCCCCGGGGTCCACGGCGGGCGGGTTTAAGACCACCACCCTGGCCGTGCTCTTTCTGGCGGTGCTGGGGGTGTTCCGGCGGCAGAGCGGAGCCAGCGCCTTTGGCCGGCGGCTGCCGGAGGTGGTCATCCGCAACGCCTGCGCCCTGTTCGTGCTCTACCTGACCCTCTTTCTCACCGGGGGCCTGCTGCTGTGCTGCGTGGAGGGCATCCCCCTCATGAGCGCCCTGTTTGAGGCGGCCTCGGCCATCGGCACCGTGGGCCTGACCCTGGGGGTGACTACGGAGCTGTCCTCCTTCGGCCAGCTCATCCTCATTTTCCTCATGTACTTTGGCCGGGTGGGAGGCCTGACCATGATCTACGCCATGACCGCCCGCCCTGGGGGCCCCGCCTCCCAGTATCCCCAGGAGCAGGTGACGGTGGGGTGAGTCTGCCCCAGAAAGGAAAAAACGATTCCCATGAAATCTGTACTGCTCATCGGCCTGGGCCGCTTCGGCTGGCAGATGGCCGAAAAACTGCAGGAACTGCGCCACGAGGTGCTGGCGGTGGACCGGGAGGAGAGCCGGGTCAACGACATTCTCCCCCTGGTGACCAACGCCCAGATCGGCGACGGCACCAACGAGGCCTTCATCGCCTCCCTGGGGGTGCGCAACTTCGACCTGTGCGTGGTGGCCATCGGCGATGACTTCCAGAGCTCTCTGGAGACCACCGCCCTGCTCAAGGAGTACGGCGCCCCCTTCGTTCTGGCCCGGGCCTGCAGCCAGGTCCACGAGAAATTCCTCCGGCGCAATGGGGCCGACGACGTGGTCTACCCGGAAAAGCAGATGGCCCGCTGGGCCGCCGTGCGCTACAGCTCGGAGCACATCTTCGATTACATCGCCATGACCCGGGAGCACTCCATCTTCGAGACCCAGGTCCCCCCTTCCTGGGTGGGCAAGACCATCGTGGAGCTGGCGGTGCGCCAGCGCTATCATATCAACATCCTGGCCATCAAGACCGGCGAGTGCATGAAGCTCCTCCCCGGCCCCGACCACCAGTTCCGGGAGGGGGAGAGCATCTACATCTTAGGCGAGAACAAGGACGTGCAGAAGTTCCTCAAGTGACCCCCGAACCCCCACAAAAAATCCCCGGCCTTCTACCGAAGGCCGGGGGTTTTTGCACACAGAGGGGGAGGGGCTTACTTGCCCACGGCTTCGAACTCCTCCACGATCTCCTTGGCGGGGGGCGCGGTGGCCAGGGAGACCACCACGATGACGATGCAGCCCACCAGGAAGGCGGGGAGCAGCTCGTAGATGCCCCAGGCGCCGCCCAGGGGGGCGATGAGGTACTTCCAGATGAAGACCATGGCGCCGCCGGCGATCATGCCGGAGATGGCCCCGTACTTGTTGGTCCGCTTCCAGAACAGGGAGAAGAGGACCAAGGGACCGAAGGAGGCGCCGAAGCCTGCCCAGGCGAAGGAGACGATGTTAAACACCGTGCTGTTGGGGTCCCAGGCCAGGAAGATGGCCACGATGGCGATGCCGATGACGGTGCCCCGGGCTGCGTGCATGGCGGCCTTGGGGCTGAGCTTCAGGCCAAAGAAGTCCTGGATCAGGTCGTGGGACATGCTGGAGGCAGCGGCCAGCAGCTGGGAATCGGCGGTGGACATGGTGGAGGCCAGGATGCCTGCCAGCACCACGCCGGCGATGATGGCGAAGAGCACCCCGTGCTGGCTGAGCAGGTCAGACAGGCGGATGATGATGGTCTCTGCCTCGGCGCTGGAGCCCAGGAAGGGGATCTTGCCGGTCTGGGTGACGCCCAGGCCCACGATGCCGATGAGGATGGCGATGAACATGGAGATGACCACCCACACCGTGGCGATCCGCCGGGAGGTCTTCAGCTTGGCGTCGTCCTCAATGGCCATGAACCGCAGCAGGATGTGGGGCATGCCGAAGTAGCCCAAACCCCAGGCCAAGGTGGAGACGATACTCAATCCTCCGTAGGAACTGGCCTGCCCGGTGGCGGCGTCGTACCCCTGGGTCATGTTCAGGAAGCCAGGCAGGGAGGAGGCGTTGGAGGCCACCAGGTCCCACCCGCCGGCCTGCTGGATGCCGAAGAGCACGATGAAGATCAGAGCAAAGGTCATAATAATGCTCTGGATCAGGTCCGTGGTGGACACGGCCAGGAACCCGCCCAGCACCGTGTAGCCGATGACCACGGCGGCGCCGATGATCATGGTGGTGTGATAATCCACCCCAAAGAGGCTGTTGAAGAGGGTGCCGATGGCCTTGAAGCCAGAGGCGGTATAGGGGATGAAGAAGATGAGGATGACCACAGCAGCGATGCAGGACAGGACGTTCCGCTGGTCCTGGTACCGCCGGGAGAAGAAGCTGGGGATGGTGATGGCCCCCACCTTGGCGGTGTACCGCCGCAGACGCTTGGCCACGATGAGCCAGTTGAGATAGGTGCCGATGGCCAGGCCCAGGGCGGTCCAGCCCACCTCGGCCACGCCGGAGAGATAGGCCAGGCCGGGCAAACCCATGAGCAAGTAACTGCTCATGTCCGAGGCCTCGGCACTCATGGCGGTGACGATGGGGCCCAGCTTCCGGCCGCCCAGGTAGAACTCGTTGGAGCTGTCGCCCCCGCCCTTGCGGCTGCAGTAGACCCCCACCAGCACCATGGCCACCAGATAGACCACGATGGTCAGCAGGATGCAGATTTGGGATGTTGACATAGGATACCTCTTTTCTTTCTCTGGTTGGGAAACCGCATAAGCGAACCCGCCTCCGTCGGGAAAGGGGCGGGGACAGGTCCGAAGCGTGTTGTTTCCTATCTTATCACGAACAGGCGGAGAACGCAATGCAGAACGCCGTATAGACTATAGTCTATACGGCGTTCTTGAAAAAACTGGAAAAGATTTGGAAAATAAAGGGATTTCTGGATAGACGTTAACCAGACGAATTTCCCGGGAGAAGCTGTGCCAGGAACCGGGGCATCTGCTCCCGGGCGTAGGCGGCCAGGGAGTATTCTCCCCCGCAAAGGCACCAGTCGTAGAGCAGGGCCCGTTCACACAGGGCATAGATTTTTACCATGTCGCTGACACTCTGGTCCCGGGTGAGCTGGCCGGTCTCCTGCCCCTGGGCGATGATCTGCCGCAGCAGGCGGTAGTAGGTTCGCCGATGGTCCAGCAGGTGGCGCGCTCCCGTGGTCACCAGCTGGGTGGAAAGCAGCCGGGCCAGCAGGTCCAGGGGCACCCGGTCCTCGATCATTTGAAACAGGGCCCGGTTGAGGAAGAGGAGCTTGTCCAACGCGGGCATGGCCGGGTCCAGGGTGGGCTGCAGGTCTTGGTACTTCTGGTCAAAGAGGTCGCTGAGGGTGGCCAGCAGGGCATCCTTCCCCCCAAAGTAGTGGTAGAAGGACCCCTTGGAGGTGTGGGAGGCAGCGATGATCTCCTCCACCGTGGTGTCCTCATACCCCTGCTCGTAAAAGAGCTGCCAGGCGGCGTCCACGATGCTGGCCCGGGTGTTCCGGGTGTTCTTCTTGGCCATGGCGGGCCCTCACTGGAAGTAGGCCAGGATGGCCGCCTGCCCGGCGGTAACCGACCCCTGGATCATGGTGGGCTGGCCGCCACCCTTGCCCCCCAAGGCGGTGTTGATGGCCTTGGCCTGGGCCCGGAGGTCCACCGTCCGGCTGCCCATGACGTAGCGGTAGCCGGTTTGGTCATCGCCGGTGAACACGGCACAGATGCCGGTGCACTTTTCCATCCCCGCGTTGGCCAGGGCCCGGAGGCTGCCGGCGTCCAGGTCCGCCTCGAAGAGGCAGAGGTTGCCCTGGGTCTCTGGCAGGGCCTTGGCCTTCTCCAGCACCAGGGCCTGGCGGGTGGCTTTCAGGGTTTCCTTCAGCCCCTCCATCTCCCCCAGGATCCGCTGGACCCCTTGGGCTGCCTGGGGCTGCTGCACGGAAAGGGCGGCGGAGATGGCGGCGATGTTCTCCTGCTTGACCTGGTAGTCGGCCAGGGCCATTTTCCCGGCGGCCATCCAGATGCGGATGCCGCCCCGGTGGCGCATGACGTCCAGGAGTTTGACCAGGCCGATCTCCCCGGTGTACTTCACATGGGGGGCGCAGCAGGCGCACACGTCGCACCCCTGGATGGTGACGATGCGGACGTTTTCCGTCAGGTCCAGTTTGCTGCGGTAGTCCAGGGCGGCCAGCTCCTCCTGGCTGGGGTAGCGGGCGGTGACGGGGCGGTTCTCGGTGATGATGGCGTTGGCCTGGTTCTCGATCTCCCGGAGCTGGGCGGGGGAGAGCTCCTTGTCAAAGTCCAGGATCACGGCATCCTCCCCCATGTGAAAGCCCACGTTGGTGCAGCCGTAGAGGCTGTGGGCCAGGCCGGAGATCACATGCTCCCCGGAGTGGCACTGCATCCGGCCAAAGCGGAGGGGCCAGTCCAGGGTCCCCTGGACGGTGGTGCCGGAGGTCAGGGGGGCATCGGTGGTGTGGAGGATGGCCTCCCCCACCTCCTGGACGTCCAGGACGGCGGCGCCCCCCAGGGTGCCCCGGTCGGCGGGCTGGCCGCCCCCCTCGGGGAAGAAGGCGGTGCGGTCCAGGGTGACTTGCCAGGTGCCCGCCGCCCCAGGCTGGCAGGTGAGGACTTGGGCCGAGAAGGCACGGCAGTGGCTGTCTTGGTCGTAGAGTTTTTGGGTCATAGGGGTGTTGCTCCTTTCTCCATTCTCCATGAGAGGGGGGATTCCCGGGGGGCCGGGGGGGCCGGCGCTGTTGGGATCGGCAGGTGGTCCCGTCTGGGACCGGCGCAGGTTAGCCCCTGCGAGGTGGGT
>OGXS01001530.1_pt1 | contig 14863 bp, 11 predicted proteins | sample 1576371 | NCBI WGS metagenome assembly OGXS01 (sample SAMEA3541475, study PRJEB24748) | human gut metagenome | biome: human gut; feature: human-associated habitat; material: faeces | place: China | collected 2012
TCCAAAGGCCCGGCGGTACATTCCCTTCGGGCGCAGGCGGATAAGAACCGTTACAGCCGGACTATGCGCCAAGTTCTGGAGAATCAGGAGAATCTGGAGATCAAGCAGGCGGAAGTAGTAAATATATTAACGGAGGATGGGAAAGTGACTGGAGTCCAGATTTATTCTGGTATGATCTTTCCCTGCCGTGCCGTTATCTTATGTACCGGAACTTATCTGAAATCCCGCTGTATCTACGGGGACGTCAGTACGAATACGGGACCAAACGGACTGCAGGCGGCCAATCATTTGACAGACTGCTTAAAAGAAATGGGAATCAAAATGTACCGTTTTAAAACAGGGACTCCTGCCAGGATCGACCGTAATTCTGTAGATTTTTCTAAAATGGAAGAACAATTTGGAGATGAGCGTATTGTGCCTTTTTCCTTTACCACGGATCCCGAAGACGTACAGATCGATCAGGTTTCCTGCTGGCTTACTTATACCAACGAGAAGACCCATGAGATCATCCGGAATAATCTGGACCGCTCTCCTCTCTTCTCCGGAATGATCGAGGGAACGGGCCCCAGATACTGTCCTTCTATTGAAGATAAGGTTGTGAAATTCGCGGATAAAAACAGGCATCAGGTATTTATCGAACCGGAAGGCTTGGAGACCAATGAGATGTATATCGGAGGAATGTCCAGTTCTCTTCCGGAAGATGTTCAGTATGAGATGTATCGGACGGTTCCAGGTCTTGAGCATGTAAGGATCGTAAGGAACGCTTACGCTATCGAATACGATTGTATAGACGCCAGACAGTTGAAGCCGTCCCTGGAATTCCGGAATATAGAAGGACTTTTCAGCGGAGGACAATTCAACGGAAGTTCTGGTTATGAGGAGGCTGCCGCTCAAGGACTGGTAGCGGGAATCAATGCCGCTCTGAAACTTCAGGGGAAAGAGCCGCTGATCATCGATCGCTCGGAAGCCTATATCGGCGTCCTGATCGATGACCTTGTTACAAAGGAAAGTAAAGAGCCTTACCGGATGATGACCTCCCGCGCGGAATACCGCCTGCTGCTAAGGCAGGACAATGCGGATCAGCGGCTGACAGAAAAAGGATACCAGGTTGGGCTGATCAGCCGGGAACGTTATGAAAGATTGTTAAAGAAAGAACAATATATTGCGGAAGAGATACACCGATTGCAGCATACGAATATTGGAACCAGTTCTTCTGTAAATGAGATGCTGAAACAATATAATAGTACTCCCCTGTCTTCAGGGATCACACTTGCGGAATTGATCCGCAGGCCGGAACTTTCTTATGAGATCCTGGGGCCTTTAGATTCTGACAGACCAGTTTTTCCACCAGATCTGAGTGAAGAAATAGGGGAACAGGTAAATATTTCTATTAAATATGAGGGATATATCAAACGGCAGGAAAAGCAGGTAGAACAATTCCAGAAATTAGAGAAGAAGCGGATACCAGAGGATATTGATTACGATAAAGTTAACAGTCTCAGGATCGAGGCGGTCCAGAAACTGAAAGAGTACCGTCCTGTTTCGATCGGACAGGCGTCCAGGATATCCGGGGTCTCTCCGGCGGATATATCGGTGTTGTTAATATACCTGGGAGGGGTATATGGAAAGGAAAAATAGAGTGACAGAAGATCAGAAAAAATTTTTGAAGGAAAGTATAGAAGTGTTTCCTGTGAAACTGACAGATTCTATGGTCCGGCAGTTTTTGGATTATTATGAGATCCTTATTGAGTGGAATCAAGTTATGAACCTGACAGCGATCGTAGATTATCAGGAAGTAGTAAAAAAGCATTTCGTAGACAGTATTTCTCTTGTGAATGTAATGGATTTAAATCATGGGCAAAAAGTGATCGATATAGGTACTGGGGCCGGTTTCCCTGGAATTCCTCTGAAGATTCTTTTTCCAGAACTTGAGGTCACGCTTTTGGACTCTCTGAATAAGAGGATACGGTTTTTGAATGAAGTCATAGACCGGCTGAATCTGTCAGGAATAGAGACAATCCATGGAAGAGCTGAAGATTACGCGAGAAGAAAAGAATATCGCGAACAATTTGATCTCTGTGTATCCAGGGCAGTCGCTAACCTTTCTACTCTTTCCGAATATTGCATTCCCTATATTAAGCGCGGCGGCTTTTTTATCTCTTATAAGTCCGGGGATGTTGATGGAGAATTAAAAGCTTCTGAGAAGGCGGTAAACATTTTGGGAGGAAAGCTGGAAGATGTTTTAAAATTTTCATTGCCAGGAACAGATATCAATAGATCTTTTGTAAAGATTAAAAAAATTGAAATGACGAAAAAGAAGTATCCACGGAAAGCTGGACTTCCAGGAAAAGAGCCATTGTAATTTACAATGGCTCTTCTTCTTGCTGTGAAAATAAAATATTGACCTGTTCTAAGAATTTATCGGGCTCTTCTAATTGAGGAAGATATTTTGTTCCTTTTATAGAAGCAACCTCAATGGAAGGAAGGATTTCCTTGTACTCTTCCGCTGTTTCCTGGTACAGATCTTCTTCTCCGCTAATAATGAAGATACTGTTGTTGATCGAATTTAAACAGTGCTTCATATTGACAGTTGTATAGCGGCCGATCTGACTGGAAAAAAGATATTTGCAGACGGCCCCGCCAGAATGTGAACATTCGTAATACGTCTTTATCATTTCTGAAGTCACGTTTTCTGAGTGATAGAAATATTTTTCTTTAAATAAAGACTCTATATTTTTCTCTTTTACAAACATATTATATAAAAATGTTCCGAATACAGGAGTATTGATCATCCATGTCAGCATTTTGCTCCTTTTATTAGGAATCCGCCCCAATTGTTTTATGTCAATAGGGTTAATAAGTATCATTTCATCAATAATGTCTGGTTCCGTTTGACATGCGCCGGCTGTAAATGAGCAAGATTCTCCTGTGGAAATAATCTTCGTCTTCTCTCCTATTACGTGCTTAATAAAATCAAGTACTAATTGAACGAAAAGATAATTGGTGTAAGTAATATTTGGTTTATCGGAACGTCCGCATCCAGGGAGATCAATGGTATATACAGTATAGTTTTTGGATAAATCTTTTGCAATTTTATTCCATTCATATCCCGAACTATATACAGAAAGATCATGGATAAGAAGAAGGGGAGTTCCCTCACCTTTTTTTGTATAATAAATTCTTCCAAACTTCCATTCGTAAAAGCTGCCTGGAGGATTGTTTAGAAGATCATCAACAGTAGCTGAAAGGAAGATGAATTTATTTATCAGGTGTATTGTTACAGTGCTTAAGACGGCCAGAGAAGTTCCGGCAACAAGCTTCTTTTTCCAACTCATGTTTTCACACCTTTCTTATCATAATAATATTGAAAATTTAAAACCGAAGGGTATTTAAAATTCTTGATATTATTATACTACATAGAAAGTGCTATATCAAATGTTTCACGTGAAACATTTGTGATTTTCTTCGACAGATATTTTGATAAACATAGATAAAAGAGATAATGTTTCACGTGAAACATTTGGTATAAACAGAAAAAATATGTTTCACGTGAAACATTTGGTAGATAAGAAATTGAAAAAGTGTTATACTAATTTTAAGTCTAAAGAAAGGTGATATAATATGGGAAGAATCATAGCCATCGCGAACCAAAAAGGCGGAGTTGGAAAGACCACTACAGCAATTAATCTGTCTTCATGCCTTGCTGAAAAAGGGAAAAAAGTTCTGGCGGTAGATATGGATCCGCAGGGGAATATGACAAGCGGTCTTGGCGTAGATAAGAATGTCATCGAAGATACAATCTATGATCTGATCATAGGAGAATCCACAATAAAAGAAGTGCTAAAAGAAAATATTATGGAAAATCTTGATATTATTCCCGCAAACATTGATCTTTCCGCTGCGGAAATAGAATTGATTGATGTAGAAGAAAAGGAGTATATCGTAAGGAATATCATTCAAGAAATTAAAGATGAATACGACTATATTATTATAGATTGTCCGCCTTCTTTAAGTATGCTTACCATCAATGCGATGACAACAGCCACATCCGTACTGGTTCCTATTCAATGTGAATATTATGCTTTGGAAGGATTGAGTCAGCTTATTCATACAGTAGATCTTGTAAAAAGCAGACTAAATCCGGAATTAGAGATTGAGGGTGTGGTTTTTACAATGTACGATGCGAGAACAAATTTATCACTCCAAGTAGTGGAAAATGTAAAAGATAATTTACACCAGAATATTTATAAAACCATCATACCCAGAAATATTCGTCTCGCTGAAGCGCCGAGTTATGGAATTCCGATCAATCAATATGATCCGAAATCGGCAGGTTCTGAAAGCTATATGAGATTAGCCGAGGAAGTTATCAACAGAGAGACGGATCAATAAAGCAGAAGGGGGAATGACATATGGCGGTCAAAAAGAAAGGACTGGGAAAAGGATTAGACAGTCTGATTCCTGATAATAAGCCAATTAAGACAGAAACAGCAAATTCATCTAATAGATCGGAAGAAATAAAATCTGGTGAACAGATGATGAATATAAATATGGTTGAACCAAATAGAGAACAGCCAAGAAAAAAATTTGAAGAGGACGCTCTTCTTGAACTGGCAGACTCCATCAAACAGTTTGGCGTACTTCAGCCCCTTCTTGTAAGAAAAAGAAAAGACTACTATGAGATCATCGCGGGCGAAAGAAGATGGCGTGCGGCAAAGTTGGCAGGCATAAAAGAAGTTCCCGTGATCATTAAAGATTACAGCGAACAGGAAATTGTGGAAATTGGCCTGATTGAAAATATTCAAAGAGAAAACCTGAATCCGATTGAAGAAGCAATGGCCTTTAAAAAGCTGTTAGAGGAATTTCATCTGAAACAAGATGAAGTCGCGGAACGCGTATCGAAGAGCCGGACAGCTGTCACTAATTCCATGCGTCTTTTAAAGCTGGACGAAAGAGTACAGCAGATGATCGTTGATGATATGATTTCTACAGGACATGCAAGAGCCTTATTGGCTATTGACGACCATGAACAGCAGTATGACCTTGCAGGAAGAGTATTTGATGAAAAGCTGAGCGTCCGGGAGACAGAAAAATTAGTGAAGGATATTAAAAATCCTAAGAAACCAAAAGCAAAGAAAGTTGTTCAGAATGAATTCGTCTATACAGATCTTGAAAATAGAATGATAGAGGCGCTAGGAACAAAGGTCAGCATATCAGCAAAAGGAAATGGAAAAGGAAAAATAGAAATAGAATATTATTCTGACAAAGAACTAGAACGTATGTTCGATATGATCGTAAGCCTTGGAAAGGAAGATTAAAGATATATGGAAAATAGTATACTGAATTCACTTGGAATAGATCCGGCATTTATTTTTTTATTTATGCTGCTTTTATTTATCGTATTGTTTCTGCTCTATGTAAATGTTACAATGAAATACAACCGACTAAAGAGCAGTTATATGTCGTTTATGCGGGGGAAAGATGGGAAAACTTTAGAAGAAAGCATGCAGGAAAGATTTGCGGAAGTAGACGCCATCTTAAAAATAACAAAGCAGAACCGGTCAGACATCCGTGAGATCAGCCGGAAAATAGAGAGAAATTATCAGAAACTTGGAATTATCAAATACGACGCCTTTAACGAAATGGGAGGAAAACTAAGTTTCGCTCTGGCAATGCTGGATGGCAAGAATAACGGATGGGTGATCAACGCCATGCATAGCCGCGAAGGATGCTATACCTACGTAAAAGAAATCGTGAAAGGAGAAAGTTACGTAGAATTGGCGGAGGAAGAAGCAGAAGCGTTGGACAAAGCTATTTATCAAGATCCCTATAACATTGAACCAAAGGAAAAATAAGAGTAGGAGGAGAAAAAATGTTAGACATTAAATTTGTGAGAATGAATCCAGATGTAGTTAAGGAAAATATCAAAAAAAAGTTTCAGGATGAAAAACTTCCGCTGGTAGATGAGGTATTAGAATTAGATAAAAAGAATAGAGATATTAAGCAGGAAGTAGAAGCGCTCCGCGCGGATCGGAATAAGATCTCTAAAGAGATCGGAGCCTGCATGGCCCAGGGGAAGAAAGAAGAAGCTGAAGAATTGAAAAAGAAAGTTCAGGCTAACGCTGACAGGGTAGAAACACTTTCCGCGGAAGAAAAGGATGTAGAAGCCAGGATTAAAAAAATCATGATGACAATCCCCAATATTATCGATCCTTCTGTTCCGATCGGAAAAGACGATAGTGAAAATGTAGAGATTGAAAAATTTGGAGAGCCGGCAGTGCCGGATTTTGAAATTCCGTATCATACAGAGATTATGGAAAGTTTTAACGGAATTGATCTGGAAAGCGCGGGAAAAGTTGCGGGAAATGGTTTTTATTATCTGATGGGAGATATCGCAAGATTACATTCCGCAGTGATCGCTTACGCGAGAGACTTTATGATCGACCGGGGCTTTACCTACTGCATCCCTCCATTTATGATCCGGAGCAATGTAGTGACCGGAGTAATGAGTTTCGCCGAAATGGACGCCATGATGTATAAGATCGAGGGAGAAGACCTGTATCTTATTGGTACCAGTGAACATTCTATGATCGGTAAATTTATTGATTCCATGCTGACAGAGGATCAGCTTCCTCAGACGTTGACCAGCTATTCTCCCTGTTTCCGCAAAGAAAAAGGAGCGCACGGAATCGAGGAGAGAGGCGTATACCGTATCCATCAGTTTGAGAAACAGGAAATGATCGTTGTCTGCAAACCGGAAGACAGTATGTTCTGGTATGATAAATTATGGCAGAATACCGTAGATTTATTCCGTTCACTGGATATTCCGGTACGGACACTGGAATGTTGTTCCGGCGATTTGGCTGATCTGAAAGTAAAATCCTGCGATGTAGAAGCATGGTCTCCTAGACAGAAGAAGTACTTTGAAGTAGGAAGCTGCTCTAATTTAGGAGATGCTCAGGCAAGACGTCTTGGCATCCGGGTAAAGGGAGCGGACGGAAATAAATACTTCGCTCACACATTAAACAATACGGTCGTAGCGCCGCCGAGAATGTTGATCGCTTTCCTGGAAAATAATCTTCAGGAAGACGGTTCTGTAAGAATACCAGAAATTCTTCGTCCATATATGGGAAATATGACAGAAATCCGAAGGAAATAGCGAGTAAAGACGCTATTGATTCTATAAAAATGAGGGAAAGAATATGCATCAGTACCTGGACGCCATCGGCTTTCACAATGTAAAAACAAAAAAACAATTGTATGAAATCTTGACACAGGTAGAAACATCATTTACTCAGCATGAACTGATTTCTCAGGAAGAGGGCATAGATTTTTGTGAATATAAAAAAGAATATGCTCCAGGAATAGGGATTTCAGCATGTGGAGATATAGATTTGGATGAATGTTTTAAAAGGCAGTATTATTTCCCTTATTTTATTGGAACGGGAGTCACATCTTACGCGGACGTGACAATGGAAAAACGTATCGACCGGGACGCGTATGTGGGGATCTGTGAAGATATCAAGATCGGCATTAGCCTGATCTTCCATCTGCAGAATATGGCAGAGTATATGAAAGAGCGGCAGATGAGCAAAACAACTGTCAAATATTCATCTGTTACACTGGCCGGACTGTGCAAAAAGGGCACCGTCCTTCTGCCAGTGCAAAAAGACGCGATGCAGCAGCGCCAGCAGCAGGAAGAGGTGCAGAACCGGATGATGTTATTAAGCGCTGCCAAAAGCGGGGATCCGGAAGCGATAGAGAGTCTGACGCTGGACGATATTGATACATACTCGAAAGTCTCCAGAAGGCTGGTCACAGAAGATATCTTCAGCATTGTGGACACCTATATTATGCCTTATGGGGTAGAGTGCGACAGTTATTCTATCCTCGGCACTATTCAAGAGTTTCATGCAGTGGAAAATGAGATGTCCGGCGAGGAGATCACGATCATGCGTATGGAAGTAAATGGACTTACCTTCGACGTATGCGCGCCTTCCGCCCAGATTATGGGAGAACCAGCCCCCGGCCGCAGATTCAAAGGAAATATCTGGCTTCAAGGCAGGATAAATTTTTAAGTAGTGTTTGACAAGTTCTATGGAAATGCAGTATAATTGTTGGGCATGAAAAAGTTCCCTTAGTTAAATGGATATAACAAGCGCCTCCTAAGCGCTAGTTGTGAGTTCGATTCTCGCAGGGAACGCTGGAAAGAGTGAAAATGATTGGAAATATCATTTTCACTCTTTTTTTGATAATTGAAAAAATTTGTTTTCTGGTAATAAAATGACAAATATGGTAAAATCTAATGTAGATGAGGCAGCGACGCTTCAGACGAACAGGAGCCAAAGGAAATGAAAAACCAATGGATAAAAAGGGGAAAGAGAATTTTCCCAATTATGCTGTTATTCATTGTTTTGCTCGCAGGTACAGAGGCAGACGTATACGCAACTGGAATACAGAACCAGGAAGAAGAAGCTTCGGAGGAAGAACTGACCGATGAGGAGAAACAGGCAGCGCTGTTAAAAGAAATCTATGAGATGCCAGTCCAGACAAATGAACTGGAGGGCTGGCCCCAAGGACCGGGAACTTACGGAGATGCGGCCATCGTTATGGAAGCTGGAACAGGTTCTATCCTCTATGGGAAAAATATTGATGATCATGAATATCCAGCCAGCATCACGAAAGTATTGACTGCTCTGGTAGCGTTAGAGAATGGAAATATGGAAGACCCCGTGGTCTTTTCTCATGATTGTGTTTCTTTCCTGCAGCCGGGAGATTCCTCCGTTGGCCTGAAAGAAGGAGATCAGATCACACTGGAGCAGGCGCTGCATGCTACGCTTCTGGCCTCTGCCAATGAGGCTGCCTATGCGGTTGGAGAAAATGTGGGGAAGAATACGGGTCACGATTATAACTGGTTTCTTGAGCAAATGAACGCTCAATGCAAGCTGTTAGGCGGTAATAATTCTCATTTTGCGAATACAAATGGGCTGCATGATCCAAATCATTATACCTGCGCCAGAGATATGGCTCTGATCGGAAGTGAATTATTTAAGTATCCAGAATTTTTTCAGATCGTACAGACTCACCAATATGAGATTCCGGCCTCAGCTACCTGCGAAGAACACATTTTCCAGCAAAAGCATAAAATGCTGAATCCGAACAACAGCAATTATTACCAATACGCTGTAGGCGGAAAAACAGGATATACTTCCGATGCGCTGAATACGCTGATCACAATGGCGGATAACGGAGAGACGCAGCTAGTATGCGTGGTACTGCGGTCCCAGAGCGGACACCACTATACAGATACCAGGAACCTGTTTGATTACGCGTTTCAGAATTTTACCAAGACACCCGTCGCGGGAAACGAAACATCGGAAGACATAGGAGAGATTCTGGATGAAGAAGGCACAGGATATGTGATGCTGCCAAAAGGGGTGGAATTTTCCGACTTGGATATGGAGATCGTACCGGATGATAAAAATAACGGACAGGCAACATTGAATTATACCTATGAGGGAAACCCGGTAGGAACAGCCCGCGCGAAATTAAGCGATTCCTACATCCAGGAACATACCGCAAAGATTGAGAAACTGGGCACAAATGCAGCGCAGGGAGAGAATGGAAGAGGAACCGTTGAGACAATCGTCTTGTGCGGGGCCTGTGTCCTGCTGGCTGTGCTGATCGTGGTATTCATTTGGCTGATCCTGCGGATGAAGAGACGAAAAAAATATAGAAGACATATGAAACACCGGAAATGATCAATTAGGGCCGGGGGATTTTTAAAAATCCCCCGGCCCTAATTAAAAATGCCCTGTCCCTAATTGAAAAAAGCCTTGACGGAATCGGCCATTTTTGGCTATAATAATACAGCATATAGAAAGACTTTGACGAAGACAGTAGATTGTATCAGAAAATCAAAGAGAGCCGGGGCAGGTGGGAGCCTGGTATGAGTAGGATACAATTGAATATCACTTCCGAGTCGCGGTTTCTGAAAAGCAGGCTGTTTTGCCTAGTAGGAACTGACGGATTTCCCCCGTTACAGGGAAAGCATATGTTGGTATGTTTAGGTGGTTTATAAACGTTAGCTCTGGCTTTCGTCCTATACAGGACGGAAGCTTTTTTTATCAAAAAGGGACAGGGCATTTTTAATTAGGGCCGGGGGGTTTTTAAAAATCCCCCGGCCCTAATTGACAAAGTCCCTGAAATATGCTATTTTATTTTTTGTCAAAACTTTAATACTTTAAAGCGCAACGGTTTAAAGTAACAAACATCTTGAGGAATGAGGAGAGAAAAATGGGTATTAAACTGACAATGCTGATTTTATTTTTTGCTGTGATGGTGGCGGTCGGGGTCTATGCCAGGAAACACACGAACAGTGTGGATGGATTTGTGCTGGGAGGACGCTCGGTTGGGCCATGGCTGACAGCCTTCGCCTATGGGACTTCTTACTTTTCGGCTGTGGTGTTCGTGGGATATGCGGGGCAGTTTGGATGGAAATATGGACTGGCTTCCACATGGATCGGCCTGGGGAACGCGGTCATCGGCAGTTTGCTTGCCTGGGTGGTATTGGGAAGGCGGACTAAGGTCATGACCCGGCATTTGAAGTCAAAGACTATGCCGGATTTCTTTGGTGAGCGGTATGAAAGCAAGGCTTTAAAGCTGGCAGCTTCCGCGATCGTATTTGTGTTTTTGGTTCCATATACGGCATCGATTTATAATGGCCTGTCCCGGCTTTTTGAGATGGCCTTTCACGTGCCATATACTTGGTGTGTGATCGCCATGGCAGTATTCACTGGAATCTACGTGATCTTGGGAGGATATATGGCCACGGCCATCAATGATTTCATCCAAGGGATCATCATGCTGGGCGGGATCATAGCTGTGATCGCCGCTGTCTTGAGCGGGCAGGGAGGATTTATGGAAGCTGTCCGGAAGATGGCGGAGATTCCCAGTGATGTGGAAGTCACCTTGGGACAGCCGGGAGCGTTTACTTCCTTCTTTGGGCCGGATCCGCTGAATCTGCTTGGGGTGGTGATTCTAACCTCTCTTGGAATCTGGGGTCTGCCTCAGATGATCGGGAAATTTTATGCTATCAAGGATGAAAAATCAATCAATACGGGGACGGTGATCTCTACTATATTTGCGGTGATCATTTCAGGCGGCTGCTATTTCCTTGGAGGATTTGGAAGACTGTTTGACAGTCCCGCGGTTTATGATGAAGCGGGAAATGTGGTGTTTGACAGTATCATTCCCTATATGCTGTCCGGCTTATCGGACGTGCTGATCGGAATCGTGGTGGTGCTGGTATTGTCCGCGTCCATGTCCACCCTTGCCTCCCTAGTGCTGACTTCCAGCTCCACGTTAACCTTGGATTTCTTGAAAGGGAATCTGCTAAAACACGCGGATGACAAGAAACTCGTCCGTGCCATGCAGATGCTGATCGTATTCTTTATTGCGGTCTCTGTAGTACTGGCAGTCAACCCTCCCACTTTTATCGCTCAGTTGATGGGAATTTCCTGGGGCGCTCTCGCGGGCGCTTTTCTGGCTCCGTTTCTGTACGGACTGTATTGGAAACGAGTGACAAAGGCAGCTGTTTGGGCTAGCTTTATTATCGGCGTTGGGATCACCGTATCCAACATGTTTCTGCATTATATCGAATCCTCTATTAATGCGGGAGCGGCCGCTATGCTGGCAGGGCTTATCGTTGTTCCGGCGGTGAGCGTACTGACGCCGAAGCCGGATGCCCAACGGATGGAAGAGCTGTTTAGCTGCTATGAAGAAAAGGTGACGATTACTAAGAAACGATCTCTAGAAACGAAATAATAAAAATAATCAAGGAAAGTGATTAAAATTGTCACTTTCCTTTTTGATATTCCTGTGATAGGATAAGGGAGTGTAAAAAACGACAATAAAATTGATGATTATTATTAAGGAGTGTTTTTGGTAATGAAAAATTGCAGCAAGTATCAAAGAGGCTATTTTATGCCGCCGGAAGTTACCTATGACTGGGTGAAGAAAGAATATATCGATCATCCGCCGATCTGGTGCAGCGTAGATCTGCGGGATGGAAATCAGGCGCTGATCGAGCCTATGAGTCTGGAGGAAAAGCTGGAATATTTTCAGATGCTGGTAGATATCGGTTTTAAGGAGATTGAAGTGGGATTTCCCGCGGCTTCTGAAACAGAGTATAAATTTATGCGGACCTTGATCGAGAAAAATATGATTCCTGACGATGTGACGGTCCAGGTATTGACTCAGGCCAGGGAGCATATCATCAAGAAGACCTTCGAAGCGGTAAAGGGAGCGCCGCACGCTGTGGTACATCTTTATAATTCTACCTCAGTAGCTCAGAGAGAGCAGGTGTTCCGCAAGAGCAAGGAAGAAATTAAGCAGATCGCGGTGGATGGGGCAGAACTTCTTTTGAAGCTGGCCTCTGAGACGGATGGCAACTTTACGTTCCAGTACAGCCCTGAGAGTTTCTCGGGAACAGAGGTAGACTATGCGGTGGAAGTATGCAACGCGGTTTTGGATGTTTGGAAGCCAACGGCGGACAATAAGGCCATCATCAATATTCCAACGACAGTGGAAAACGCGATGCCTCATGTCTTCGCCTGCCAGCTGGAGTATGTGGATAAGCATTTGAAATATAGAGACAATGTGATCCTCTGCCTGCATCCCCACAATGACAGAGGCTGCGGTGTGGCTACGGCAGAGCTTGGAATCCTGGCGGGAGCCCAGAGGATCGAGGGAACCTTATTCGGAAATGGAGAGCGGACCGGAAATGTGGATGTGGTGACCATGGGAATGAATATGTATTCCCACGGCGTAGATCCGGGACTGGACTTCTCTAATATGAAGAAGATCCGTGAGACCTATGAGCGGCTGACACGGATGCATGTAGACGCCCGTCAGCCTTATGCGGGCGACCTGGTATTTACGGCTTTTTCTGGTTCACATCAGGATGCGATTGCCAAGGGTATGAACTGGAGAGAAGAGAAGGACTGCAATACCTGGACGGTTCCATATCTTCCTATCGACCCGCAGGATGTGGGACGGAAATACGATTCCGATGTGATCCGGATCAACAGCCAGTCCGGAAAAGGAGGCGTCAACTATATCCTGAAGCAGAGCCACGGCATCAATCTGCCGCAGCAGATGAGAGAGGAAGTGGGATACCTTGTGAAAGACGTATCCGACAAAGCGCATAAAGAATTAACGCCAGACTGGGTATACCAGATCTTCTCTGATAACTACATCAATACCAAACCGGTATTCCATATTGACGAGTGCCATTTCAAACAGGCAGATGGGATCACGGCAGAGGCCTCTATCAATCACGGGGGCGAGACGCATACCATCACAGCGATGGGAAATGGTCGTTTGGATGCGGTCAGCAACGCTATAAAACAGTATTTCAATATCAGCTACGAGCTGACCTTCTACGAGGAACACTCTCAGACAAAGGGATCTTCTTCTAAGGCGGTGGCTTACGCGGGTATCATCTGCAAGGAAAAGACCTTCTGGGGCGTAGGGATCGACGCGGATATCATCAAAGCTTCTATCGAAGCGTTGACTGTGGCCGTCAATAAGATCGAGGAGATTGGAAAAGCGGACGGCTGCAAGGACCCTCGGATGATCGAGATCATGAATTATATACAGGCAAACTATATCGATATCACCTTGGATGACCTGGCGAAGAAATTTTATCTTTCAAAGCCGTATCTTTCTAAATATATCAAAGAGAAATCAGGAATGACCTTTGGAGAATTTGTAAAGAAGATTCGGATGAAAAAAGCAAGAGCGCTGCTGAAAAGCAGTAATATGACGGTAGAAAACATTGCGCTGACCGTGGGATACCAAAATGTAGAACATTTTAACAGACTTTTCAAAAAGGCGTATCAAATGACTCCAATGCAGTTCCGGAATCAGAAATAAGCAATTAGGGCCGGGGGATTTTTAAAAATCCCCCGGCCCAAATGAAAAATACCCTGTCCCTTTTTGATCTAGTTTTTCTTCTGCGTAAGTTCCATTTTTATTATATTCCGGATTTGCTGTACCTTCTTTTTTGAAATACCAAATGTCTTTTTCATTTCTTCTTCAAATAGGTTTCTTGCCTTTACATAATCTAGTATTTCTCCAGCAGGCAACTCTAGCTCTGTTTCCATTCTCCCCAGAATTTCTTCTGCAATCGCCTTCCTCTCCTGGAATTCTTCCTCCTGGATATCAATAAAAAAATCTCCGCAACTGGACCGGTGAAATTTTTCAAATTCTCTCCGGCTGTAAAATCGACTTCTGAGTAATTCATAACTTTCGGAGTCCAAAAGTTTTTTCTCTTTCACATCCATGTACTCGGTCAGGCTGCTGTATGGATAATTCGCAGGATTTTTACACATTTTTGCCTTTACTGGATTCAAATGAATATACCGGATACAATTCCAGAAATATGCTTCACTTTCAATACACAGACTTCGGAACCTCTCCTGAAACACATATCCGATCCTGTTATGTTTATAATTGTAATATTGGGCATATGCGGCTAAGATTTTAGCCATGAACAACGATAAATTTTTCAGATCTGCTTTGACAAGCAAGTGCAAATGATTTGACATAATGCAATAAGCATATATTTTAATACGGTACTTTTTTACATTTTCCCAAATGATCTTCCACATTCGGTCCTTTTCTTCTTTTGTCCGGAAAATAGATTCTTTATCCAGCCCTCTAGATACAACATGATAAATTCCTGTCCCACTCTCCCGCCTGGGTTTTCTCGGCATTAGCGCCCTCCTTTCATATGGTCATAGCCAAAAAGGGACAGGGATTTTTCAATCTGGGCCGGGGGATTTTTAAAAATCCCCCG
>OGXS01001543.1_pt1 | contig 14780 bp, 18 predicted proteins | sample 1576371 | NCBI WGS metagenome assembly OGXS01 (sample SAMEA3541475, study PRJEB24748) | human gut metagenome | biome: human gut; feature: human-associated habitat; material: faeces | place: China | collected 2012
AAGTCTGTTCTATTTATCACTCTGCTGTTTGCCATTAGTATGGCAGCTAACGCACAGAAATTTGCATTGATCGATACGGAATATATTATGAAGAATATTCCGGCTGCTCAAAGCGCTAATGAACAAATGCAAGAAGCTACGAAGAAATATCAGGCTGAAGTAGAAGTCTTGGCAAAAGAGGCACAGAAAATGTTTCAGGACTACCAAGCGAAATCGTCAACTCTTTCTGCTGCACAAAAAACAAAGAAAGAGGATGAAATCGTAGCCAAAGAGAAGGCTGCCGCTGAACTAAAACGTACTTATTTTGGTCCGGAGGGTGAATTGGCAAAGATGAGAAACAAGCTGATTACTCCGATTCAAGATGAAATTTATGAAGCAGTAAAGGCTGTATCTCAACAACATGGATACGACATGGTAGTCGATAGAGCCTCTGCCGCAGGCATAATTTTTGCAAATCCGCGCATTGATATCAGCGATGAAATATTAAGAAGATTAGGATATTCAAATTAATTTCATACATTTGCAACTGGAAATAACTAAAAATCATTCAAATAAATTATAGAACTATGCTAAAAAAAATTGCACTTGTAATGTTGCTTGCACTCCCAATGGGTGTATTTGCACAGAACCTGAAATTCGGCCACATTAATGCACAGGAAATCATCACTGTGATGCCGGAGTTCACCAAAGCTCAAAATGATATTCAGACTTTAGAAAAACAACTTACTGCCGAACTACAGAGAACGCAGGAAGAATTCAACAAGAAATATCAGGAATTCCAGCAAGCTATCGCTAAGGATTCTCTTCCGGCTAATATCGCTGAAAGAAGACAGAAAGAGTTGCAGGATATGATGCAAAGACAAGAACAGTTCCAGCAAGATGCTCAGCAACAAATGGCAAAGGCACAAAATGATGCAATGGCTCCTATTTACAAAAAATTAGATGACGCTATCAAGGCAGTTGGTGCCGCTGAAGGAGTAATTTACATCTTCGACCTTGCAAGAACTCCAATACCTTATGTTAATGAGACATTAAGCATCAACCTGACTAACAAGGTAAAAGCTAATCTCGGTATTAAATAAGCAATAAGAGTAAGAAATTCTAAAAGGGAAAGGGAAAAGAAGCACAGACTTCTTTCTCTTTCCCTTTTTTTCATGTACATTTGCGTATATAAATTCTCATCCGTTATGAAACAACAGTTACCCTATACCCCCGGACCGATCGGAGTATTTGACTCCGGATACGGCGGACTGACTATTCTCAATAAGATAAGAGAGATATTACCTGAATATGACTATATTTATCTGGGAGATAATGCCCGTACACCCTACGGAACACGTTCTTTTGAAATCGTATACGAATTCACTCTACAAGCAGTCAACAAGTTATTTGAATTGGGCTGCCATCTTGTTATATTAGCTTGCAACACAGCCTCTGCCAAAGCATTGCGTAGTATACAGATGAACAATCTACCGAAGATAGATCCGGAACGTCGTGTACTCGGAGTAATCCGCCCCACGGTAGAGTGCATAGGGAATATAACACAAAGCCGACATATCGGAATATTAGCGACAGCAGGTACAATCAAATCAGAGTCTTACCCGCTGGAAGTTCATAAACTATACCCCGATATTCAAGTAAACGGAGTTGCCTGCCCGATGTGGGTACCATTAGTAGAAAATAATGAAGCACAGAATGAAGGAGCAGATTATTTCATCCGGAAATATATAAATCAGTTATTGCAGAAAGACTCACAGATTGACACTGTGATTCTGGGTTGTACACATTACCCTCTGCTACTTCCGAAAATTCAGCAATATATTCCGGATAATATCCGCGTGATCGCACAAGGTGAATATGTCGCCGAAAGCTTAAAAGATTATTTGTGCAGACACCCGGAAATGGATATTAAATGTACTAAAAATAACAGTTGTTTGTTTTATACAACAGAAGCGGAAGATAAGTTCATCGAGTCAGCCTCGACTTTCCTAAATCAACAGATTAATGTAAAACGAATCACGCTCGAATAAAATTCTGGAAAAGAATAACTATTTATTGCCATTTCTTGTTATATTTGTAAACAACAACCCTTAATACCATAAGATCATGAAAGAAGAAGATTACAGCAAGTCGATAGAAGTATTCTCCGGCTCTCCGTGGGAGGCAGAAATCATCAAGGGATTATTAGAAAGCAATGACATTCGCTGCGTTATCAAAGATGGAATTATGGGTACATTGGCACCCTATATTGCTCCGGCAGTCTCTGTCCTTGTCACTGAAGACGAATACGAATCCGCCACCGAACTAATCAGAAGTCGAGCTGAAAAAGATAACGACTAATACACTTCAGGCCTTCTCTGATATTCTTCAGTGAATTGGCTTAGGAGGACCGTATGTATATTTTCACCTCCCGTATCCAAATTGACACAGGGAGTAATATTGATGTGTGCACTTTCAAATATGATGAAGGAAGTCATCTGTTCTACTTGTAGATTCGTATATTTCATTATTTACTTTTTCTCTATCAGGATGCTAAGATAATTCTTTTCAGCCCGTTTTGGTAACATATCGATAAAAAGTTCTATATTTGTACTTTCAAATCGTCAGTAAATTAGCAAAAATGAAACAGGTATTTACACGGGTTGCAGTAAAGGTCGGTAGCAATGTATTAACACGCCGAGATGGGACGCTGGACGTTACTCGTATGTCAGCGCTTGTTGATCAGATAGCAGAATTGTATAAATCGGGAGTGGAGATTATTCTCATTTCGTCAGGAGCGGTAGCGTCAGGACGTAGTGAAGTATCCCCACAAAAAAAACTCGACAGTGTAGACCAACGTCAATTGTTTTCTGCAGTAGGACAGGCAAAGTTAATCAATCGTTATTATGAGCTTTTCCGCGAACATAATATTCCTGTTGGCCAGGTATTGACTACAAAAGAAAGTTTTGGCACACGCCGCCATTATCTCAATCAGAAAAACTGTATGACAGTGATGCTTGCAAATGGAGTAATTCCGATTGTAAATGAAAACGATACGATTTCTGTCAGTGAACTGATGTTCACCGATAATGATGAACTATCCGGACTCATTGCCTCGATGATGAATGTACAAGCATTGATTATCCTCAGCAATATAAACGGAATTTATAATGGTTCTCCTTCAAATCCGGATTCTTCCGTCATTCGTGAGATTGAACATGGAAAAGATCTATCCAACTATATCCAAGCTTCCAAGTCCAGTTTCGGCCGAGGGGGGATGTTAACAAAGACCAATATAGCCCGCAAAGTAGCAGATGAAGGGATTACGGTAATTATCGCCAATGGGAAACGAGATAATATCCTGGTCGACCTGCTTCAACATCCGGATGAAACTCTCTGCACACGATTCATTCCTTCCAACGAACCGGTATCCAGCGTAAAAAAATGGATTGCCCACAGTGAGGGATTCGCAAAAGGTGAAATTCACATTAATAAGTGTGCTACCGAAATACTAAATTCTGAAAATGCAGTCAGTATTCTTCCGATCGGTATTACACGTATTGAAGGAGAATTTGAAAAAGACGATATTGTGCGTATCATGGATTTTCAGGGAAATCAGGTAGGAATAGGGAAAGTAAATTGTGATGCTAAACAAGCAAAGGAAGCTATAGGAAAACATGGTAAAAAAGCGGTAGTACATTACGACTATCTATACATTGAATAATTAATCGAAAGAAAAAAAGTGTATGGTTACTAACTTAAACGAAACCTTCGCTGCCGTACAAGCAGCTAGCCGTGAATTGGCAATCCTGGATGACACAATAATCAATCAGATACTAAATGCAGTAGCTGATGCAGCTATTGCAGAGACACCGTTTATTCTGGCAGAAAATGAAAAAGACCTCGCACGAATGGATAAGAATGATCCAAAGTATGACCGGTTGAAACTGACAGAGGAACGTTTGAAAGATATTGCCACAGATACACGTAATGTTGCAACGCTTCCCTCTCCCTTAGGAAGGGTGTTGAAAGAGACCATACGCCCCAACGGAATGAAACTGACCAAAATCAGCGTGCCTTTCGGAGCAATAGGAATCATCTACGAAGCACGACCTAATGTGAGTTTCGATGTATTCTCCCTTTGCCTGAAAAGCGGAAATGCCTGTGTATTGAAAGGAGGAAGCGACGCCGATTATTCCAACCGGGCCATTATCTGTGTTATTCACGAAGTACTAAAAGAATTCAATATCAATCCACATATTGTCGAGCTACTCCCAGCCGATAGAGAAGCTACAACAGCATTACTAAATGCAGTAGGTTATATCGATCTGGTTATCCCCAGAGGAAGTAGTAACCTTATCAATTTTGTACGCAACAATGCAAAAATCCCGGTCATTGAAACAGGGGCCGGTATTTGCCACACTTACTTTGATGAGTTTGGAGATGTAAGTAAAGGGGCAGATATTATTTATAATGCCAAAACACGCAGAGTCAGTGTATGTAATGCATTGGACTGTACTATCGTACATGAAAAAAGACTGAATAAGCTTCCTTTGCTTTGCGAAAAGTTAAAAGACAGCAATGTGATTATATATGCCGATCCGCGAGCCTATCAGGCATTAGACGGCCATTATCCTGCCGAACTTCTGCAACCTGCAACGAAAGAAAGTTTCGGCACAGAGTTCTTAGACTATAAAATGGCGGTTAAAACAGTGAAGAGTTTTGAAGATGCTTTGAGGCATATCCAAGAGAACAGTTCCAGACACAGCGAATGCATCGTCACAGAGAACAAGGAACGTGCAGCGTTGTTTACTAAAATAGTAGATGCTGCTTGTATATATACTAATGTCTCTACGGCCTTCACCGATGGAGCCCAATTCGGTTTGGGAGCAGAAATAGGTATCAGTACCCAGAAATTGCATGCACGTGGTCCCATGGGATTGGAAGAAATGACCTCATATAAATGGGTCATTGAAGGAAATGGACAGACAAGATGGTAATATGTATGTAATAGTGAACTATAAACTGTGAATAGCAAACAGTTGAAAGATAAATCGTATAATAACGAATTAATTATAGAAAACATGAAGAAATTTACTTGTGTACAGGACATTGGCGATTTAAAATCAGCCCTTGCAGAAGCATTCGAAATCAAAAAAGAGCGCTTCAAATATGTAGAACTGGGACGAAACAAGACTTTAATGATGATCTTCTTCAACTCTAGTTTACGTACCCGCCTCAGCACACAGAAAGCTGCCATCAATTTGGGAATGAATGTAATGGTACTGGATATCAATCAAGGTGCATGGAAATTGGAAACTGAACGTGGCGTAATTATGGATGGTGATAAACCGGAACATATATTAGAAGCCATTCCGGTTATGGGATGCTATTGTGATATCATTGGAGTACGCTCTTTTGCCCGTTTTGAAGACCGTGACTTTGACTATCAGGAAACTATTATCAATCAATTCATCCAATACTCCGGACGTCCTGTCTTTTCGATGGAAGCGGCAACACGCCACCCATTGCAGAGCTTTGCCGACCTGATTACCATCGAGGAATACAAGAAAACAGTACGTCCCAAAGTAGTTATGACCTGGGCTCCTCATCCACGTCCATTGCCACAGGCTGTTCCTAATTCCTTTGCTGAATGGATGAATGCAACGGATTACGAATTTGTCATCACTCATCCCGAAGGTTATGAGCTTGATCCGCAATTTGTAGGTAATGCAAAAGTAGAATATGACCAGATGAAGGCTTTCGAAGGAGCCGACTTCATATATGCCAAGAACTGGGCTGCTTATTCTGGCGACAACTATGGACAGATATTAAGCAAAGATCGTGATTGGACTGTCAGCGACCGCCAAATGGCAGTTACCAACAATGCTTATTTCATGCATTGTCTTCCGGTTCGTAGAAATATGATTGTGACAGACGATGTCATTGAAAGTCCGCAATCTATTGTGATTCCGGAAGCTGCCAACCGTGAAATCTCGGCAACTGTCGTTCTGAAAAGGTTATTGGAAGGACTGAAATAACCCCCAAAAATAAAGTGCTGATAAATCAGCACTTTATTTCTCTATTTCTTTACCTGCTTCCTGCCAGGAATTAAATCCCTTATCAAGCTCAAAGACTTTATATCCCTTCTCGCTCAAAATTGCCGCAGCCTTCTTGCTTCGTTTTCCACTGCGACAATATACAGCCACCGGTTTGTCTTTTTGCAACAAAGAATCAGCCATTGAAGCAAAAGAGTCATCCATCACATTGATGTTGATCGTCTTCGTGATATGCCCCTCCGAATATTCCGCAAGTGTACGAACATCCAGACGTTGTATATCCTCATTCTGAATAAGAGAATCAAACTCCTCTACATTCATTGATTGAAAATCCCCTTTCTGCTGACAAGAGAAAAGGGAAGAGAGAAATAAAAATATTCCCACGATTAATTGATTCAATTTAAACATATACACTCCATTATTCAATTCTGTCCCGGAGTATAGTCAAACCCAGGATCACAGTACTTATCAGATTCTATCGGAGAACCATCCTTATCGTACGTATAATATTTAAACTTTACCTTTATCGTCCGACCCGGATTCTCTTCATCTATATATTGCGCCAAAGGAACAGAAATGTAAGCACGCCGATTATAGTATTCTCCATCACTGTTCGCATCATGGTATAACAACATATTCACAATGCCATTTGTTTTAAGTTCGGACACATCTTCCACTATACCGAAAACATGTCCCTTGCCCGTACTGACCTTGAGATTCAAAATCATATTCAGATAATCCCTTCCAAGCCAGATACTGACCATCTCTACCGGATCTAGCTTTATACCGTCCTTGTAAACCGGATCATCTTCCGGTTTAGGTACCGGCGTTATGAGCGATTGCAAAGAATATATAGTAGCAGTGTTCTCACCGGAAAGCACCTCATAGTTACTCATTACACGTCTGGAAGTGTTTGGAGAGATAGTAGAACCCGTACGGTCTTCCGAAACAGTCAAGACTTCTCCCTTATCAGGAATAAGCGTTTGTATGCGACCGTCTTCCCCGGCCTCTACAGTCACAAATTCCAGTTTCACCGAAGGATAATAATAGTCATCATCTCCACAGGCAGTCATCAGGAAAAGCAATCCCCACAACCAAACAACATGTAATTTTCTTCTTTTCATCGGCAAGCTGCTAAATAATTAACTAACGGATTGGAATACATTAACAACAACTTCTCACGCAAAAAGTCCTCATCCTTATTCGGAATCTTGATCTTTGCCAATTGTTGTTCAATATAGTTCATAAACTGTTGTTTCTCTTCTTCCGTATAATTGGACACGAATTCCATCGTGCCATTCAGCCAGTCATACGCCACATAATTTCCCGGATATATCCGGTAATTACGATGAATGCGGCGATCAAGACAGGCAGAAATACGGGCAAACAAATCCGGTTTCGGCAACGAACGGTCCAAGCCTTGCAAGTCATCATTCAAACAAGGAGCAACCTGAAAATGTACCCTGCCTTTATATCCGAAAAGACCTGTCTGCATATTAATCAAATCGTCCTGTGTCGTCTTTTTATATCCTTCGATGTCTCTCTTCAGCTGAAACTCTTGCGCTTTCAGAAAATCACACGGATCATATTCGTATGAAATAGCAAGCGGAGCAATATTCATTTCCATCAGGCGGTCTATCAAATCGCCTTCACCTCCCATTGCCAACATTTTCAATACACTGTCTTGTGTACGGTCATTCGAATCTTTTGCACGTCCTTCACGCTGCGCAATCCAAATAGACTGATTCTTCTCTGAAATGGTGTAATGCATATAACGGGACATACGCGCTGAAGATTCCAACATTTGCCGCATGGTCAACGCCCGCTGTACAATAAATGATTTATTGACACGCACCAGTTTCTTAATCCAGGGATAAATAAGCAAATTGTCGCCAATCGCAATTTCTACCGTATCCATTCCCTGGTCAATCAACAAAATAGAAAGAAAGCCCGAATCAAGAATAATATCTCTATGATTCGATATATACGTATAAGCTTTACTTTTATCCGGTATGGCGGTATGATCCAGTGTCAGTCCGGCAGTATGATCTGCCGCTATCTTCCACAAAATGCCATAACAAAATGCCTCCTGAAAATCAAGCTTAGTCTTACAGGCACGCATTTTTTGCGCCAGAAGTTCAAATGGAACGTTCGGTATAGCACCGGTAGCAGCTTTCTGAAAAGCCGGATCGGCAATCAGTTCCTCAAAGATTTGAGGAAGTTCCTCATCATTGTAAGGACGAATTTCATTAAACTCTGTCAGATCCATAAGTCTCAAGTATTATGTGCTCAAGTATTAAGTAATAAGTATAAAGTATTAGACTGCGTACAAACCGCATGGTTAATACTTTATACTTGATACTTAATACTTAAAACTTGTTTTCAATAATATCAGTCATCACATCCTTTATATCCAGTCCGGCTGCACGCACTTGCTGGGGAATAAAACTGGTAGTAGTCATTCCCGGAGTAGTATTTACTTCGAGAAGATTCAGTTTTTCACCGGCAGTTATAATGTAATCTACACGGATAATGCCGGAACAACCTAATATATCATAGATAGCTGAAGTCAGCATCTGTACGCGTTTGGTCAATTCATCCGAGATACGCGCAGGAGTGATTTCATCTACCTGTCCATTATATTTAGCATCATAATCAAAGAACTCATTGTGCGTCACTACTTCCGTAGGTGGAAAGATGACCGACTTCTCTTTTGTCTTATAACAGCCGCAAGTCAGTTCCGTTCCGTCCATAAACGCTTCAACAATCACCTCTTCCGCTTCTCCGAAAGCTTTAACAATGGCCGGTTGTATTTGTTCTTTTGTCTTCACTTTCGTAACTCCGAAACTCGAACCTCCCAGACTAGGCTTGATAAAACAAGGCAGGCCAATCTTTTCCACTACTTCCTCGTCAGAAACCGATTGTCCTTGGCGTAACAACAATGATTCGGCAATGCGCACTCCAAAAGCCTTCAGATATTGATTGCAGGTAAACTTGTCATAAGTAATGGCAGCCGCCAACACTCCACAACAGGAATACGGAATACGCATCATATCAAAATAGCCTTGCAGCCTGCCATCCTCACCCGGCGTACCGTGGATGGTGATATAAGCAAAGTCGAACACAACCTTCTCCGTTCCGTTCGTAAAACTAAAGTCGTTTCTATCCACCGGCACTTTGTTTCCGTCCGGTAATTGTACTTCCCAGCGACGGCCTTCCATCTCCACGATATACAAATTATACTTTTCCTTATCAATAAAGGAATAAATACCCTGTGCGCTACGCAGGGAAACTACGATTTCAGAGGTATCTCCTCCTGCTACGATAGCGATGTTGCGTTTCATTCTAATTCTCTATTACTTATATAGCCTCTCCACTTCTCGATAAGCCGGGTCATGTCATCCGGAAGTTCGGAAGTAAAATACATCTCTTCACCTGTGACGGGATGCACAAACCCCAACGTCATAGCATGCAAAGCCTGTCGGGGACAAGTGTCAAAGCAATTATTTACAAACTGTTTGTATTTACTAAAATGGGTTCCTTTCAGTATCTCATGACCGCCATAGCGTTCGTCATTGAACAACACATGACCGATATGTTTCATGTGGACACGAATCTGATGAGTACGTCCTGTCTCAAGTATACATTCCACAAGGGTTACGTATCCCAGTCTTTCCAGTACGCGGTAGTGTGTAACGGCATGTTTGCCCACTGTCGGATCGGACATCACCGCCATTTGCATCCGGTCTCTCGGATTACGGGCAATATTACCGACAATCGTTCCTTCCTCCTGTTCCACAACACCCCACACCAAAGCACGATATTTGCGTTTGGTAGTCTTATTAAAGAATTGAATTCCCAGATTTGTTTTGGCATCCGGTGTTTTGGCAATCACCAGTAAGCCTGAAGTATCTTTATCAATGCGATGAACAAGTCCCACATGCGGGTCATTGGCATCATAATCCGGTATATCCTTCATGTGCCAGGCCAGCGCATTGACCAGCGTGCCGTGATAGTTTCCGTGTCCCGGATGCACGACCAATCCCGCCGGTTTATTCACAACCATCAGATAAGGGTCTTCATAGACGATAGTAAGGGGAATATTTTCAGGAATAATTTCATTTTCATAACGAGGACGGTCCATCATCACCGTAATGACATCCAGCGGTTTCACTTTGTAGCTACTCTTCACCGGTTTGCCATTGGCCATAACGAATCCGTCTTCGGCAGCCTTCTGAATACGGTTGCGCGAAGCATTGACAATACGTTCGAACAGATATTTGTCGACTCTGACCATCGCCTGTCCCTTGTCTACAACCACGCGGAAGTGTTCGTAAAGCTGGGATTCGTCACCGACAGGTTCTATATCATCCAAATCATTCTCCAGTTCATCCGGAAGTTCTTCCTCTATCATGCGAGTCCGTTTCTGTTATTTATCTATTAAAACCAACTATCATCTTGAGCAGGTGATGATTCCGACGTAACCGGTTTCTCCGTATCCACGGAAACATCGACCGAGTCCTCTTCTTCCGACATATCACCGGAGCCGTCTCCCACCATCAATGTCAAAGAAGCCCCTAAAGGAATCTTTTCTCCGGCAGCCAACTGACGTCCCTGATATTTCACACCGTACACCCAGTCTTTCTCACCATTTACCAATTGAACCTGATTCAGTTTAAAACCGGCATTCAGTAACTTGGCCTGTGCCTGGCGGAGCGAGCTGTTGTCCGCCACATCGGGAATGGCACGTAAAGGGACATCCAGGGTATTGACTGTCAGGTATACTGTACGTCCTTCCTTCACTTTTTCACCGGCTCCCGGTTTCAGTTCAAGAATGATACCCGCTGCTTTATCTTTGACATATTTGGTATCGGAAATCACATATACCAAACCGTGATTCCGGAACATCTTCGTAGCTTCTTCCACTGTCATTCCCTTCACATCGGGAACTACCACGCTTTCACCATGATGTGTATGTATATCAAGCCATTTCAACACACCAAATATCATCACTACCATCACCACAATCATGGCGATAATATTCACCCAGAAATATTTATTGGTTTTAAAAGAAAAGAATTCTTTAATAGTCATACGCATTGCTGTTAATATGCGCCAAAGATACGACAAAATAGTTGAATTTTTGAATAGTAGGCAATGAAAAATGTCCTACCTCATGATGTTAGGACACTTATCATTGCCGGAATTGTTGCAACTATAATCCCCACTCCTATAGATTTCAACAACCTTATTATAATGATACGGGGTTTCATGTCCCGGATATACTCTACCATCGCGTATGTTCGTTTATGAGTTTTATTTAATCTCACAAAGAAAAGCAAAAAGTCATAAATAAGAGCAAACAATACCGCTTTTTAACATACTATCCCCTTGAAAAACAGAGAAACAAAAAAGGCGAAGATTAAATTCTCCGCCTTTTTGGTTTCCTGATGACAAGTGATTATCACTTTTGTCCGTTGTACTCATCAGAAACAGTCAGTTTCTTTCTGCCTTTCGCACGACGAGCAGCTAATACTCTACGACCATTAGCCGATGCCATTCTCTCACGGAAACCGTGTTTGTTTTTTCTCTTTCTGTTAGAGGGTTGAAATGTTCTTTTCATTACTGTATCTTGTTTTTATGTTATTATTCTACGTAATCGGGCTGCAAAAATAGGCACTTTTTTTAAATTAACCAAGAGATAACTCATTTTTGCTCAAAAGTTTTTGTGTTTTTTACCGATTTAGATTACTTTTGCAGTCGAATTCCTGCGAAAACAATTAAATAACAATAATATAATAAGAAAAATAGCAGTATGATTAATGCTCAAGACATCAAAAACGGAACTTGTATCCGTATGGACGGAAAGCTCTATTTCTGTATCGAATTCCTACATGTAAAACCTGGTAAAGGTAATACTTTCATGCGTACAAAACTCAAAGATGTAGTTAGCGGATACGTTCTTGAACGTCGTTTCAACATCGGTGAAAAGTTGGAAGATGTACGTGTAGAACGTCGTCCATATCAGTTTTTGTATAAAGAAGGAGATGATTATATCTTCATGAATCAGGAAACTTTCGACCAACATCCTATCGCTCACGATTTGATTAACGGCGTTGACTTCTTGCTCGAAGGCATGACTTTGGACGTTGTCTCCGATGCTTCTACAGAAACTGTACTCTATGCAGACATGCCTATCAAAGTTCAGATGAAAATCACATATACAGAACCGGGCCTGAAAGGTGATACAGCTACCAACACACTGAAACCGGCAACGGTAGAATCTGGTGCAACAGTACGCGTTCCGTTATTCATCAATGAAGGCGAAACAATTGAAATTGATACACGCGACGGTTCCTACGTAGGACGTGTGAAAGCATAATTGTTATATAAATGACATAAAGAAACGGTGGATTTGCTACGGCATCTCCACCGTTTTTTATTAACTTTGTGCCACACTAACTCTATACAAAAATATAAAAGAATGAAAAAGTTAATCTACACGTTATTCTTTGTCCTCATCTCCGTCGTTGCAAACGGTCAGGCAAAGTACGTATTCTATTTCATCGGAGATGGAATGGGAGTCAACCAAGTCAATGGCACAGAGATGTTCCAAGCCGAATTGCAAAACGGGCGTATCGGTGTTGAGCCACTACTGTTTACACAATTTCCGGTAGCTACTATGGCCACTACTTTTTCCGCGACAAATTCCGTTACCGATTCTGCCGCCGCAGGTACAGCACTCGCCACCGGAAAGAAAACCTACAACCATGCAATTTCCGTGAATGAAGAGAAAAATGCCATACAAACAGTAGCCGAGAAGGCTAAGAAAGCCGGTAAGAAAGTAGGTATCACCACTTCGGTCAGTGTAGACCATGCCACTCCTGCTGCATTTTATGCTCATCAACCGGATCGTAATATGTATTACGAAATCGCTCTAGACCTGCCAAAAGCTAATTTCGATTTCTACGCAGGCGGTGGTTTTCTAAAGCCAACCACTACGTTCGACAACAAAAAGGCTCCGAGTATCTTCCCTATTTTCGAAGAAGCCGGTTACACCGTAGCACGCGGTTACAATGATTACAAAGCAAAATCCCAGAATGCCGAAAAGATGATATTGATACAGGAAGAAGGAGCAAATCCTTCCTGTTTGCCTTATGCTATCGACCGTAAAGACAATGATCTGACTCTTGCCCAAATTACCGAAAGTGCTATTGACTTTCTGACTAAAGGTAAAAATAAAGGCTTTTTCTTAATGGTAGAAGGCGGAAAAATCGACTGGGCTTGCCATGCAAATGACGCAGCTACTGTATTCAATGAAGTAAAAGACATGGATAATGCTATCAAAGTAGCGTATGAATTCTACAAGAAACACCCGAAAGAAACTCTTATCGTAGTAACAGCCGATCACGAAACCGGTGGTATCGTATTAGGTACAGGCAAATATGCATTGAACCTGAAAGCACTTCAACATCAGAAACATTCTGCTGACGGCCTTTCCAAACGTATCAGCGAACTAAGAAAATCCAAAGGAAACAAAGTGACTTGGGAAGATATGAAAACATTCCTTGGTGAAGAAATGGGCTTTTGGAAACAATTCCCTATTTCTTGGGAGCAAGAAAAGAAGTTACGCGACGAATTTGAGAAGTCATTCATCAAAAACAAAGTAGTATTTGCTGAAAGTATGTATTCCAAAAGTGAACCAATGGCTGCATGTGCCAAAGAAGTAATGGACGAAATCTCCATGGTAGGCTGGGTAAGCGGCGGCCATTCAGCAGGTTTTGTTCCTGTATTCGCTATCGGGGCAGGTTCTCACTTGTTCAGTGAAAAAATAGACAATACGGAGATTCCCAAAAGAATTGCTAAAGCGGCAGGGTACAAATAAGATATTAAATAATAAGTATTAAGTATTAGTTTGCGCTATAACTGCATAGAATTAATGCTTAATACTTATTATTTATTTCTAAGCTTGTGTCTCTCCTTCTATATAATCTTCAAGGAAAAGGTTTTCGCCGTCGAATACTGCATATGAAAAATAATTAATCCAGTCCCCAAGAATCAACACGCGTGAAGTGGTACTCAACATCAGATCCAGTTCAATGTGACGATGACCATAAATAAAGAAGTTGATATTAGGATGACTTTTCAGATACTCCTTCGTATATAGTACCAGATGTTCCTGGTTTTCTCCCATATAATCCGGTTCCTTTCCGTCAGCCCGTTTCTGTCGGCTGTGTTTTGCCCATGTCAATCCCAATTCCACACTCCAACGAGGATGAAGGGCGGAAAATAGGGTCTGCAATGTTTTGCTGTGAAACATGGAACGAAGTAATTTGAACTTTTTATCCGGGTCACCAAGTCCGTCACCATGAGCAAGATAGAACTCTTTTCCATAGATCTCAGTAGTCAATGGTTCACGGTGCATAATGACACCACACTCTTTGGTAAGATAATCTCCGCACCAAATATCATGGTTACCGGTAAAGAAATGTACTTCTACTCCCATATCCGTCAGCTCGGAAATTTTCCCCAGGAAACGGGTGTAACCCTTAGGTACGACCAACCGGAATTCATACCAGAAGTCGAACATATCTCCCAGCAGATAAACGGCAGCTGCCTTGTGCTTTATACTATCAAGAAAATTCACCAAACGCCGTTCCTGTGTACGCCCATGTTCAATAGCACGGGAACCAAGATGTGCATCGGAAAGAAAATAAATGTTCTTCATTTAATTACCAGTTA